>Ga0126381_100003053_pt1 | contig 18207 bp, 20 predicted proteins | sample PanSoiMetPlot_28_FD_96465 | JGI IMG/M metagenome (GOLD analysis project Ga0126381, IMG submission 96465) | Tropical forest soil microbial communities from Panama - MetaG Plot_28 | ecosystem: Environmental > Terrestrial > Soil > Tropical forest > Bulk soil | place: Panama | collected 2016-02-17
ATCCGCGTCGCGAAGCAACCTGGAAGTGTCTTAGCAAGAGGCAGTTACTTTTGGAAAAGGGAAGGGGAAAGGGAAAAAAAAAAAAGGGGGGGGGGGGGGGGGGGGGGAAGGGGGGGGTGCGGGGGCAACGGGGGGGGGGGGGGGGGGGGGGGGTTGGCAGCGGGGGCAACTGTAGGAGGAGCGGTTCATGAATGAGTCGCGGCGGATGGGGGTGCCGCAGCGGCTGCAGGGCTCGCCTTCGCGGCCGTACGCCTGCAGCGACCTGTCGAAGTAGCCGCTTTCCCCGTTCACGTTCACGTACAGCGCGTCAAAGGATGTCCCGCCGGCCCGCAGCGCCTCGCTGAGCACCTCGAGCACCGCCTCGAGCAGCCGGGACACCTCGCCGCTCTTAAGCGTCTCCGTCGGCCGCGCCCAGTGCAGCCGGGCACGCCAGAGCGCCTCGTCGGCGTAGATGTTTCCGACACCGCTGACCAGCGACTGGTCGAGCAGCGCGCGTTTCACGCCGGTCCGGCGGCGGGTCAGCCGGGTGGCGAAGTCGCGCGCGTCGAAGGCCGCTTCAAGGGGATCAGGCGCGATGTGCGCGATCGGCGCCGGAAGCGCGCGGATGGCGGCGGCCGACGGGGCGAGCGCGGACAAGACTACTCCGCCGACGGCTGCACCCGGAGGGTCCGCGTGGTCCGCGGCGACCGGGTGCACAAACGGGACGAGCATCAGATGGCCGAATGTGCGCTGATCGGTGAAGCGCAGGTCCGGGCCGCCATCGGTGAACGTGAACCGGGCGCGGACATGCGGGGACAGCGGGCGGTCCGGTTCCCCGACTAGCATCTGGCCGCTCATGCCCAGGTGCGCGAGCAATGCCTCGTCCTCGTCCAGAGCCAGCCACAGATACTTGCCGCGGCGCTGCGCGCTGCGGAACGAGCGACCGGCCATGGCGGCCGCGAACCCCGCAGGACCGGCGATATCGCGGCGCACCGCGCGGGGGTGGAGCACCTGGACGGCGTCGACCGTCCGTCCGACGACGTGGAACTCTAGGCCCTTGCGGACGGTCTCGACCTCGGGCAGTTCAGGCACGGCGGCACCAGTCTGTCGTGCGCTAGCCGTCCGTCGCGGGCGACTGCCCCGCGTCGGACTCGGGCGCTTGTGGCGGCGCTGTTTCCGCGGCTGGCCCAGCGGGTCCGGCGTCGCCGACGTTCTCGGCCTCGGCGGTAATCGCCCTCCAGGCTGCCTCCGCGGCCAGTTGCTCGGCGGCCTTCTTCGACCGGCCCTCACCGGAACCGAGTTCCCTGCTGCCGACTCGCACTACCGCGCGGAACAGCTTCTGGTGATCCGGACCGCTGTCCTTCACCACGTACTCGGGCACGCCGAGGCCGCGCAAGGCGGTGAGCTCCTGCAACGAGGTCTTCCAGTCAAGACCGGCCCCGAGCAGGGCCGAACGCTGGATCACGGGGTCGAAAAGCCGGTGCACCAGCTCGCGCGCGGAGTCAAGCCCGCAGTCGATATACGTCGCGCCGATCACCGCTTCGAGCGTGTCGGCGAGGATCGACGGCTTGTCCCGGCCGCCGGTCCCCTCCTCGCCACGGCCAAGCCGCACGTACGCGCCGAGCTGAAGCTCGCGGGCGACCTCGGCGAGCGCGCCCATCTGGACGACGGCGGCGCGCAGCTTCGCGAGATGGCCTTCCGGCAGGTTCGGGTGGCCCGTAAACAGCGTGTCCGTCACCACGAGCCCGAGCACGGAGTCGCCGAGGAACTCGAGCCGCTCGTTGGTTGGCAGGCCGCCGTTCTCGTAGGCGTAGGAACGGTGGGTAAGCGCACGCTCAAGTGTCGCGGCGCTGATTGGCACGCCAAGAGCACACGACAGCTCGTCCGGGTCCCTCGCGTCCATGTGGTCCCCGTCGTTGCGTCGTCCGCTCACCGGCGCTCCCTAAGTAGACCTTAGGCCGGTGTGATGACCTGCCGACGCCGGTAGGTGCCGCAAGTCGGGCACGCGGCGTGCGGCAGCTTCTGACTGTGGCACTGCGGGCAGCTCACCAGTGTCGGCGCGGACGTCTTCCACTGCGAGCGCCGCGAACGGGTGTTGCTGCGCGACATCCGCCGCTTGGGAACAGCCACTTCAGCTCTCCTGTCAATCTTCTACTCGGTCTGAAACATCAAGCTGGCGAAGCGGACCCCAGCGGGGATCCGTACCCTCACCGTGCCCGTGGCCCGGGCCCGCCTCGGCGAGCCGCACGCCGCACTCGGCGCACAGCCCAGGACAGTCTTCCCGGCACAGTGGCGAAAGCGGCAACGCAAGCACCACCGCGTCGCGGAACGCCGGCTCCAGGTCAAGCCGGTCGCCGTCGAGGAAGCGGTCCTCGTCGTCGGCCTCGTCTTCACCGGGGTCTGGCAGGTAGCGGTACAGCTCCTGGATGCTGACCTCCACGGTGGAGGTCAACGGGTCCAGGCACCGAGCGCACTCGCCCGTTAGCGGGGCGACCGCCGAGCCGGTGACGAGCACCCCCTCGGAAACCGCCTCGAAGCGCAGGTCAAGAGTCACATCGGCGTCGGCAGGCACCAAGACTAGCCCCGATCCGAAACCTTCAGGCGCACGCGCCGTCCGCGTCTCGTCGCGGAACGAGCCCGGCTGCCGGCCGAGCGACCACATGTCGAACACGAAGTCGCCGCTGCCACGGCCGTGACCACCAGGGCCTTGGCCGTGCGCACCGGGCACTCCGCGCGCGACGGGTTTTCCGTTTACGTTGGACATCACAGTTTACCGTGTGGGAAGTTGCTGAACCGACCGATTAGCCTACCGGCGACGCGAGCTATTCCCAACTCCAGGTGCCAAGGGCTCGGCGATCACCAGGCGCGAGCGTACCCGGTCACTCCTCGGCGAGGCGCGCGCGCAGCCGGTCGAGGACGTAATCCGGGACAAGACCGCTGACGTCGCCACCGTACTTGGCGATCTCTTTTACCAGGCTAGAGCTCAGGAACGAGTACAGCGGGTTGGTCGTCATGAACAGCGTTTCGACCTTGGCGAGCCGGTAGTTCATCTGCGCCATCTGCATCTCGTACTCGAAGTCGCTGACCGCGCGCAACCCCTTGACCACCGCGGTGATGCCGTTCGCGGCGCAAAAGTCGACGAGCAGCCCATGGAAGCGCTCGATCCGCACGTTGCCGTAGCTCTTGGTCACCTCGCGCAGCATCTCGACCCGCTCGTCGACGCTGAAAAGGCTGTGCTTGGTGATGTTGACCAAAACGGCGACCCACACCTCGTCATAAAGGCCCGCGGCCCGGCTGACGATGTCGAGATGGCCGTTCGTGACCGGATCGAACGAACCAGGGCATACCACACGCTGCACTTGGTATCACTCCTCATGCGCCGGCCGCGGGGGCGCTGCCGGGGGGCGCCCCGCCACCACGCCGTCGTGCCAGCCGTACCAGAAGGTCGCCTCACCGTACCTGCGCGACTTTCCCGGACAATATCCGGGGGGCCAGTCGAACGGGCCGGAACGAGTGGCGCGCTCGACCACCACAAGAGCCTCCTCCGCCAGCCAGCCGGCGGCAAGCAGTGTCAGCACCCGGGTCACCGCTTCGGCGGTGGCGGCGTAGGGCGGGTCGGCGAACACCAGGTCGTAGCGGCCTGGCGGGCCGGCCGGGCCAGAAGGCGGCTGGGCGAGCAACCGCTCGGCGCGGTCGGTCACGACGCTCGCCCCGGCCATGCCGACCGCCGCGACGTTGGCCTTGATTACCGCGGCGGCCCTGGTGTCGGACTCGACGAGCAGCACGTGCCGCGCGCCGCGTGAGAGCGCCTCAAGCCCGACCGCACCGGAGCCGGCGAACAGGTCCATGACCCTCTTGCCGTCGAGCGAGCCGAGCTCGGACAGCACCGAGGCGAACAGGCCTTCCCTGGCGCGGTCACTTGTCGGCCGGGTGGCCGTGCCACGCGGCACAGCCAGCCGCCGCCCTCCAGCCGCCCCGGCAATGACCCGCGTCATGGAAATCAGGCCTTATCTAGGAACTCGGAGCGCTCGGGGCCTAGCAGGACCTCGATCGCTTCCCTGAGCGCGACGTGCCCGGTCAGGCGCGGGTCGCGCGCCACCAGGGCGGTGGCCTCCTCACGAGCGAACGCGATCAGCTCCTCGTCGGACAGCAGCCGCAGCATCTTCAGGCTGCTGTGCCTGCCCGCTTGCGTGGCGCCGAGCACGTCTCCTTCCCTTCGCTGCAGCAGGTCCAGGCGGGACAGCCGGAATCCGTCCGAGGTCGCGGCGACAGCCTCGACGCGCTCACGGGGCGGGCTGCCGTCGGCGGCCTCGGTCACAAGCAGGCAGAGCCCGGCGGCCTCGCCGCGGCCGACCCGGCCGCGGAGCTGGTGCAGGGCTGACACACCGAACCGTTCGGCGTCCATGATGACCATCGTTGTCGCGTTCGGCACGTCCACGCCGACCTCGATCACGGTGGTCGCCACGAGCACGTCGATGCCGCCGGCGGCGAACTCCGTCATCACCCGGTCCTTCTCTTCCGGGCTCAGCCGGCCGTGCAGGATAGCGACCCGCAGCCCGGACAGCGGCCCGTCCGCGAGCGCGGGCGCCACGTCGAGGACCGCGAGCGGCGGGCGGCGGGCTGTCAGGGCACCCTCCCCGTCCCCCGCCCCGCCGTCCCTATCCCCCGTCCCGCCCTCCCAGGCACCGCCGAACAGGTCGGGCTCCGCCTCGCCGTCGTCACCTGAGGGCACGTCGGCGAGCGCGTCCGTGTCGTCCTCGGCCTCACCTGGCGTGTCGCCCCCGATGCGCGGGCACACGATGTATGCCTGGTGGCCCGCCGCCACCTCCTCGCGTATCCGCTCCCACACCCGCTCCAGGTGCCTGGGCCGCTCCGCGGCCGCCACCACGTGGCTGGCGATCAGCGAGCGGCCGGCTGGCAGTTCGGCGAGCGTGGACACCTCCAGGTCACCGAACACGGTCATCGCCACCGTCCGCGGGATCGGCGTCGCGGTCATCACGAGCACGTGCGGCCTAGCACCAACGGCCTTTTCCCGCAGCGCGTCGCGCTGCTCCACGCCGAACCTGTGCTGTTCGTCGATCACCACCAGGCCGAGGTCGGCGAACTGGACGCGGTTCTCGAGCAGCGCGTGCGTGCCGATGAGGATGCCCGCGTCACCGGTGAACACGTCGGAAAGCGCGCTGCGCCGCGCTGCCGCGCCAGTCGACCCGGTGAGCAAGGCGACGCGAGTGGCGTGCTCGGCGCCGCCGAGCTGCCCGCCGCGGGCGAGCGAGCCGAGCAGTTGCGTGATCGACCGGTAGTGCTGCTGCGCGAGCACCTCGGTGGGCGCGAGCAGCGCGGCCTGACCGCCCGTGTCCACGACCTGAAGCATGGCGCGCACCGCGACCACGGTCTTCCCCGAGCCGACCTCGCCCTGCAGCAGCCGGTTCATCGGGTACGCGCACGACAGGTCACGCGCGATCACCTCGCCGACGAACCGCTGCCCCTCGGTCAGCGTGAACGGCAGGCTCTTGTCGAACTCCGCCGCGATCCCGTCCTCGGCCGGCGGGCGCGGCACCGCGGGCATGGCGGCGGCGGCCTGCCGGCGCTGGGCGAGCGCCGTCTGCATGACGAACGCCTCGTCCCACTTCAGCCTCTTCCTGGCGAGCTCGACGTCCGCTCGCTCCTGCGGCTGGTGGATGAGGCGGATGGCCATCTCGTGCGGCCAGAGCCGGTACTTCTGCCTGACGTCCTCGGGCAGGGGGTCCTCGCTCGGGTCCAGCGTGTCCAAGATCACCCTGATGGCCTTTGCGATCTGCCAGGAGCTGAGCTTCGCGCTAGCCGGATAGACAGGGATGATCTCGGACGCGTAGTCGGCGGCGAGCTCGGCCACGATCCTGGTGTCCGCGGCATCGTCGGCGGGGAGCATCTCGCACTCGGGGTGGACAAGCTGGCGGCGGCCGCGGAAGCTCGAGACCGTGCCTGCGAACAGCCCGAGCCTGCCCGGCTGCAGCTGCCCAGCCCAAAATTGCGTGCGGCCGAAGAACATCAGCGTGAGCTTGGCGGTCCCGTCGGTGACGGTCACCTCCAGGCGTTCAGTGGGACCACGCTGGCCTCGCCTGTAGTAGCCCTGGTTGGCCATGGGAATCCGCCTGGTGAGGTCCACCCGTGCGAGCACGGTCACGTGGTCACCTTCGCGCAGCGAGGCGAGGTTAGTGAGCTCGCCCCTTGTGTAGTACCGGCGCGGATAATGGCGCAGCAGCTCGCCGACCGTGCGCAGGCCGAAGACGCTCTCGAATCTTTCGCTCGCCTTCTTGCCAAGCGGCCGGATGAGCGGATCGCGGAGCGTCGTCACAATCGCAGCATAGAATTGGCCGCCGACATTAGGTGGCGCGAACCCGCCCTAGCGCGGCGCGCGGCGGTGCGCGGTTCGCGTAGCGGCGCCGCATTCGGGTATGCTCTGCAGGCTGCCCTGTTCCCGCTGGCACGGACTCGCCGCGGGGCGCGGGCGCCCGACAGACTCTTCCAACCCGATCAATGGAGCGAACCGTGGCTTCCGTCTGCGACGTATGCGGCAAGGGGCCGGGCTTCGGCAATAACGTGTCGCACTCGCACACCCGAACCCGCCGCCGCTGGAACCCGAACATCCAGACCGTTCGCGCTGTCGTGTCCGGGACCCGCAAGCGCATGAACGTCTGCACGTCCTGCATCAAGGCCGGCAAGATCAGCCGCTAAGCTCCGCTTTCGCCGCTCGCCTGCGGGCCGCGGCTCGCGTCCGGCGTCAGCGGAAGTGGTCCCAGCCGCCGGGACCGCTGTGCGCGGCCCCGTCCACAGTGACACGGCCGCCCGGATGCGTCTCGCGCACCGCCCCGATCACGCGCCACCTAGGCGGCAGCGCCGTCGACGACGGGAACGTGGCGGCGAGCGAGTGATCCTCGCCGCCGGTCAGCGCCCACTCCAGAGCCAGCGCGGGCGGGGAGACGGCAGCGCCCGTTCCGGATAGCCGGGACAGGGCACCGGGCACGACGGCCGCCGCTTTTGCAAGCGTGTCACCGGGCGCCAGCCCCTGACTTTCGATGTTGATCCAGACGCCGCTGGCGGCAGCCACGTGGCCTAGATCGGCGACCAGCCCGTCGCTAACGTCGATCATGGCGGTGGCACCGAGCACCGCCGCCTCGGGTCCGGCGTCGTAGGCGGGCGCGGGCCTGCGGTGCGCGGCGACCAGGTCGGGGAAGGACTCGACGCCCTCGGCGAGCAGCGCGTGCCCCGCCGCGGAATGCCCGAGCGGCCCCGTGACCGCCACCACGTCGCCCGGATGGGCGCCGGCGCGCAGCACTGGCGGGCGTCCGGACAGGTCGCCGAGCGCGGTCACCGACAGCAGCACAGACTCCGCCCGCGAGGTATCGCCCCCGACGACCCCGGCGCCGGCCCGGCCGGCCTCGTGCGCCAGCCCCGCCGCCAGGTCGAGCGCCCATCGCGCCGGCAGCGTCCCGGGTGCGGCGAACGCCACGAGCAGCGCGGTCGGCACCGCTCCCATGGCCGCGATGTCGGCCAGGCTGCGCGCCGCAGCCTTCACGCCGACGTCGTACGCGGAGGACCATGAGCGCAGGAAGTGCCGGCCCTCAATGAGCAGGTCCACGGCCGCCACGACGCTGCCCGACGGCGCGGCCACCACCGCCGAGTCGTCACCGATGCCAAGCCGGGCGAATGGACCGGGCGGCAGCGCCGCCGCTAGCGCGGCGATCAACCCCCATTCACCCAGGTCCGCTACAGACTCACCGGACTCAGTGATCACGCCTCCATGCCGACGCTGTCGGGAAAGCAGCCGAAAATTAAGCGAAAAAACAGCCACACCAGAGTGCAACCGGTCTAGTCCACTACGGTACCGTGACTGTTCAGGGGCAGTTGGCCTACTCTGCCCCGGGAGGACGCCATGGTACAGGCATACATCCTCGTCCAAACCGAGGTCGGCAAAGCCGCCGACGTGGCACGGCAGATTGCGGAAATCGCCGGCGTCACGCAGGCGGAGGATGTGACTGGTCCATATGACGTCATAGTTCGCGCCCAGGCCGAGAACGTGGACGAGCTCGGCAAGCTGGTCGCGGTCCATATAGCAGCCGTGGTAGGGATCACCAGGACACTGACGTGTCCGGTGGTGCACATCTAAACGGCGAGCAACTCCCCCGCGAGCGACGCCGTCCGCGCGCCTACCCCGAGTGCGACCGCCGCGCGCAGGTCTTCTGGCGTGTCCACATCCCGTCGCAGGCCAGGGATGTCCGCCAGGTCGAGGACCCGCGCGCCCGCCGCGCCGTGGCGCGCCCTTGACGCGCCGCCGAATCTGGGGGCGAACGCCGTTCCGGGCGGTGCCGCGTACATCGTGGTGCCGACGCCTGCGGCGTCCGCGACGATCGCCGGGCCGGCCGCGGCGGCGCGCAGCGCCCGGGACAGCTCTTGCGGCCGCACCGCCGGCAGGTCCGCCGCCAGCGCCGCCACCCCCGTGCCAGGCCACCGCCGCAGCGCCACGGCAGCACCGTGCGCCAGGGCCGCGTTGAGGCCGCCCGCGGGTTCGTCCGCCACGACCGCCGCGCCGAGCGCGGCCAGCCTCGACCCGGCGACGGGGTCGGCGGTCACCACGAGCAGGTGCGCGACCTCTGGGCAGGCGAGAACGGCGCTGACGGTGTCGGACGCCAGGGCGAGCGCGAGCTCGGATCGCCGTGGTCCTGCCAAGACGGCGAGTCTGGACTTGGCCCGGGCTAGTACCTTGACAGGCATCACCACTGTCCAGGTGAACAGGGCAGACTCGGTCATGCAGGTGACCATCGGCAGATTATGGAGCATGACGTGCGGAACTGCGGAAGCGGACAATGTGAAGGGCCTCCCCGATGAGCAAGTCTTACTCGCCCACGTGGCGGCTTATCTCCGTCATCGTGCTGCGACCTCTGCTGCACCTGGTGATCAGGAACAAGTGGGAGGGCAGGCAGAACATTCCCAAGAAGGGGGGTGTGATCCTGGCGCCCAATCATCTGTCCTACGCGGACTGGGGCACGGACGCGCTGTTCTTCTACGAGTCGGGACGGTACCCCACGTTCCTGATCAAGTCGGGGGCGTTCGAGGTCAAGGGCATCGGCCCGTTCCTGCGCAAGGCCGGCCAGCTGCCCGTGCACCGCGGCCGGGCGGACGCCGCGCTCGTGCTCAAGGAGGCCGAGAAGGCGCTCGCCGCCGGGGCCGCCGTGGTGATCTACCCAGAATCCACCGCGACCAGGGACCCCAACCTGTGGCCGATGGTCGCCAAGACCGGTGTCGCAAGGCTCGCCCTGGCAACAGGCGCACCGGTGATCCCTGTCGCGCGCTGGGGGACCCAAGTCATCCTCCCCTACGGCAGCAAGAAGGTCCGGCTGTTCCCGCGCAAGACCGTGCGAACGATAGCCGGCCCGCCGGTCGACCTGTCGCAGTGGGCCGGCCAGGCCACCTCGGCCAGGGCGCTGCGCGCCGCCACCGCCGCGATCATGGAGGATGTAACGGCCCTCGTCGCGCAGCTGCGCGGGGAACAGCCGCCCGCCGTACCTTACGATCCATCATCGGTATCCCGAACGGGCGGTGCCGTCTCCCCCGCGCCCCAGCAATCGCCGGACGGGGAGGGCGCCGGGAACGGCGTCGGGGACAGCGTCGGGGACGGCGCCGCGGAGAACGCCGAGCAGAGCGAAGCCGGCCAGGCGTGAAGGCCACCGTGATGGGCGCCGGCTCATGGGGCACCACCTTCGCCCAGGTGCTCGCCGACGCCGGAACGCCCGCGGTGCTATGGGCACGCAGCGCCGCTGTCGCCACGTCGGTGGTCGACAAGCATGAGAACCCCGGGTACCTGCCCGGGGTCTCGCTGCCGGCGTCGCTAACCGCCACGACCGACCCGGCGGCGGCGCTCGCCGGCGCGGACCTAGTGGTGTTCGCGGTTCCCGCGCAGACGCTGCGGCCGCTGCTCGCGTCCTGGGCCCCGCTGATGCCGCCTGACGCGCTGCTTGTCAGCCTGCTTAAGGGGATCGAACTCGGCTCCTGCAAGCGGATGAGCGAGGTCATCGTCGAGACGCTGGCCGTCCCGTCGTCGCGCGTGGCGGTCGTCTCGGGACCCAATCTGGCGCGGGAAATCGCCGAGCGCGAGTTCGCGGCGAGCGTGGTGGCCTGCTCAAATGAGGCCGGCGCCCGGCTGCTGCAAAAGGCGTGCCACACCGGCTACTTCCGGCCGTACTGGAGCACCGACGTGACCGGGTGCGAACTCGGCGGCGCGGTGAAGAACATCATCGCGCTCGCCGTCGGGATCGCGATCGCGCTCGGCCTCGGCGACAACACGAAGGCGTCGCTGATCACCCGCGGCCTGGCCGAGATTGCGCGGCTCGGCGAGGTCATGGGCGCGGACCCGCGGACGTTCGCCGGCCTGGCCGGGATGGGCGACCTGGTGGCGACGTGCAGTTCGCCGCTGTCGAGGAACCGGACGTTCGGCCAGCACCTGGGCGCCGGCATGACCTCGGCCCAGGCACTGTCGGCCACCGGCCAGACCGCCGAGGGCGTCACCTCGTACGCCCCGGTGCTCGAACTGGCGCGCAAGCACGGCGTGGACATGCCGATCACTTCGGTGGTGGCGGCGGTGATCGCGGGCGACCTGTCGGTCAGGGACGCGGCGGCGGTGCTAGCGTCTCGTTCTGCCAAACCGGAATGGTACGGAGCCTGAGCCTGAGCGTAAGCCTGCGCCCGCGGGCCGGCATCGCCGCGACCATTGTGCCGGGAGCCCGCGACGGTTGATGGAGCCTGAACCGTGGAGATAGCCCGAAGGCAACTCGGCGAGAACACCAGGGCGGTGCACCTGCCGCCGCCGCCCGAGCCCGCGCAGCGGCCGCTCGGCACGCCCGTGTACCGGACCGCGGCGTTCGCGTTCGGTTCGGCGCAGGAGTACGCGGCGGTGCTGAACGACCAGATGCCCGGGTACAGCTACAGCCGGATCGACAACCCGACAGTGGACGCGTTCGCGCGTGCCGTCGCGGCGCTGGAGGGGGCGAACCTGTCGCGCTGGCCGGCCGCGCAGGCGTTCGCGTCCGGCATGGCGGCCATTTCCGGCGTCTTCCTCGCGTTCGCGCGGGCGGGCGCGCACGTGGTGGCGTCCACGGCGCTGTACGGGGGAACGTACAGCCTGCTGCGCAACGTGCTGTCGCGGTTCGGCGTCGAGACGGATTTCGTTGACGTGTCCGACCCCGACGCCGTGCGCGCCGCCATGCGGCCTACCACGCGGATCGTCTACGCGGAGACGATCGCCAACCCGACGACAGTGGTCGCCGACGTGGGCCTGCTCGCTGACATCGCGCACAGCAGCGGAGCGCTGCTCGTCATCGACTCGACGCTGGCCCCGCCGGTCGTGTGCCGCCCGCTCGAGCACGGCGCCGACCTCGTGGTGCACTCGGCGACCAAGTACATCGGCGGCCATTCCGACGTCACCGGCGGCGTCGTCACCGGGCAGATCGAGCTGATCAGCCAGCTCCGGGCGACGCGGATCGACACCGGCGCGTCGCTGTCACCCGACGACGCGTTCCTGCTCCGCCGGGGGCTTGAGACGCTGCCCGTGCGGGTGCGCCGCCAGTGCGCGACAGCGACGGTGTTCGCCGCCACGCTCGCCAGGCATCCCGCCGTCGCGTACGTCGACTACCCGGGATTGCCGACGCACCGCAGTCACGAGCTGGCACGGCGGATGTTCGACAGGGGGCCTGAGGGCGTGCGCTTCGGCGCGGTCGCGACGATCACGCCGTACGGCGGGCGGGAGGCTGGGCTGGCGTTCGTCAGCAAGCTGCGGCTCGCGGCCGCGGCCACCTCGCTCGGCGGGACGCACACCAAGGTGTCGCACGTGGCGTCGACGACGCATCGCCAGCTTGACGACAGGGCCCTGGCCGCGGCCGGCATCGACCCGGGCGCGGTGCGGTTCTCCATCGGCCTTGAGGACGCCGAGGACCTGGTGTCCGACGCCTATGTCGCGCTGGAGTCCCTGGGCCGGTAGGCCGTTGTCGACTGATACAAAGCGTGACACAATAGGTTCATGGCGCTGCTCGTTCTCGACCCTGGGTCCTCTGTGCCGCCTTATGAGCAGGTCAGGTCGCAGATAGCGGCCGCCATCGAGAACGGCAGCCTGGGACCCGCCGCGCAGCTCCCTACGGTGCGCCGGCTGGCGCACGACCTGGGCCTGGCGGTGAACACGGTGGCACGTGCCTACCGCGAGCTCGAGCTCGCCGGACTCGTGGAAACCCGGGGGCGGCACGGCACGTTCGTGGCGGGTCCCGCGACGCGGACGCGGCAGCTGGCGGTCGAGGCGGCGAGCGATTTCCTGCGGCGGACGCGCGAACTGGGTCTTGACCACGCGCAAGCGATGGCCATCTTGCGCCATGAGGCCGAGCGAACGGCCGAGCCGGACGGGGCGCCCGCGTCATGAACGCCCAGCATGTCATCGCCAGCCTGATCGGGACAGGCATCGGCTATGGCCTGCTGATGCTCATCGTCTGGTTCCGACGGCGGTTCTGGGAACGGAAGGCGCACAAGCTGGCGGCGGACTCGGACATCGCGCTGCCCGCTCACCTTGTCAGGCGGGTCGCCCGCTTCCTGCGAGCACAGTACGTGTTCGTGCTGGCCGGCCTGTGGCCGATCATGGCGCTTGAGTCCACCGCGTTCGGCCCGTCCGGCCGGCCGGCCGACTGGGCGCTGTCCCTTCCCCCTGTCGTGACGGGACTGCCTGTTCTCGTAGCTGTCTGTGTGGCCCTGCTTGCCGCGGGACCGCGCTGGAAGGCGTCCGGGGCCAGGCGTGTCACGCACTTGGGCGGCTTGTCCGTCCGCCACGCGTTCACAGCCAGTGAACTGGCCGCGGTGGTGATGGGCGCGATGTTCGCCGTCGCGTTCGGCGCCTGGGCCCTGTGGCGGGTCGGCGCGGCATCCGCGTGGTGGGCCGCGTCGGCGGCCACCTTCGGCTGCGCGGCCGCCGCGTGCTGGTACCTGGCCAAGGACGTCATGAACCGGCCGTCGAGCGCCAGCGACGAGATCGAGCTTGGCTGGGATGACCTGTTCCGCTTTCAGCACGCGCGCGCGATCATCATCAACGCGGCATGGTTGCCGACGATCATCCTGCTGTTCCTCGACTCCTGGGTGTCATCCCAGCTCAGCAAGCCGCCGACCATCGAGCTCTGGCCGATTTTCGCCACGACGGCAGTGGCGCTGCTGCTGGTGCTGGTGTTCAGGCAGGGGCGGCGGCTGTGGCGGCGGGCATGGCTGGAACCGGACGGATTCGGGCGATAGCGCACCATCCGTTGCGGGGCCGCTGAGGCCCGGGAGGCTGGAAAGAAACGGCGTGGCGACCGCCGGACCGCTGGCCAGGCACTACCATCTGGGGGTTGGCTGAGCTGAGCGGAGGTGGGCGCGTGAGCGAGCGGCGCAAGATCAGGGTCGCGGTCGTGTTCGGCGGCCGGAGCGCGGAACACGCGGTGTCGTGCGCCAGCGCCGGCCTGGTGCTCGGAGCCATCGACCCCGACCGCTACGACGTCGTCCCGATCGGCATCGCGCGCGACGGCCGCTGGGTGCTCACGTCCGGCGACCCGGCACGGCTGGCGATCACCTCGGGCGAACTGCCGTCCGTCGACGCCGTCGCCACACCGGGAATGTCGATCTCGCCGCGCACCGGGCCTGGCGACGGGGCGCTCGTGGTGACCGGCCCGGCGCAGGTGCCGCCCGGCTTCGGCGATGTGGACGTCGTGCTGCCGCTGCTGCACGGCACCTACGGCGAGGACGGCACGCTGCAGGGCCTGCTTGAGATGACCGGCATACCGTACGCGGGCGCGGGGGTGCTCGCCAGCGCGGCGGGCATGGACAAGGAGTACATGAAGATCCTGTTCACGGCCCGCGGCCTGCCTGTCGGTCCGTACGTGGTCGTGCGGGACCGCGACTGGGGCCCGAGCGCGCCCGCCGCCGAACGCAAGCGCGTGCTGGACGAGATCGACGAACTGGGCTGGCCGGTTTTCGTCAAGCCCGCCCGCGGCGGCTCGAGCATCGGCACCTCACGGGTCACGGGCCCGGCCGACCTTGAGGCCGCCATCGAGGATGCGCGCCTGTACGACCTCAAGGTTCTCGTCGAGGCCGCGATCGAGGGCGCCGAGGTCGAATGCGCCGTGCTCGAGGGCGCCGACGGCGGACCGCCTGAGGCTAGCCTTCCCGGGCAGGTCATCATCGACCCGCATTCGGCGTTCTACGACTTCGAAGCCAAGTACCTGGGCACGCAGACATCCATGGTGATCCCCGCGCCGATACCCGAGGCCGCCGCGGACAAGATCAGGCAGCTAGCGTGCGCCGCGTTCGACGCCATCTCGTGTGAGGGGCTGGCCCGGGTTGACTTCTTCTACACTCCGGCCGGCGAGATCGTGGTCAACGAGATCAACACCATGCCAGGGATGACGCCTGCGTCGGGCTTCCCGATGATGTGGGCCGCGAGTGGCCTGCCGCTGCCCGAGCTCATCGACCGCATCATCACAAGCGCGCTCCGCAAGTCGACCGGGCGGCGCTAGCGCCGCGACAGACGGCGGCAACGAGGGACGAGTGCCCCGTGCCGCCGCCCGCTGACGCGATGCGTGCGCGCCCGCTACTTCTTCTTGCTGGCCGTCTTGGCGGTTGCCTTCGCGGCCGGCTTCGCGGGTGCCGCCGCCTTGGCGCCGTTCACGAGAGCCTTGAAGTCCGCGCCCGCGCGGAACTTCGGCACCGAGGAAGCGGCCACCTGGATCGGGTCTCCGGTGGCTGGGTTACGCGCCGTACGTGCCGGGCGCTCGCTCTTCTCGAAGACGCCGAATCCGGTGATCGCGACCTTGTCGCCGCTTGCGACGGCCGACTGGATGGTGTCGAGGACTGCGTTCAACGCCTCGGTCGCGGACTTCTTGTCCCCCAGGCGACCCGAGATGGCGTCGATCAGATCACGCTTGTTCATTATCCACTCCTGCGTTCCCCCACGGGAGGCCGCGAGGGCTCTTCGCCTAGATCGCGACCCCTGACCAGCCCGAAATTAAGCGATCGGGCTCCGCTACACAATAACCTTGGCAAATATTGGCGCTCGTGTCGGCCCTAATCAAGAGTTTTCACTGGAAGAAAAAAAGCGCAAAAGGGAGAAAACCCGCTCATTAGGTCGCCTGATTATTTCTCGCGGGCGGCCTCCTGAGTCTCTCGCGCCCCTCCAGGCAGCCCCTGACGACCCGCCAGTAGCCTCCAAGGCCTGCGTTGGCTAGCGTCTGACGCCCACGGCACGAGCCTGAGACGGCTGGGCCAGGCTCGGACCAGGCGGGCCAGTCGGGCACACCGCCTTCCGGTTGCCGCGCGTAGCTGTGGAACCCGGGATGCTGGTGGTAATTCAGCGTCTTGTCCGGGCCAACGACAGGGAGATGTTAACCCGCTTCATCGCATAATGCCTTAACTAAGCATTCGGATTTCCGCGCATGGTCCGCTCATGCGCGCGGTTCGGCGGCCATGCCGGCCCTTCGCGCACCGGCGCCGTGCCGCTTCGGGCTTGATCACTTCGGCCGCTAGCGCGGCTGTCCGTCCTCGGCGGCCTCGCCTCCCACGTCGATCGGAAGACTTTTCGAAATGTGTGGCGTTTCCGTGGCTATAATCACGGAAACGCCACACATTTACACCGACCGCGACCCCGCGTACCACAGCTGTCCCACTCGGCTCACAAGCGACGTCGGAGGTCTAGGCATTAACCGCGGCGGTCGTATATTCGCGCGGTGCGGCACACCTAAAGCGCCATTGCCAGGACACGCGGGACGCACGCGGTTGATTTACCCATTAGCAGCAATCAGGGCCAGGCAAACCGGTGTCTTCCGGGCGGCGCCGATGCCTCGGCATTGTTGTGCCGGATACTTCACCACCCTTTTCAGGGGATCTTTTCCCGGCACAGGAAGCTATTCGTCACAATTGCGCCGGGCGCAATAACGCCGATGGCTTCGCCGGCGGGCCGGCGAAGCCATCGGTGCGTCGCGTAATCCAGATACCGCTACAGGGTGGCCGGCAGCCAGGCCGGGCGCGAGCCCTCGAAGGCGGCGATCGCGTCCTCGTAGCGCAGCGTCAGGCCGATGTCATCCAGCCCTTCCATCAGCCGCTAGCGGGTGTAGTCGTCGATTTCGAACGGCGCGGTAAGCCCGCCGGCCACGCGTACCTCGCGGGCCGCGAGGTCCACGGTTATCTCGGCGGCCGGTTCCGCCTCCGCGGCGTCCTGGATGGCGGCTACCGTCGCCTCAGGCAGCACCACGGGCAGCAGCCCGGCCTTGGTCGCGTTGGTGCGGAAGATGTCGCCGTACCGCGGCGCGATGACCGCGCGGAAGCCGTAGTCCATGAGAGCCCATACGGCGTGCTCACGCGACGAGCCGGTGCCAAAGTCGGTGCTGGCCACCAGGATGGTGCCGCCCGCGTAGCGCGGCTGGTTGAGCACGAACGACGGGTCCTCGCGCCACGCGGCGAACAGTCCGTCGCCGAATCCCTCGCGGTTGACCCGCTTGAGGTAGACGGCCGGGATGATCTGGTCGGTGTCGACGTTGGTCCGCCGCAACGGCACCGCGCGGCCCGTGTGCGTAACGAATGATTCCATCGCAATCTCTCCTTCAGACGTCGGCGGCGGTCACAGGTCGGCGGGCGCGGTGAGGCAGCCCGTCACGGCGGTGGCGGCGGCAACCTCGGGCGACACCAGGTGGGTGCGCCCGCCCTTGCCCTGGCGGCCCTCGAAGTTCCGGTTCGAGGTCGACGCGCTGCGCTCGCCTGGAGACAGCGTGTCCGGGTTCATGCCCAGGCACATCGAACAGCCGGCGGACCTCCATTCCGCGCCGGCCGCGGTGAACACCTCGTGCAGCCCCTCGGCCTCCGCCTGCGCCCTGACCTGCATGGACCCCGGGACGACCAGCATCCGGACGGTCGGCGCGACATGCCGCCCGCGCAGCACGTCCGCGGCCGCGCGCAGGTCCGAGATCCGCCCGTTGGTGCACGAACCGACGAACACGGTGTCCACGGAGACCTCGCGCAGCGGCGTGCCGGGTGTCAGCCCCATGTACTTCAGCGCGCGCGCCGCGGTCGCGGCCTCGTCAGGGTCGGCCATCGTCGCCGGGTCAGGCACCGATGCTCCGAGCGGCAGCGCGTGCCCCGGGTTGGTTCCCCACGTGACGTAGGGCGTCAGGGCGGTCGCGTCCACCGTGACCGAGCGGTCGAAGACCGCGCCCTCGTCGGTGGGCAGCGTCCGCCAGTACTCCAGCGCGTCCTGCCACGCGTCCCCTGCCGGGGCGTGCGTCCGTCCGGCCAGGTAGGCGAACGTCACCTCGTCCGGCGCGATCAGGCCGGCCCGCGCCCCCGCCTCGATGGACATGTTGCAGACGGTGAGGCGGCCATCCATGGACAGCGACCGGATGGCCTCGCCGCGGTACTCGATGATGTATCCCTGGCCGCCGCCGGTGCCGATCTGCGCGATTATCGCCAGGATCAGGTCTTTGGCGGTCACGCCGTCAGGCAGCGCGCCCTCGACGTTGACGGCCATCGTCTTGGGGCGGATCTGCGGCAGCGTCTGGGTGGCGAGCACGTGCTCGACTTCGCTGGTGCCTATGCCGAACGCCAGCGCGCCGAACGCGCCGTGCGTCGAGGTGTGCGAGTCGCCGCAGACGATCGTCATGCCGGGCTGGGTCAGTCCGAGCTGCGGCCCGATCACGTGCACGATGCCCTGTCCGGCGTCGCCCATCGGGTGCAGTCGCACGCCGAACTCGGACGTGTTGTTGCGCAGCGCCTGCACCTGCGTCCGGGACACTGGGTCGGTCACCGGGCTGCCCGGACCGGAAAGCGGCACGCCCGGACCGGTGATCCCGGTCGTCGGGACGTTGTGATCTTCTGTGGCGATCGTCAGGTCCGGCCGCCGGACCTTGCGGCCCGCCGCGCGCAGGCCGTCGAAGGCCTGCGGGCTGGTGACCTCGTGCACGAGGTGCATGTCGATGTAGAGCAGGTCCGGCTCACCCTGTCCGCCGCGCACCACATGGGCGTCCCAGATCTTCTCCGCGAGCGTTCGAGGCGCGCTGCTCATGGGACCAGCCTCCATTTCCGTTGGTTTGGGCCGCTTTGACTTGCATCTCAAATGTTGAGACGGCAGTATCAGTACATGAGCAATACTAGTGGCGTCGGCGTACTGGACAAGGCCATTTACATACTCGCCGCCGTGGAAAGCGG
>Ga0126381_100003054_pt1 | contig 18204 bp, 16 predicted proteins | sample PanSoiMetPlot_28_FD_96465 | JGI IMG/M metagenome (GOLD analysis project Ga0126381, IMG submission 96465) | Tropical forest soil microbial communities from Panama - MetaG Plot_28 | ecosystem: Environmental > Terrestrial > Soil > Tropical forest > Bulk soil | place: Panama | collected 2016-02-17
AGCTCTACACTCATGCCGGCGTTTTCGTGCTTCCCTCCAGCCACGAGGGCCAGCCGATTGCGGTGCTTGAGGCCATGAGCTACGGCTGCCCCACCATCCTGAGCGATATTCCGCCCCACCGCGAGATCGGCGCTTCAAATGCACAATTCGTGCCGGTAGGCGACATCACCGCGCTGGCACAGCGGCTCATGGCAGCCTTTGACGTCGAGCCTAGTCGGCGGCTCGATGCGGGCGAGCAGGAGCGGTTCATGAAAAACCATGACTGGCAAGAGATCGCCCGCCGTACCGTTGATGTGTATCAGACTGCGCTCGCGCAGCGCAGGAGCGCCAATCGGCTCAGCTTGCCGCGGGGCTAACGGTCGTTTTTGGCGGCCGGCGTCCGTCGAGCTTCGAGCCGCTGAACCTTGTGGTCGAAAGCCAAGAATAGAGCGCAATCGCGACGACGCCAGCACATGCGGTAAGGACGCATTATGCCTTGAACCCGGTGCACATGATAAAGCCGCGTCCGGCGGCGTCTTGGGCGAGTTCGCCGCTGAGGCCGAGCGTCGCGGGCGTAATCACTTCCCACAGGCCAAGCACTTTGCCGAGCGCGAATAGCCGCAAGACGGTGCCCCGCTCGCCGATCTCAAGACCCACCGTGATATAGGAAAAGAGGCCGTTGGAAAGCACAAGCGGCTCAGGATAAGTCTTAAGCAGCTCGATCAGCTCGGCCTTGTGGGCCTGTGCCTTCACCTTGTCGACGCCAACGACCAGGAACCACATATCGACCTTTTCTAGGTCGTCGCGAGCTTCATCCACGTATGGCACGTCGAGAATTTCGGTCGTTTGCAAGGCGCCTTCGTCGCGCTCAACCACCTCCGCCCCCTTGCTCAGGGGCAAAGTGCACTTGTCGATGATGTCTTGGAGGTGGGCGAGGTTCATCTGTTTGCCGCCTCCTCACAATCGCAACGTCTTGATCATGTCCCGGCCATCAGGATCGGGTTGGGCGGATATTGCAGCCTCCGCACTAGGCAGCGTCTCGGGCAAAGATGACCGATTTAGGCATTCGTGTTCGGGAAGGGGCTACCGGCGGACTGCCCTCTTCCTGCCTCTGAAGATGACTTTGGCACCCGGGAGGGCGACTCTGTGGCAAGACTACACCGACGTCCTAACCGAATCGAAGGGGTGGCCAGGCGGCCAGCAGGAGATGCCGTTCAGATAGCGCGCGCGTTCAACCTTACCGGTCCGATTTTGGATTGGGTCGATATCGTACCTGCTCAATCAGTTAATCTCTTCGGCGTTTTGATGGAGCTCAGCAATAATTGGCGCGCGCCGTTGGCTACAACGATGCTGGCCGGAACAGGACTCCTGCTCCGTGCTGAAGTTATGCGAGAAAGATGAGCGCGGCACTCGATCACGCTGGCAAAAACTTTTTCAATCCGAGGTGAGGCGCCGTCTAATGAGAAACCCCGGCACACACGGGGAGCGTGCGCCGGGGCTTGGGCTCTCCGGCACCAGAAAAGCTTTTGGCGCCGACCCCTGTCACATAACACTTGCACATTACCAAACAACTAATGCCGGCGGCTGTACAAGGCCCTTTGCCAGGGCGTCGAGCGGGCTGCCTCGCGACGAGCGGCCTCGCGTCTGGTTGCGCTTGTCATTGGCGCCTTGCACACCGACGTTCCCCGTCGGAAATCGCCAGCAATATCTCATTCATTTCGCATGACGTGGCACGGTCCAGTCATTCGGCAATCAACAGCGCAGCAACTTTCGGCCAGCGTAGGTCAGAGCGAACAGGTTTGTCGTATCCTGTCGTAGCGCGTTCTCCCCATCGCGTTTCCTGCGAGCAGGAGTACCTCTGAAAGGTCGGCCCATGCATCCCCGAGCGCCTGGCAAGTGAAGCCCGGCGAGGAGGACGCCCTCACCCGCCTGTCTCAGAACTACCGAGTCGTCCGGGTGCGCAATCGATGGTCGACAACGTAACGAACACCAACACTGTGATCGTGGCGCCAGACAACACAACACGGTCTGCTCACCGCGCCGCTTTTGGTAAAGGAAAGGACGAACTCAGCGGGGAGTGGTACTCTGGGGTCAATCGAAAATCGGGCCCCGGATTCGGACACGTCCAGAATGGTGCAACGATGGCGCCATGCGCCATCTGAGGCGACAACCGCTGCCTCGCAGGTCAGGTGCCGGCGGACGCTCTTACGGTTATTGTGCTTCATTGCGGTCTCCACCCCGCATACGCCGGCAAGCCCTTTGCGAATGCCGCGCCGTTCTGAAAAATGAGACGCCGTCTGAACCACCGGCTCAACCGCCTGCGCTTGATATACCGGTACGATCCTTTCTGCTAAATTAATGCGAACGGCGTCTCTGCCGTGGCTTCAGGGCCGATTCGCAAGTTAGGGATTGGCGGGTCTCCGATGTGCGCACCGCGATATGATGACGATGCGCTGACACATCTGAGCCGCGGCCCCTGCCCGAGCGCGGATACAATGTTTCGGCACCGTGATCGAGCAATGTCCGTTTATGATTTGGTTTCCCCCATGGCCTTTCCTACGCGCACGAATACTTCTGAAAGGTCAGCCCACGTCAGCCACTTCGTCCACTCAGCCTCCAATCGCTCCTTGGCGTCTGCCAATGTCCCGGCCAGACCCGAGTAGCACAGATTCGTATCGGGCTCAGCGAAAACGCCGCTGATCGTCCAGAACCACCGCAGATCTAAGTGATCAACCGGGCTGGTCCAAATTCGCCCAACCCGCAACTCGCCGTGGACAACATCGTAGTCCTCCCGCGGCCACTCCCCCCCGTTTTGCTTAAGCACAAGCGACATTTCCTACCTCGTGGGCGCTCTCTGAAATGGATGACAAGTCCGAGGAAGCCGACCAAGCTTTCAATCTCGTTCCGCGAGTCCCGCCCAGCCCAGCCATTGGCGCCAAGCCGCGTTCATCTGCGCCTCGGCGTCCTCAAGTGTGCTTGACGTGCCGGCGAGGCCCAGTGGATCCCGACCGCCGGGGACGCCATTGATTGTCCAAAGCCAGGTGCCGTCCGGTCGAATCGAACCTCGGCGTCTGCAGATCTGCCCGACACGCAGCGCGCCGTGCATGAAAAGGAAACTTTCCTCCCGCGGATACGGAGTATCAGCATTGGCTTGTCGAATGAGCGGCACCCTCGGTCTCCCTCTTGCCGTTGCCGTTCCGGACCGTCGCCGGTAGCATGTCACCCGCCCTCGGCATCGCCAAGGCTTTTTTGGCAGGACGCAGCGCCACCCCGCAGTCTTGGAGGTGGCTCCCTGCATCGTATGGGGTGTTTCTCGCTTGGCCTGATCGGCCGCGCCCCAAGCCTCTGCCGCCTCGCGGGTCGGAAAGAACTCGGTCACGGCACCCTCGAAGCGCTCGATCCGGCGAACGTGGTAGCCGTCGCCGATCCGGTCGTTCTCGACCTCGTAGGTGATCGCGGTCGCGGCGTGCTGGGCTTCCCAAGCTTCGATCACGGCGACGATGTCCGACCCCTCGCAAAGCTTGTCGGTCACGCCAGCCGGCATCGCGGGGGTCACCTTCAAGGTCGAGTTGCCCACACGGAAAGGTGAATTTCCGACACAACGCGTTGGAAGGCTGCAACACTCGGGAATTTTCGGTCGCCGGAACCAACTACAGCCAGCGCGCAGGCTACCCCTGCGGTAACGTGAGACCTCACCGGGTCGGCAGCTGATCGGAGCATCGCGCGCGTTTGAGCCGTAGCAAAAAACGACGCGGGGCAAGTTGCGTCGAATGTTTGGAATGCGGGGGTGTTGAGCGTCGAGTGGAGCGGGGCGCATGTCGTTTAAACAGTCAACGGGCATTTCGTGCGGCCGTAGTCGATCGGGGGAAGCATCTCTCGGAGGCTGGGCGCGCGCGTCGCTGGCCGTGCTCGCCGCATTGGGCCTCGCTCTGTTCAGCGACATCCAATCACCGCACGCGCAATCGAACCGCAGCGGCTGGCAAAGCGAGGGCGAGCCGGTCCGCCATGTGGTGATCACGCTCAACAAGTCGCGAACGTTTCGTCTCGACCGGGCATTCGCGACGGCCGTGGTCGGCTCATCCGATATCGCCGATGCGCTGCCGGTGACGGACCATTCGCTTTACATCCTCGGCAAGAAGATCGGCACCACCAACGTGTCGGTTTATGACCAGACCATGATGCTGGTCGGCGTGCTTGACGTCGAGATCGCGATCGACGAGCGCAACCTGCAGGAAAAGATCCAAGCGACCACCGGCGCACGCGGCGTCCGGGTGTCCTCCACCAACGGCCAGGTCGTGCTCAGCGGTACGGTGGCGGACGCGGTCGCGGCCGATCGGGCCTTGGCGGTCGCCAAGGCGCTGTCGCCGAACGGCGTCATCAATGCCATGACCATCGCTCCCTCGCAGCAAGTCCTGCTCAAGGTGCGCTTTCTCGAAGCCTCGCGCGATGCCGGACGGCAGCTGGGCGTGAACTGGTTCGGCGGCAATGCCTCGGGCACCCGCGGCTTCAACACCGGCCAGGGCGCCCTGGTCAACGGCACGCCGACCAATGCCACCCCGGGCGCGATCACGTTGCTGCAAACCGCCGGAACCTTCGCCGGCACCAACACCGCGCCGTTTGGGGTCGCGCTCGCCAATGTGATCAATCGCAACGGCGCGAGCATCGACGTGCTGGTGACCGCGCTCGAGACCAAGGGTCTTATCCGCCGCTTGGCGGAGCCCAACCTGATGGCGCTCTCCGGCGATACCGCACAATTCCTGGCGGGCGGCGAATTTCCGGTGCCGATCGCGGCGACCTCGGCAAACGGAATCGTGACGCCCACGATCGAATTCAAGCCCTTCGGTGTCCGTTTGTCGTTCACGCCGACCGTGTTGACCCAGGGCATCATCAATCTGCGCATTGCGCCAGAGGTCAGTGAGCTCGATTTCGCCAACGAAGTGACCATTTCGGGCACCACGATCCCTTCGCTGATCACGCGCAACGCGCTGACGACCGTCGAGCTGCGTGACGGCCAGAGCTTTGCGATCGCGGGATTGCTGCAGGCGGACGACCTGCGCGGCCGCTCGCAACTTCCCTGGATCGGGTCGGTGCCGGTGCTTGGCACGCTGTTCAGCAGCAGCAGCTATCAGAAACGCGAGACCGATCTCGTCATCATTGTCACGCCATATCTCGTTGAGCCGGCGGCTCCGGGGCAACGACTGGCAACGCCATTGGACCAGCGCCTGCCCAGCAACGATGTCGATTACTTCTTGCTGGGCCGGATGGAAGAGCGCAGGGCCCCGAGCGACTACGTCAACAATGGTGGAAACGTCGTGGGTCCGTATGGCCACATCATCCGGGTCCAGCCCGGCCCCAACCAGTGATCAGCGAGCACCAGATGAGCAAGATCGCGCGAACCATTGCCGTCGTCGCGCTGGCCGCCGCCTGTGGCGGCTGCTGGGCCGGCGTGTATGAGAGTCCTGCGGCTGAGTATCTGCACCGCAGCGACACCATCACGCTCAGCGCCGGGAACGCCAAGGAAGTGAACGCTACGACCCAGATCATCGATCCGTGGCCGCGCCAGGCGGCCAATCGGCGAATCCCCGTCAACGGCGAGCGCATGGCGCATGCGGTCGAGCGCTACAAGAGCGGACCGCCGGCACCGGATTCATCATCGACCGGCATGCAGGTCATCGGAATTCCGGTTGGTTCGGCGACGCCGCAGGCCCAGAGCCCGGCCCCCGCGCCCGCGCAATGAATGCCCAAGGGGGAGCCGACACAGGGATAGCTTGATGATGCCGCCCCGGACGATCGGTCGCCGCTCGAGCCGGTCACGCTGCAAACGTTCTTTCCGGCGGCGCTGTTCGGCGGATCGAACGCGGGTAACGACCGGCGCATCGGCCGTGGCCGGTTTCGAGTAGGTCGGGGGGTAGAGCGGGATGGGGTGGCGTTGGGAGTCTTTGCGAGCCGGTTGCGCGGCGCTAGCCACGATGTCGGCCCTCAGTGTTGGTGGCTGCGTCTCCGACGGCGCCAATTCCTGGGCGGAAGCTGTCGGCCCCGTTTTTGCTCCGGCGGCCGAGCCGATGGTGACCCCCACGGTGCAGGACCCCGGGGATGTTCGCTATTTTCCATCGGACGAGCCGTTGCGACTTGGAATGGAGCATTTCAACCGGGGAAATTACGGCATCGCGGAGCGCTATTTCCGCGACGCAGTCGAGAGGGCGCCGAAGGATGTCACCGCCTGGATCGGCTTGGCGGCGAGTTACGACCGGATCGGGCGCTTCGATCTGGCCGACCGCGCTTATGCGGCTGCGGTCAGGCTGGTGGGCGAAACCACCGACCTTCTCAACAATATCGGTTACTCGTACATGCTGCGCGGCAATTATGCGGCGGCGCGCAAGAAGTTCATGCAGGCGCTGCGGCGAGACCCGCAGAATCCGACACTCCTGAACAATCTTTGGCTGCTGGATGCGAGCGCCCATGCGCTCGGCCGCAGCCCGGACGTCGAGACGCGCTGAGCTCGCCTGGGTGCGCGGATGATTGGTGCGGCCCGGCTGGCCAAGGCGACTTTGGCGATGACGGCGGCGGCCCCTCTCAACGCCGCGTATAACGCTCTCAAGCACTTGCGCAACCGCAATCCAGACGTTCTGCAGGACGCTGCCTACTAGAAGGGAATCTCAGTCGACGCGCTCGGCGCATTCGATGCCGTGCCCCATATCCGCGTGATCATGGTGAGGCTGCACCCGGACTTCGAGTAGACGGCGCCTCATGTCGTTGACCTGGTTTTCCACGAGCCAGGTCCAGCGGGCATGGCGGGACAATAGCAGAGCCGGTTTGCTGTTCGCCGCGCCGAGGGCGTCGCATCAAACCGGTAGGGCGATTTAACCCCTCATTACCTGGGTTGTTCGATCATCCTCGAAGCGGATGGAGTCACGTGCTGGGACGGCTTACGTCGGCCCACGTGGGCACGCGGGTCATCGGTTCGGCCTTTCCGGAGCGGGGCGGCCGTTTCAGAACGATCATCGCATAGTGATCCCAGCCAGAGCACAAAAGCTACTGTGACAAGCATTCCGAACGCTGTTCCAATCACAAACCATACCATGGTCACACCTGCAGTAATCGTGTGCCTTTGACGACGAAACGGGGCGCCAGAACCGTCAACGTAGCACGCGATTTGCGCCGGCCTGACTGCCAAAACGGCTTACCCCTTGCGGCTCGATCCCGGATTTTCATTTCGGATGGGCGGGCACGGATCACGTCGATCGGGGGCTGGCGGCTCCCCTGTTATGGTGATCAAAATGGTGTCCGATAGACAAGATGCGGATACACTTGCTCCGCATCGAGGCCGTCTCGGCAGATGACGGGGCTTTCGATCACTTCGAATGCTCCGAGGCAACGCTTCTCCACCCTCACAGAGCCCCGCGTCCGCCCCGGAGCGGGGCTCGTTATTGCAGCCGTATGGCTCTGATCGCATCCGTCAGGCGTGCGCGGTCACGGTCATCGCATGCCAGATAGCCTCTTGCCGGACCGGAGCCGGAGACCCACAGGTGATACTGAGTGACGCTGGTGATCCCGGCTCCGAGCTTCCCTGTTCTCTCCGAAAAAATTCCCCGATACTTCACGTAGGAAGTTTTGGGGGTAAGTCACTGCGCATGCTCCACATTCTCGGGCCGAAAAACCCTCCCTGCCCACTTTCGATGAAATTCCCCCTATATTTTTCCCCTGTTAAGCAGGGAACTTCTGCTGGCGTTTGACTCCGCGCGGCCTTCAACCACAAGATAAGGCGGGCACGGCGCTCGCGACCGCGGGGAGGACGCATCTCCAGCTCCTGGTTCGTGATTTTGCAAATCGGTCCGATGGCTCCAGGGCGATGACTGATCCAAACCTCGACGCGCGCCCGCCCCCGTGGGGCCACCTGGCAACGCTTGCCTGGGCCATTCTTGCTGCGATCTTTTCAACGCTGATTGCAGCCATCGGGCTGATCTTGTGGCGCCCCGACGTCGTGTCCAGGTCGGCCGATGTGCTGAGCGACGCGAAGTTGCTGGCCGCCATAACATCCGTCTGGAATGTTGCCCAAATCGGAGGATTGGCGCTGCTGGCCCGATTGGCCCATTGGCCCGCCGGCAGGTATCTTGGTCTCGTTCAGCCGAGCGGGCGCGATACCGCGGTCGCGCTTGGCGCCCTCGCCTTGTTCGTCGCCGGCTCCGACGCGCTGACCTATCTGCTGGGGCGCGATATCGTATCCCCCTTTCAGCTCACCTCGTATCTGAGTGCGCAAGCATCACAATCGCTGCCACTGTTGTGGCTCGCATTCGTAGTGGTGGGCCCAGCGGGCGAGGAAGTCATGTTTCGCGGCTTTCTCTACCGCGGATGGGTTCGATCCGAACGCGACGTCCTGCCCGGCATTGTGGTCATCTCGGCGCTATGGACTGCCATGCACATTCAGTACGATTGGTTCGGCTTGGTGCAGGTTTTTCTGATGGGGTTGCTGCTCGGATTGGTACGCTGGCGGAGCGGATCGACCACCCTGACGATGCTCATGCACGGACTCAACAATCTTTGGGCAATGCTGGAGACGGCTGCGAAAGCACAATGGCTCTCATGAGCCATCTTTCGAATCGCTTCGGCCTCCCATCCTGTCGTCGCGCTGAGCGCCCCTATCATGTTGTCGCGCCTGAGCGCTCCCAATCTCGCCGACAAACCGTTAAGACCTCAAATGTTGTCACGGTCATGAAGGGACATCGGATTCAGCCATGAGTCTGCACGTTCTGGTCACGGGCGGCGCCGGGTATATCGGCAGTCACACCTGCAAGGCGCTCGCCGCGGCTGGATACACCCCGGTCGTGCTTGATGACCTGAGCAGCGGCCACCGCTGGGCGGTAAGGTGGGGTCCACTGGTCGTGGGCGACATCGCAGACGATGAGGCTGTGAAGCGAGTGATCAAGGATTTCGAGATTGCCGCCGTGATGCACTTTGCAGCCCACGCCTATGTCGGCGAGTCCGTTGGGAATCCGCGCAAGTATTTCCACAACAATGTCACCAAGGGGCTGGCGCTACTCGACGCGTCGCTGGATGCCGGCATCAGCAAGCTGGTTTTTTCCTCGACCTGCGCCACGTATGGTGTTCCGCGCAAGCTGCCGATCACGGAGGATCACCCCCAGAGCCCCATCAACCCATATGGAGTATCAAAGCTGTTCATCGAGGATGCCCTGAAATGGTACGCCCAGGCCTACGGCCTCAGATTCACCAGCCTGCGCTATTTCAACGCTGCCGGCGCGGACCCTGAAGGCGAGATCGGGGAGGTTCACAGCCCGGAAACGCACCTTGTTCCGCTCACGATCTTTGCCGCTCAGGGGAAGATCCCTGCCCTTGAGATTTTTGGAACGGATTACGACACCGAAGACGGCACCGCGGTGCGGGACTACGTCCATGTCGGCGATCTCGCTCACGCGCACGTCAAGGCGCTCGATTACCTGCTTTCCGGTGGCGCAAGCGCGAGCATCAATCTGGGGACCGGTCGAGGCCACTCGATCCGCAACGTCATTGCGGCGGTGGAGAGGGTGAGCCAAAGGAAGGTCCCGGTCATCGAGGGAGCGCGCCGATCCGGCGATCCTCCGGCCTTGATTGCCGATCCGCAATCCGGTCAGTCCCTGCTGGGCTGGAAGCCGCTGCAGTCCGATCTGGAAACAATCGTGCAGACGGCCTGGGCCTGGCACCAAGGACACCCTCAGTGAGGCAATGAACTCATGTCGGAATTTGGAGGGCCGGAAAGAATATACGGCAATCACCGCGTCCTGGTGACAGGCGGAGCGGGCTTTATCGGCTCCCACTTGTGCGAACGGCTGATGGAGCAGGGCAACGAGGTCCTGTGCGTCGACAATTTCTATACAGGAACACGGCAGAACGTCGGTCACCTGCTCTCGAAGCCTCGATTCGAGCTGCTGCGCCATGATATCTGCTTCCCCCTTTATGTAGAGGTCGACGATATCTTCAACCTGGCCTGTCCCGCCTCTCCGATCCACTACCAGTTCGACCCCGTCCAGACGACCAAGACGAGCGTGCACGGCGCCATCAACATGCTCGGCCTCGCCAAGCGCGTGAAGGCAAAGATCCTCCAGGCGTCAACCTCGGAGGTCTACGGTGATCCGGAGGTCCATCCCCAACCGGAGGAGTATTGGGGCAACGTGAACCCGATCGGATCTCGCTCATGCTATGACGAGGGCAAGCGCTGCGCGGAAACCCTGTTCTTCGATTATTACCGCCAGCACAAGCTGAGGATCAGGGTGGCGCGGATATTCAACACCTACGGACCCCGAATGCATCCGAACGACGGACGGGTAATCTCGAATTTCATCGTCCAGGCGTTGAAAAACGAGGACATCACGGTGTACGGCGATGGAAGCCAAACGCGTTCGTTCTGCCATGTCGACGACATGGTGGACGGGCTGTTGCGCCTCATGAGCGCGCCGGACAGCGTGACCGGGCCGCTCAATCTGGGCAATCCTGCCGAGGTCACCATTCGCGAGCTCGCCGAGCTCATCATCTCCATGACCGGCTCGTCCTCGCGCATCGTCCATCGGCCACTGCCGGCGGACGACCCGACACGGCGACGACCGAACATCAGCAAAGCGCAGGAGTTGCTAGGTTGGCGACCGAAGGTCCCGTTGGCCGAAGGATTGAAGAAGGCGATTAACTATTTTGAGAAGACCATGGTTCGAGCTCCCTGATGCAAGCTACTGCTCCCGCGCTTTGGCTGCCGCTCCGGCCCAACATCGCCGCGTTCCCGCCGGGGGAGCGCATCCCGCTGCACGCGCATCTCTTCCGCAACGTCGGGATTGATTCGGCCATGAACAATGCTTACTCGAAGATTGGCGCCGATGTCTGCCTTCCACCGTTGGTGGTGGTAACCCGCAACGAGCACGCCACCTCGACGATTCAGGAAGGTCCGCAGGCTTCCCTTGCCGGACCTGCCGCGGAGGCGCCGCAAGGCTGCGAAGGGCGAGGATTAACCACGAGGACTCGATGGAAAAGATGAACGTCATCACCGATCCGCGCCTCGCCGCCGAGCTCAGACCCGACCATGCGGTCAAGGTCGATCTCGACGATCGTTCGTTCCTTTTTCCTTCCGGCAAGCCCGTGACGCAGCTCGTTTTCACCGCCAAGGGCAAGACCGTCCAAATCGAGGCGATCTTCCCCTTCAACGAGGCGCGCACCCCTCCCCGCATCGTCTCGCTCGACTTCGAGGATGCGCGCGAGCTTGGCCGGCGCCTGGTCGAGGCGGTGCATCACGCGCGCACCCAGCTTGTGGTCTCCGCCGGCACCCGCATCACCATCAATGTGATCGCCAACGGCTACCATCTGCAGATCGGCGACCTGAACCAGTCGACCGACCTGTTCCTGGGCACCAATTGCATCTGGCGGGTATGCCAGGGAATCCTGCGGATCGTCGATTACATCGCTCCGGTGGAGTCCAATTGAGCGGCCGTTAATCGCGGCAGCAGCAAGTATTCACGCGGGACCTTGAGGTGGGTGAGCAGGCGTCAGAAAGCGTGTTTCGGCCGTTGCCCGGTCCCCAAGTACATGCACAACGGCTCGAGCGAGCCGAGCTCGGATTTGCGGTGGCTTCGATGTTCACCGCCGACTTTGAGGACCACGCCAATCGCCTCAAGGCCTCTCTCGACAGCGCCGGCCTCGATTACGTCCTCTACCGGGTGCCGGCGGTGCATCGCTCGCTGAGCCCGAAAGGCTGCGACGATATCGCGCTCGCCAAGCCAAACTTCATCCATCATGCGATGGAGGAGCTGCAGCGGGCGATCCTATGCATCGACGCCGACATGATCGTGCGCGAGATTCCGACCAGGATCGCCGACATTGCGCGGCTGGGGACTGACTTCGCGATCTACAATTGGATGGCCGATGCGGACAACGACGCTTTTCTGCCGGTGGTCGTCTCATGGTTGGGTGTGGCGACCCGCGACCGCTTCTATCGATTCTCTCATCGATTAGAGCTGCACGATCCCAACCAGCTGGTCAGCAACGGGGCGACGCAGTACTACGCGCGCTCGCAGGCGGCGCGGCGCCTGCTTGCCGCATGGCTCGACGCCATCGCGCAATATCCCACAGTCGCCGAGAATCAGCTCCTGGACTATGCCTTCAACTTTATGATGCCGGCAGGCAGCGTCACGACCGCGTGGCTCGGCAAGGAATATTGCCGCCTCCCATGGTGGATCCATGTGAAGCCGGTCATCGAGCACCCGGAGGTTCCCGTGGCGGTCGATCCCGCGCGGACATTGCTGCAGGTGGCGGGCAAGCCAAGGTTCGATGCGGCGCGCGCGAAAAAGCGGCCCGTCGGCGGCGCGATTCCCAACGACTGCCTGATCGACACGCAGGACAAGCACCTTCTACGGGTCGTCGACGGAAAGGCCGTTGTAGTGGGCCGGCTCGGTCAGCTGTGGCCGGCGTCGCCGGCGCTTCCCGCGCCGCCGAAGCCCGCCGAGCCGGCGCCGGTCGAACCGCCCGCCCTGGTCGAACCGCCTGCGCTAAGCCCGGGCGGCCCTGCTCCCGCCGCGGAAGCCGCGCCGCGGGCGACGCGGGAATGGCTCAGCCAGGCTGTTGCGCTGCACCGGCAGGGCGACCTCGCGCGGGCCGAGATCCTCTATCGCAAGGTCATCGCGGCCGAGCCCGATCATTTCGACGCGCAACACCTGCTCGGCGCGGTGCGCCACCAGCAGGGCCATCACGAGGAGGCGCTGGCGCTAATCGAGCGGGCGCTCGAGGCGCGGCCGGATGCGGTCGAGGCGCTGTCGAACCGGGGCATCGTGCTCCATGCGCTCGGCCGCTGCGCGGAAGCGCTCGCGAGCTACGAGCGGGCGCTCGCGATGCGGCCCGGCGACGGAGAGGCACACTATAACCGCGCCAACACGCTCAAGGAGCTGCGGCGCTTTCCCGAAGCGCTGGCGAGCTACGACGCGGCGATCGCGGCGCGGCCCAATTTCGCCGCCGCGCACTACAATCGCGGCAACGTGCTGACCGAGCTCAAGCGCCCCCGCGAGGCGCTTTCGAGCTACGAGGCGGCGCTGGCGATGCGGCCCGGCTACGTCAAGGCGCTGTTCAACCGCGGCAACGCGCTGGTCGACCTCAAGGCGCTCGATGAGGCGCGGCAAAGCTTCGAGGAGGTCGCGCGGATCGATCCCGGCCATGCGATGACCTTCGGGCAGTTCGCCGGCATTGCGCTCGAGACCTGCGACTTTGCCCGCACTGCGCACTTTGCCCGCGAGCTTGCGGCCGGGGGCGCAGAACAGTCGCTGCTGCATCCCTTCTTGCTCATCCGCTATGGCGCCGATCCGGCGCAGCAGCTCGAAGCAGCGCAGAAATTTCTCGCCCACAGCCTGGCGCAGACGCCGGAGCGCTTTTCCCATGCGGCTCCCCGCGCGCATGACCGGATCCGCCTCGCCTATGTGTCGGCGGATTTTCGCGCGCATCCGGTCGCGTATCTGGTGGCCGAGCTTTTCGAGCGCCATGACCGCTCCCGCTTCGAGGTCACCGGCATCTCGCTCGGCCACGACGACCAATCCGATATCCGCGCGCGGATCGTGTCCGCCTTCGACGCCTTCCATGACGTGCGCGCGCGCTCGGACGCGGAGGCGGCGCAGCTCATCCGCGACCTTGAGATCGACATCGCGGTCGACCTCACCGGCCATACCCAGGATGCGCGGCTTGGCATCCTGGCGCGCCGCCCGGCCCCCGTCGCGGTGAACCTGCTCGGCTGTCCCGGGACGATGGGCGCCAACTTCTACGATTACATCATCGCCGACAAGATCGCGCTGCCGCTCGCGCAGCAGCCGTTCTTCAGCGAGCGGATCGTGCACCTGCCGGACTGCTTCCAGCCCAATGACACCAAGCGCGCCGTCGCGGATGCGACGCCCACGCGGGCGGAGGCCGGCCTGCCGGACGAGGGCTTCGTCTTCTGCTGCTTCAACAATCACTACAAGGTGCGCGAGCGTCTCTTCGACATCTGGATGCGGCTCCTGCGCGCGGTCGAGGGAAGCGTGCTGTGGCTGTCGCAGGCCAACGATGCCGCCGCCGCGAACCTGCAGCGGGAGGCGCATGCGCGGGGGATCGCTCCCGAGCGCATCATCTTCGCGCCGCGCCTGCCGCGCCACGAGGATCATCTCGCCCGCCAGCGGCTCGCGGATCTGTTCCTCGACACGCTCCCCTACAACGCCCACACCACGGCCAGCGACGCGCTCTGGGTCGGCCTGCCGGTGCTGACCTGCCGGGGCGAGACCTTCGCGGGGCGCGTCGCCGCAAGCGCGCTCTCGGCGATCGGGCTGCCTGAACTGGTGACCGCGAGCCTGCAGGACTACGAGACGCTGGCGCTGCGGCTCGCCCGCGATCCCAGGCGGCTCGCGTCGCTGCGCGAACGGCTTGCGCGCAATCGGAAAAGCCGGCCCTTGTTCGACACGGAGCGCTACTGCCGCCACATCGAGGCCGCCTACACGACCATGTGGGACATCCGCCGGCGCGGCGAGGCGCCGAAAAGCTTCAGCGCGCCGGTTTTCACTTGACCTTCCCCTGCAGGCTCAGGGCCATCGCATATGGCACAACGGGCTCCCTCTCCCCGCAGGGGAGAGGGTTGGGGTGAGAGGGGAAATTCTGGACTTTTCCCGGCCGACAGGAATTGAGATACTTTTGGCCTCAGAGGGCCAACATCAGGATGCGAATATTTGGCTGGCCCTGCAAACGGAGGTCGCTATGGGACGCAAGTTCATCGACTGTCGTGCATTCCCGAGCGAGATGAATTGCACGATCGCCTTGAGCGCTGATAGCGAGGCTGAACTGCTGGAGGCTGCAGTCCAGCACGCCGTCACGGTGCACAAGCATCAAGATACGCCCGAGCTGCGACAGATGATCAAGGGTGCAATGAAGGATGGCACCCCTCCTGTCGAATCGCCAAGACCCACCTCATGAAGCTCTGCCGCGCGCACGAACGGCCGACGCGCGTCCGGTAGCCTCCGGGCAAAGGGCCAATACCATTCGTCATCTACAGGCGGCAAATTCCCAACCCGCCTGCTCGATCATCTTGTCAACGAGCACACGAGGAAAGGGGAATCCTCAAGCTAAGGGTTTATTGTACCTCAATGCCAGCCTCGTCCGTGGGCTTGGCGGGCAGGACGATGCAGAACAGCGCTCCGCTTTCGCCGTTGGAAAATGCCGTCAATTGGCCGGCGTGACGCTCAATGATCTTGCGGCAGATCGCCAGTCCCAATCCCATTCCATGCCGTTTCGTCGTGAAGAATGCATCAAATATCCTTTGCAAGTCATTTTGTTCGATTCCAGGCCCCGAATCTTCCACGGCGATGACGATTGCATCGCGGCCTCGAGTCGCGGTTCTCACCAACAGGTCTCGCCTCCGATCCGGTGCGGCGGTCATGGCTTCGAGCGCGTTGCGAACCAGATTAAGAATGACCGCCTGCAATTGATTCCTGTTGCCCGGGACAAGCGGCAGGTTGGACGCAAGCTCGATGTGTTCCACAACCCCGCCTTCGCGCAACTCTACGCGAACCAACCTGAGCACCCCGAGAACAATTTCGTTCAAATCGGTTGGTTCCAGCGGCTCATCGGCCTGCCGAAACAATGTGCGAACTCCGTCGAATATCTCGCTGGTCCGACGGGCGCCGCTGATGATGCTGTTCAAAGATTCGCAGACTTCATGACAGTCCGGTGGCGTACTTTTAAGCAACTGCAGCGCGGCATTCCCTTCGATGACTATCGAGGTCAGGGGCTGGCTGATTTCATGGGCGATGGCGGCCGTAATCGCATCCGCATTCATGAGCTTGTTGTCGCGCTCTCGCTCCAGCATCATCTTTGACCGGGCGAGGTGCGCCTCGGCCTTCCTCCGTTCGGAAAACAGCGCAGCCAGAACCAAGGGCCCGACCGAAACGAGCACGATGAATGCCTGAGCCTGCAGAATTCGGCCCTCAGTCGGAAGGCCGGCGCCGCCAAAATGGCCGATGCCGAGGGTCGTGGTCCAGACGACCATAGAGGAAACCACGAACGCGCCCGCGGCGGCAAAGACCGGTTGGAAGCGGGCACTGAGCCAGTGCATTACCGGAATCAGCAGGGCAACCGGCACCACGGTCTCCCAGGGCTTGTCCGGCAATGAGATGACAAATCCAGTCATTGCGATGAGCACCGCAAGGGCTCCCATCCCTTCGAGGACTTCGCGCAAAGGCGGCGGTTTCCTGGCTGCGGCTGCGAGCCCGATCACGACCGGCGCCACAGCGAGGATCCCGATTGCATCGGACGCAAACCAGTGACGCCACGTGGTTAGCATCGGTGCCGCGGGGCTTTGGAACAGCTTGAAGCTGACCGCTCCGCCAACGCCCGATGCAGCGGCCGCAACGACCGCCGCTGCGAGCAGGCCCAGGACTCGGTGCAACCGGTCGAGGTTGAAGCGCACACCAAACAAATGCTGGATCAAACCGGCGATAATCAGAGGCTCGGCTGCGTTACACAGGGCGAATGCGATGGCGGCCGCAATATTGCCATCTCCCATCAGATTTGCCGGGATTGTTCCGGCCATGGCGCCAACAGCCACAGGCCATCGCGCATGCGGTCCAAGAGCGATCAAGAGTCCCGAGGAAATCCCGGTCGCGGGCCAGAATACGGCCACGCCATCAGGTTGAAGGAGCAGCCCCAGGCTTAGCTGCGCCGCCAGGAAATAGGCCACGCCGAACCCGGCAGCGAGTCCAATGCTGCGCGACCAGCAGAAAATCGGAGCAGGCGTGGCGGTGGTCCGTTGGCGCTGGCCATGCTCCAGAACCCCCATACGCTGAACCTCAAACGCCCGCTCGTTTCAAAGCCCCCCGCACCAACCGATTGCACCAGTCGGGGTCCTCAAGCATCGAATGCCAGATAGATCCCAACCGTTCTTGGCCTTGGGGACCTGCCTCAACCGGAGATGCTATGTCAATCCCCAAGAGGTGCTGGCCTACAAACACAATTTTTGGGGCTCCGGGATCACGCTTCCCGACTGAGGCGGCCTCGGCATTTGCCGGGGCCTTTTCATTCGAAGACCAAAGACACTGTCCACAGCACGCGCGCCCCTTCTCTCCGCTTGCGAGGAGGTCGCATATGGCGCGACGGGCTCCCTATTCCCGATCGAAGTCGGATACATCCGACTTCGGTTGGGAGAGGGAGTCCTGCTCCTGCCGCATGCGCGGCGCCGCGCGTGCCACATGCGATCGCCCTGTAAGCAGGGGGAGGTTCAGAGACCTCAGCATTCCAGACGCGCAATCTCAGACGAGGCGAGAGCGGGCGCCGCTTTTTCCATCGCCAAATACATGACGATAGGCGTCCGCTTCGGCGCGATCGTCACATGGGATCGTCAGCTGCGTAAAGGTCGCAACCTCATTTGCCTTGCTGGTCTGGTGCAACAGCGCAACGCCTTTGATGACGATATGTCCGATGCCATCCGGGTTCGCCTGATCGGGAAACACACCAAGAACGACATCTGCCTCCGAAATGAAGCGTTCCACCTCGGCGTACTCTTTACTGGCCGTGGTCGATTTACTGGTCATGATCGATCGCTGCCCCGGTGCGATACGACTCTACGGTAATCACCTGATAGAGCCCGAACTCCATGCCTTTGTATATCACTTTGGCTGCATTCGGAATTGTAGCGTACCTGAGTAGGAGTATCCGATGCCAGATGCGCGTTACTATGTGAGGCAAGCCAAGATCCTTCTTTCGATGTCCGCGGACACTGGCGACCCAAAGCTCTCAGACCGCCTGCGGGGAGTCGCCGCGGACCACTTGGCAAAAGCCCTCAAGCTGAAGATGCCTTCCCATCTGCGGGTGGTATCGAAGCCGCCCGCCAGCGACGTCGCTCCCGAAGCTCCGGATGTTGAGCCGGCTTGCCTCCCTGCGGCAAGCCCTTCCTCGGATACCGCAACACTGTCGCCGGCTGCCCAGCAGTAGTGAGATCGTATCTCCCGGCACTGGTGGCATCGTAGCGGTCATCGCCGGCCGCGTGTTTGCGGGCAAGGGCAATTGACTTGCGGTCCCCTCCCCCGCAAGCGGGGGAGGCTGAGAGGCCGTGCCGCACGCACCGCAGCAGCTAGGCCGTGCGCGTTGCGTGCAGCCTGATCAGCTCACTTCCTGGATGCCGGACTGGAGCCGGTAGAGGGCGGCGTAGCGGCCGCCGCGGTTGATCAGCTCGTCGTGGGTCCCATCCTCCACCAG
>Ga0126381_100003055_pt1 | contig 18200 bp, 15 predicted proteins | sample PanSoiMetPlot_28_FD_96465 | JGI IMG/M metagenome (GOLD analysis project Ga0126381, IMG submission 96465) | Tropical forest soil microbial communities from Panama - MetaG Plot_28 | ecosystem: Environmental > Terrestrial > Soil > Tropical forest > Bulk soil | place: Panama | collected 2016-02-17
CATCGCGAGTAACAGCCCCAGAGGATAACGCGCGGTGGATGGCTTCACCGCGCGCTCCAGTTCGGCGCTCGCGCCGCGGCGTCGCGCTACGGCATCGGGCAGGTACCCTGCGCCCTGATAGCATCCCTAAAGTCGTCCCCCTCGGAGCGGAAGTGGGGGGTGGTGCCGTCGATCGATTTTAGAAACACCACCAGATCCGCCCGCTGCGTTGCGGTCAGCTGTGTCTGGATCGTGGTCGTCGGGGGGAACCCCGACCCTCCCGGCCCCAGCCCATGCAGCGGGAACACCTCTTCCAGGGTCTGGGCCTGGCCGCGATGCAGATACGGCGCGTGATAGTTGACATCGAGCAATGACGGCACATTGAACCCATTCATCCCAAACGCCAGACTGGCGGCGGCATTGTCGCGAATCTCCAGGGGATTGGTGATATCGAACGTCCCCACATCCTCGAGATATTTGATGGTGAGATTGTTGCAGGTGAACGAGAAGAACTCGTTCGCCGGCATTGCCGCTACCGGAGGCGCCGGGGGGAGCCTGGTGACGCCGGGATCCAAGGCCGCCATGTTCTGACCGATCGCCGCGGGGTTGTCACGATGGAAGATCTGGCTCTTCGTCCACTTCGGCCCGCCATGGCAAGAGGCACAATATTGACCAAACACTGCCTGTCCGGCGCTCGTGTCGTCAGGCTGCGGCTGGTGCAGCGGCCGCACGGCTGCGAAGATCCACAGGGTTTGCGCGTCGAGCGCGTCGCTGCCCCCCTGCACGATGCCGTGGTCGTAGATGGCAGGGTTGGCTCCCGTCATCGCGCCCCTGGCGAAACATTGCCCAGGGTCGAAATCATCGCTGGCAAAGCCGCAGCCCCCTTGCGTGGCGCGGGAGTTGTTGTTGAAGTCGGTGTTGCTGCCGCGCACGGCGCTCCAATTGAGCAGGCGCTGATCCTCCGGGTTCTGTTTGGAGAACATACCGTCGAGCGGTATCGTCTGACGCGGGCCGGTGCCGAAGATCCAGGTTACGCTGTCGGTGTACCCATCATTATGGCACGATCCGCAGCTGCTCCACGCGTCCTTCGACATCTTGCCCTTGAAATTCCGCGGGATGAAGTCGCGGATCGGTGTCCCGAAGATGTCGTTGTCGGGAATGCCGAGAGCAGTGAAGAAGGCGAGCTTGCCGACGAGAACGGCGTGCTGGAAGCTGCCGGGGGCGGGGGGCTCGCTGGAGCTGATGTCGAGTTGCAGGGTGAGGCACACACCATCATCGGTTCTCATTGAGGTTACCGAGAAATTGGCCTCATTATTGGCGTAGCCGCGTGTCCCGTCCTGGCGCATCGCCACGCCGCTTGGCAGATTGCCCGTCTGGATCCGGCAGTCCACCCGGTCTCCGGCCGGATTGAGAATATTGAGCTTTCCGGACGCGTCGAGGGTGGCGCGGAATACTTGGTTGCCGCCTCGGCTGACGATCAGGAACGTGTCTCCCTTGCGGTTCCCATCGATGGCCACGATGTCGTTGCCGAACGTCCTGTCGAGACTGGGCGGCGGGGCCGCAGTCTCCACGGCGATCTGCTTGTTCAGGTTGACATGCTCCGTCGGGACCTCTGCCAGGGCATCAACATCTACATTGTAGACAAGCGCCTGCACGTTGACGTTAAACACTTCCGGGGGTTCGGGCTGCGAGCCGATATTGGGCAGATAGAGCCGATTGCCGCGAATTAGCGCCGACAGAAGCTGGTTGGGGAACACCCCCTGCGGGTTCATCGTGTTGGCGGGGTCGCTTGCCGGCAAATCCGGTCGCGGGCAGAAGATGCTCGATTGGGCGGGCGGTACGGTGTTGCAGAAATTATTCGGCATAAACCGATTGGCGGTAAAGCCGGAATCGGCGAGAGGTTTTAGGGTAATTTTGGTGATTGGCGGGTTGGCATTGCCTGCCGGGAATGCGTGGACGACGCCTTGTTTCCCAAGATCGCGCGCTTCGCCGTTGCCGTCAAAGTTGGGGTCGCTGAAATCGGGGTTGAGTTCGGCGAAAATCTCGGTGACGAAGACCGTGTCGTCAGAGATGTTGCCGGTGCCCTTATCAGTGATCGCAAGGGTAAGCGGTCTGCCACCGACTTGCACTGCGCCAGCGACTGTCCGCGAAGCAGTGTCGATGATCGAGACCGTGCCTTCGGTATGGTTGGCCACATAGAGCAGGGAACCGTCCGCCGTCAGGGCGCAGCCCCGCGGCTCGGTGCCCACTCTGATCTCTTTTACCACCCTGTTCTGCACCAGGCTGACGACCGAGACGGTTCCGCTTATCCCATTTGTAACAAACGCCAGCTGGTCGTTGGCGCTCACAGCGACGCAGCGAGGCTCTTCGCCGACGCCGATCTCGGCAAGCTTGACGCCGACATCGTTGCCGTTCGCATTCTTGACTTTGATGATCGAGAGACTGTTTGCCTCGCGATTGACGACGACGGCACGCGTCTCGTCAGAGGTCAGAGCGATCGTAGTCGACCGGGTCGGTGCCGCGTCCACCTTTGCTGCTATAAACGCAGGTAGCGTAGCTGCTAATGCCGTGAATAGCGTTGCGCGGCCGAGATATGTGGTCAGCCTGCTACGGGATTGAAAGTTTTGTGAATTTTTCATGAAGGTCGCCTCCGGCGTCTTTTGAAGCGGCACAAACGCAAATGATCCCAGTGTGGATTTTATCTTTGTTGCGCACCGTCCGTAATCAGGGCGATCCCGGTAGCTGTGTCAGGGAAATCCCCGACGCGAGCCACCCATCGGCACGACCGCAACGGCCTCTTCCAACGAGGACTGTATCTGACCGGTGTCCCTTTAGTTCCATCAGAGCGACGCGTTAGCAGCTATGGATTACGAGGTGTTAGCGATTCTGTCTCAGAAATACCGGCTGCCCGTCTCAATCCCGTTGCGCGCCGCACGCCCAACCTCATTGCGAGCCGGCGCAACGGCAGATTTTTCGAAACGATCAAGGATTTCCAATCGCGGGCGAACTGAGTACAAGCGGCTGGTGCGCTTCTGCGTTGTAAGTCAATCACCGCGATGGTAAAAGAAGGGCGCACGGCGTGCATCGGAGTACATACATGACTGGACCGGCGCGCGCACTTTGCACCTATGACGAAGTCGACAGCGAGGCCGTACCTGCCTCCGAGCGCTTCGCGTTGTGGCGGGAGACCGGGCGGCTGCCGATGACGGCCGAGCCCGCCGATGCTGACGGTCGCCGGCGCTTTCACATCCGCGTCCGCAAGCTAAGCGGGGTGTCGGGTCGTTTCGCCGACCTTACCGCAACCCCCATGAAGCTCACCCGCGAGAAAAGCCACTATACCCGTGATGGGTTGGACATGGTGAGCCTTACGCTCATGCTCGGACCTCGTGTCCAGCACCAGTTCGGAGGCAACGGAAGGCTGACGGTCGTCCAGCCCGGGCAGATCTTAATGAAGGATTTCACTCGGCCGGCTACTGCCTGGTGGCGGACATCTTCCCGGAGCCTCAACCTTCACCTCCCTCGGCTCACGGTCGAGTCGGCAGTCGGAGACAAGGTCAAACACCTGCATGGCACCGTGCTGTCTCAGGATGGCCTATCGCCAATGCTCCAGGCGCAATTACTGAGCCTGGCGAATATGATACCGCGCCTGGAGAACCCGATTCGCGGAGCGGCGCTGGATGCGACGATTGAGCTCGCCACGAGCGTACTTCGCTGCGAGCTGGGCGCGCGGATCGAGGATGAGGCTAATAACGCCGGCCTCTTCGTCGCGGCGCAGATGTTCATCAGACGACACCTGGCGTCCCACCATCTGAGCCCGGAGTTGATCGCTAAGCAGCTGCACTGTTCGCGCGCCCACCTCTACCGTGTGTTCGCCGCACAGGGGCAGACTGTGGCCGGGTATGTGCGCGAGCTCCGCCTACAACGCGCCCATGACTTGCTGGCCCGCAACGACACGGGTAGGGACCGAATTGGGGATATCGCCTATCGTTCTGGCTTTGAAGACCCTGTGCACTTCACGCGATTGTTCCGTCAACGCTTCGGCGTCACGCCAAACAAGCTGAGGTCAAGCGGCTGCCTTTCTGAGTGCTGAGGCAGGTCCGTTAGCAAGGACGGGCACGCCGCGAAGTCGGGCTGACCTCCAGCCACCAAATCCCCGCTCCCGTGACCGCCTCCGACGAGCCGGATGGTTGCCTCAAGGGCTGAGCCAACCCTTGACTATCGCGTAACGGACGAGTTCGGCGCGGGTGTCCAGCCCTAGCTTCTCCATTGCACGGGCCTTATGGGTCTCTATCGTCTTGATGCCGACCCGCAGCCGCGAGGAGAGCTCTTTGTTCGTGTACCCGGCCGCTGCAAGCTGCAGAACTTCTGTTTCTCGGGCGCTGAGTTCATTCGCGCGATCAATGCTGCGCGAGGTTCCCGATTGCGGGCCGAGTCCAATCGCCATCGCGGCAATCGCCGGGTCGAGATAGGTGCCGCCCGCGGCGACGGCGCGGATTGCCGCAACAAGTTCTTCGGGCGCCGAGCGTTTGAGAACGTAGCCCGAGACGCCCGTTTCGAGCAGTTGGCGCAAGTACGCCCGGTCTTCATGTACGGAGAGAATGAGTATGTGACATCGTGGCACCTGCGCCCGGAGTGACTGAGCGACCCGAACGCCGTTCATCCCTGGCATAGACAAGTCCAGCACGATCACATCCGGTTTTAGCTCGCCGGCTAGTCGGAGGGCGGATGGGCTATCTGCGGCCTCTCCGACCACCTGCAGCGTCGGATCGTCCCGAGCGAGCGCCTTCAAACCGGCGAGCACCAAGTGATGGTCATCAGCGACCAGGATTCGAATTTGCGCCATCGACCTTGCGCCGAGGTTCACGCTGGAATTCGACAGAAGAGCGCCGTGCCATGGTCGGAAGCCGGTTCGATGTGGAACGAACCCCCGACAAGCGCCAAACGCTCGCGGATACCGAGGAGACCGAACCCTCCTGTAGGCTCGACGGGCGCGGCAGTGCTCTCTCGAGCGAACCCAATGCCGTCATCTTCCACGATAAGCCGTATTTCACCGATTTCGGCTTCGAGAACGACGCTTATTCTCTGCGCATGCGCATGCTTCGCGATATTTGTCATCGCCTCTTGCAGCGCCCGATAAAGCGTGGTCTCGACGGGCGACGATAGTCGCCTTCCCCGAAGTTTGCCCACAAAGTCCACATTCAGATCGAAGCGCCCACTCCATTTCTCGAGGTAATTGGCGATTGCAGCTTCGAGACCCAAGTCGTCGAGCGCCGTGGGTCTCAGTTCCCATGAAAGTTGGTGGACCTCCCGACTCATCACCTTAGTCATCCCCTTCAAATCAGCTATTCTGTGCCGCCCTTCGTTGCGCCAGCTCGAGGCCTTCTCGACTGTATTAAGGCCGAGCAACATCGCCACAAAGTATTGTCCGAGATGGTCGTGTAACTCACGCGCAATGCGCTGACGTTCACTCTCCTGTGCGGAAACGATGCGGTTGAGCAGTTCTCGCCGTTCATCGAGGGCTTGGCGCAAATCATCGGACAGCTTGCGAAGCTGTTCCTTGCCATGACGCAGTGCCTCTACCGTCTGGGTCAATTCAACAGTGCGTCGGTTTAAGTCTTCACCGGTGGAGCATAGAACCTCGGCCACGAGATCGGCTTCATTGATGCCAGTACGCGGTTCCGCGGGCGGTCCGCCGCTTCGCAGCGATTTGGCGATTGCAGTAAGGCGGGTGAGCGAACCTGCAATACGTCGGCCGATCGCGACGGCAAGGACGAGCACCAGAGCGAGCGATCCGCCTCCGACAACCAGTAATGTGAACACGGCGTGCCGCATCGGAGCAGAAAAAATCTCGCCGGGTACAGCGACGGACACTGTCCATCCGGCAAGATCGATGGTACTGGAAGCGCTGTATCCCGGGCCGGAGCTTTCCCACTCGGATATCACCGCATCATCGCTGGCTGACGCCGCTCGATCGGCTCCGGCAGCAGCGTAGCTCCCGCCGGCGGCTTCTCTTACGCTGGCAATTGGCCGGCCTCGGCTGTCGACGATCGCGGCGGACCAGCCACTGGGCAGGTGTTGTTCGACCAGAATCCGCAGAATCCGCGGTAACGCGCAGAGGCTGAGGATCAATACGGAATCGTCGTCAAGCCAGACCGGCAAATCGATCGTGAGGTAAAACTCGCCGCTGACCGGTTCCGCCACCAATCCCGAGATTTGGGGCTTGGCTGCTCTGGCGGTATAGAGGGCGTTGCTGAGCGCCTCGGGTATGGGAAACGGCCGGCCGTCCGCAGTGCATGTATTTAACAGTAGTCCGCCGGATAAATCTCTGACAACGAGCCCCAAAGCGGCGTCTCTCAGCAGGCTCATCGCATGGCGGCGTGATCCGGCGCCGTCACTGACGAACAGGTGACGCGAGCTGGCAAGAACTGAGACGAGATCTTGGAGGTTGCGCAGCTCGCGATCCAAATCGGCCGCTATGCCTTGTGCCCTTTCGCGGACAGTTGTCGAAATAATGCGTTGCTCATTATCTGCTGAGTGTATGAGCAGTAGCGCCCCAAAAACGAGAAGCGGTAATGCCACCGCGACCACCAGGCGCGCCACATGCACTCGTGCTGAACGGCTCCGTCTCATCTTTCGATGCTCCCACCAGCATCGCTAATGTTCGGATTTATGCCGCGAAGAAGTCTCTACTGCAGATGTGACACTAAATGGTTAGTTTCGCTTCTTGGGATTTAGCGGAGCTTTGCAAGGAGTCGGAGCGCCGGACGATAGGATTTTTGTAAAGATTTGCAAAACGATGTAACGGTTCGTAAATCCGATTAGTCCCGCTCAAGACTTCGCAGTGAAGACTACCACGGGCCGGAGGGTGCACGTTGCGGTCACGCGGCGCGGCGCAGGGTGAGGCGGCCCCACACGTCGCAGAGCGCCGCCACCAGCGCGTCGATATCGGCGTCGCTGTGCAGTGGCGACGGCGTTAGGCGCAGCCGCTCGGTGCCGCGCGGTACGGTCGGGTAGTTGATCGGCTGCACGTAGATGCGGTGACGGTGCAACAGCTCGTCGCAGGCTGTCTTGCAGAGGCCGGGGTCGCCGATCAGTACCGGTACGATATGGCTCGGCGACGGCATGACCGGCAGTCCGGCCTCGGCGAGACGGCGCTTCAGTCGCGCGGCGCGTTCCTGGTGACGCTCGCGCTCGGCCTGGCTGCCTTTCAGATGGCGGATGGCGGCAAGCGCGCCGGCGGCGAGGGCCGGCGGCAATGACGTCGTGAAGATAAAGCCCGGCGCATGGCTGCGCAGGAAATCGATCAGCGCCGCCGAGCCCGCGACATAGCCGCCGATTGTGCCAAACGCCTTGCCGAGCGTGCCCTGGATCACGCTCGGGCGGTGCATGACCCCGTCGCGCTCGGCAATGCCGCCGCCGCGCGGCCCGTAGAGCCCGACCGCATGCACCTCGTCGAGATAGGTCATCGCGCCGAACCGATCGGCGACGTCGCACAATTCACCGATCGGGGCGATGTCGCCGTCCATCGAATAGACCGACTCGAAGCACACGAGCTTCGGCCGGTCGGCCGCCACGCGATCGAGCAAGCGCGCCAGGTCCTCGGGGTCGTTGTGGCGGAAGATGTATTTCTCGGCGCGGCTGTTGCGAATCCCGGCAATCATCGAGGCGTGGTTGGCGGCGTCCGAAAACACCGCCATGCCCGGCAATTCGCGCGCCAGGGTCGACAAGGCGGCGTCATTGGCGACATAGCCGGACGTGAAGACGAGCGCCGCCGCGCGGCCGTGCAAATCGGCGAGCTCGCGCTCAAGCAGGAGATGCACGTGGCTGTTGCCGGAGATGTTGCGGGTGCCGCCGGCGCCGGCACCGACTGCCCGCAACGTCTCCTCGATCGCCGCCAGCACCGCCGGGTGCTGGCCCATGCCGAGATAGTCGTTCGAGCACCACACCGTGACCTCGGCACCGATGCGATGATCGAAGGCGCGCGGAAAGCGGCCGCAGCGCCGCTCGAGATCAGCGAAAATGCGGTACCGCCCCTCGGTGCGCAACGCCTCGAGCCGCTCTTTGAAGAAATTTTCGTAATCCATCCCCGCGGCACCAACCTTCATTCTTTATAGTGTATACCCCCGGCGTCAAGCTCGCGACCAGAGGTCGCGTCGCCGCAGCTAGCCCGCGCTGCGACTGCCGCCTCATTTGTGCGGCGTACAGACGAAGGTGACGTGGGCCGGCAACAGCAGGGGGCAATATCGCAGATACCAGTCGGTATCGAGATGCGTCGCCGTCGTATTGGATGGACATTCCTGTTGCGCGGCGACCTGCACCTCGTTAACGGTGCTGACGAGGGTGTTGGAGCAGATCGCCACGCGCGTGGCGCTGGCGTCCTCGCCCGATCTCGCGGCGCTCGGGTAAGTCGGGTAGGGAGCGAGCGCCGAGCAGCCGGTCAGCAAAATTACGATCATCGACACGACGAATGCGCGAGTGTTCCTCATGCCGCTGCGACGAGCGCCCGCTCGAGAAACGCCGCGCAGCTCATCAGCCGAGCATCGTCGCGAGCTCGCCCGACGAGCTGGACGCCGGTCGGGAGACCGTTTTCTGCCCAGTACGCCGGGAGCGCCGCACAAGGGACGCCGAGCAAGGTCCACATCCGGTTGAAGATCGGGTCTCCGGTGTTGCCGAGCCCCGCGGGCGCCGCCCCTGGAGCCGCCGGCACCAGGATGGCGGCGCAGTCGCCAAAGAATGCGTCGAGCCCCGCGCGTGCTGCCGTGGTGTGGGCGAGCGCCCGGTCGTAGACCTCGTCGCGGATGGCCATACCCTCATCCATCAGCTGTGCGAGGCGGGGTGAGAGCGCAGCACTGTGCTGGAGGCGCTCGTGGGCGAGGGCGCGGACCATTTCGAACCGCATGATCGTGTCTTGCGTCTCACTCAGCCCTTCGTGGTCGGGGGAAATCGCCAACTCGACCACTGCCGCGCCGGCCCGTTCGAGCGCCGACCTCGCGGCATCGAGAGCGGCCGCGGTCACCGGCTCGGCCTGATCCCACATCGGGGTTCGATAGAGGCCAAAGCGCGGCGTGGCCGGTGGGGCGGCGATGCGCCGTAGTGCCGGTCGCTCCGAGAGCACTCCGGCGAAGAATGCCGCATCCTCGACCGTACGAGCAAAAACCCCGACAGTGTCGAGGCTGTCGGCGAGCGGCCTCACGCCGGCGCGGTTGATCAGCCCAAAGCTTGGTTTGTAGGCGACGCAGCCGCAATACGCGCCAGGGCGGATAACCGAGCCGGCGGTCTGCGTGCCGAAGGCGAGCGGCGCCATGCCGTCGGCCACCGCGGCCGCCGAACCGCTCGATGAACCCCCCGGTGTGTGCGCTGGGTTGCGCGGGTTGGCTGTCTTGCCCGGTGTGAAGGCGGCGAACTCGGTGGTAACGGTCTTGCCGAGCACGACGGCACCGGCGGCGCGGGCAAGCGCCACGCAGGAGGCGTCTGCCGCCGGCCGATGCCCGCGATAGATCGGCGAGCCATAGGCGGTCGGCATGCAGGCGGTGTCGATCAGGTCCTTTACCGCGATCGGGATGCCGTGCAACGGACCGTGCGCAGGCTCCGCATCGCGCCGGCGCGCCGCGCCGAGCACGGCATCGCTGTCGAAATATTGCCACGCTCCGACGATCGCCTCGCGCGCTTCGATGCGTTCGATATAAGCCGCGGCCAATTCCTCCGCGCTGATCCGGCGTTCGGCGATCTGCCGGGCGGCCTCGCGGGCGGTAAGGGAACGAAGGTCGGGCACGACAATTTCCTCGGAACTTGCCTATGATACGCAACGGCGATCGACCGCAGCGAGGGCAGCATGATCGAGATCCCGGCGCGAAAGGGCAAGGCCGCGCGAGTTCGGCGCGGCCAGCGCGTAAAAATCGTCAACACCAAGGGCCAGCAGGTTGTCGACACCTGGGCCTTCAATTCCGAAGACATGCACGAGTTCATGTCGATGGAGCACAACCGCGTCGCGATCGGGCGGATCATCCCGGCGATCGGCGACACGCTCGTCACCAACCGCCGGCACCCGATCCTGACCCTCGTCGAGGACACCTCGGGCGGCATTCACGATACCTTGTTCGCCGCCTGCGACCGCTGGCGCTACGAGGTGCTCGGCTGCACCGAGTATCACGACAACTGCACGGATAACCTGGCTGCAGGGCTGGCGGCGCTGGGGCTGACGCCGCCCGAGACGCCGGCCCCGCTCAACCTGTTCATGAACATCCCGGTCGTCGACGGCAACCGGGTCGAGATCCGGCCGCCGGTCAGTAGGCCCGGCGGTTACGTCACCCTACGGGCCGAGATCGACTGCATCGTCGCATTCTCGGCGTGCCCCCAGGACCTGTTGCCCATAAACGGCGTCGACATGCGCCCGACGGAGGCGCATTTTGAGGTGATGGATTGACCCCGCCGATCACGGCATCGCACCGGCGAGGGTCTATCGTTTCGGCAAGCCCGGCTTGCGCAGGCCTTCGTAGATCTCCAAAACCTCCAGCGAGAGGAACTTTGTGGCGTACGCGTTCATTTCGGCTACAGTCAACCCAGGCTGAAGCTCGAACAGCCGACCGACCTAGTAGCGGGCTTCGTCAATGCGGCCTGGATATGCACAGCACGACCCTGACGCGGATTGCCGTGGTGTAGCGCGGCATTTCTTGCAGCGAGCGGTCAACCCAATCCATTGCCTCCGATGTCGCCGAGAGTGCCGTCGACCAAAAACCCTTCGCCGGTGGTCTTGACAATACGACCCCGATGCTCGGCGATCCTGGGGTCGGTCACTTCGCGCCGCAGCGCAACCAACGCCGCGTGGGTCCTTCCTCGTCCGCCCCCATCAGCCGGGAATAGCCCAGGACATTGGCTGCCAGCACCGCCGGCAGCCGCCGCTCGACCCGCTCCGGCCCGGTGTTCATGGGCGCGGTACTACCGCGATTTTCCCCGCTTACCATAGCGCCCGGAATCCCCGGTCTTGCTTTTGGCCCCGTAACGCGTTACGAAATACGAAATTGCGCGTCGAGGAGAACGATAATGGCCGCGCCCGCCGAACGAATGAGGATGATGCGCGCGCGGCGCGGGCGACAGGGCCTGCGCGAATTGCGCATCGTCGTGCCGGACGCGCGCTCGGAGGCTGTGCGCAGGCGGATTGCGGCGCAGGTCGCAACGCTGAACCCAGAGAGCGAGCGCGACGCACTCCTCTGGATCGAAGCAGTATCCGAATTCGACGCCGGTGGACCGCGGTGACGTGGTAATCGTCGCTGCGCCCGGCGATTACGGGAAGCCGCGGCCTGCTGTCATCGTGCAGTCGAATGCAATTCCGGAGGGCCATGCATCGGTCGTGATTTGCCCAATGACCTCCGAGTTGGTGGAAGCGGATTTCCGCATCACTATCGAGCCCGGGCCGAAGACAGGGCTGCGGGTCCGCTCTCAGGTAATGACGGACAAACCGGTATCAGTCCGCCGGGATCGTATCGGGCAGCGGATCGGCCACCTGGAAGTTGCCGACATTGCTCGGCTCAATGTGGCGCTGGCGTTCGTGATGGGCCTGGCGGACTGAGGACGGCAGACTGCGCAAAGCCGGTAACCGCGCGCGCATCACCGACCAATTGAACGCAGCCGGCGGCGCCCACATCTAGGCCGACTGCTTCGACGGCGCGCTCGACGACATCTTCGAACTCCAGGACCAAGTCGCGAGCAGCGTCGTCGGCGCAATCGAATCGAAGTTCGGCCACTCCGAGACCGACCGAAAGCCTCGTTGCAGAACTGACGCCGGCGTCAGCGCCTGCCTGCTTGTCAAATACTGCGCTTGGCTGCCCGAGGCGGACGACCGTGGACGTGCACGTGGTGGCCGCTGGCCGCTCCGAGAATGCGCGTCGCCGTCAGCTCGCGCTCGGCGTCCTCGCATCGCACCCACAACAGCGCGGCGCCGGCATGGAGCGCCGCCTCGAAATCCTCGGCGTGGCGGGGCGCGGTGTAGTCGTCGATCAGTTCCTTCAACGCCGCGCCGCCGAGGCCAGCGCCGACCAGCGCGGCAATCCCCGCGGCGATCGGTCCGCCGGAGAGCATGATGATGCCGGCCACAGTCAACGGCGCGATGTATTTGATCTCGTCGGCGAGGCCGGCCGGCAGCAGCTTCGGCTGAGGCGCCGGCGGCTCGCCGGCCGCGGCCAGCGAATCGTGGGAGGCCAGGATCGAGAGATCGGCCGCATCGAACCCGGCGGCGAGCAGGTCTGCAACCGCGCGATGGAAGTGCTCGCGATCGGGAAACGACGCGACCGCCTCGCGAATGACCGGGAAAGACGGCGAACTCTCGGCCATGGCGATCCTCACTTTCGTGCTCGGGCCCTTTCTTATGCTACCGTCAAACACCCGCAAGCGTCGCCTCCTCGCCGATGAACGACCACTCTCCGCCGGCGCCCTCGCCGGTGATGGCCCAATACCTCGAGATCAAGGAGGCGAACCCCGGCTGCCTCTTGTTCTTCCGCATGGGCGACTTTTTCGAGCTGTTCTTCGACGACGCGCTCGCCGCGGCGCAGGCGCTGGACATCGCGCTGACCAAACGCGGCCGGCACAACGGCGCCGACATCCCGATGTGCGGCGTCCCGGCCCACACCGCGGAGGCTTATCTGGCGCGGCTCATCCGCGCCGGGTTCAAGGTTGCGATCTGCGACCAGCTCGAAGACCCGGCCGAGGGCAAGCGGCGCGGCGCGAGAGGGCCGATACGGCGGGCGGTCACCCGCGTCGTCACCGCCGGCACCCTGACCGAGGAGGGCCTCCTCGACGCACGCCGGCACAATTACCTGGCCGGTATCGCCGAGGCGGGGGGCGATATGGGGCTCGCCTGGCTCGATCTCTCAACCGGCGCCTTTGCCTTGACGTCGACCAGCGAGCCGACCCTCGCCGGTGATCTCGCACGCCTCTCGCCGGGTGAGATCTTGCTGCCTGAGAGGCTGCTGACCCGCCCGGCGCTGTTCGAGCTGTTAGCCGAATGGAAGCCGGCGCTGACGCCGCTGCCCAATCCCCGCTTCGAGAGCGAAGCGGGCCGCCGCCGGCTCGAACACTATTACGGGGTGGGCGCGCTTGACGGCTTTGGCAATTTCGGCCGGGCCGAGCTCGCCGCCGCCGGCGCGCTCGTCGACTATGTCAGCCTGACGCAGCAAGGCAGGGCAGCTCATCTCGACCCGCCGCGGCAGGTTGCGCCGGGCTCGGTCATGCAGATCGACGCGGCGACACGGCGCAACCTCGAACTCGTGGCAACCCTTGCCGGCGAGCGCAAGGGCAGCCTCGTCGCGACAATCGACCGGACCGTCACGGCCGCCGCGGCGCGGCTCCTCGCCGATCATCTCGCCGCCCCTTTGACCGAGCCTTCCGCAATTGCCGAGCGGCTCGATGCCGTCGAGTTCTTTGTCGACCGTGCGGCGCTGCGCGCAGCGTTGCGCGGGCGGCTTAAGCATTGCCCGGACATCGAGCGAGCCTTGACGCGCCTCGGCCTCGGGCGCGGCGGGCCGCGAGACCTTGCGGCCTTGCGCCAGTCGCTGGGCGAGACCGCGGGCTTGCGCGACATGCTCGCCGAACCGGGTTTGGTGCCTCTGCCTGAGCGGCTCGCCGCGGCGCAGCGCGGGCTCGGCGAGCACGAGATTCTCGTCGGACGCCTCGGGCGCGCCCTCGCCGCCGAATCGCCCCTCTTTGCCCGCGACGGCGGGTTCATCGCCGCCGGGTATTCGGACGAGCTCGACGAATGGCGCGGCCTGCGCGACGAGGGCCGCCGGATGATCGCCGCGTTGCAGGCGCGCTACGTCGGCGAGAGCGGGATCGCTGCGCTCAAGGTCCGCCACAACAACATCATCGGATATTACGTCGAGGTGTCGGCCAACCATGCCGGCAAGCTCGGGCCGGAATTCATCCACCGTCAGACGATGGCGGGGGCACAGCGCTACACGACGGCCGAATTGGCCGAGCTCGAAACCAAGATCGCGAGCGCCGCCGAACGGGCCTTGGCTCTGGAGTTGCGGCTTTACGAGGATCTCGTCGCTGAGGTCATGGCTCGCCGCGCCGAGATCACCGCTGCGGCAGTCGCGCTCGCAACCCTCGATCTCGCGGCCGGGCTTGCCGAGCTCGCGGCCGAGGCAGAATGGGTGCGCCCGGTGGTCGAAGAGAGCACTGCCTTCGAGGTTTTGGGCGGACGCCATCCGACGGTCGAGGCGGCGCTGGCCGGGGAGGGCAGGGGAGGGGGATTCGTCGCCAATGATTGCGTATTGGCGGAAAACCGGATCTGGCTCGTGACCGGGCCGAACATGGCCGGCAAGAGCACGTTTCTGCGGCAGAACGCGCTGATCACGATCCTGGCGCAAATGGGATCCTGTGTGCCGGCGCGTTCGGCCCGGATCGGGATTGTCGACCGGCTGTTCAGCCGGGTGGGCGCCGCCGACGACCTGGCGCGCGGTCGCTCGACCTTTATGGTCGAGATGGTCGAGACCGCGGCGATCCTGAACCAGGCCGGGCCGCGCTCCTTCGTTATTCTCGACGAGATCGGCCGCGGCACGGCGACGTTCGATGGGCTCTCGATTGCCTGGGCGGCTCTCGAGCACTTGCACGACGTGAACCGCTGCCGCACGCTGTTCGCGACGCACTACCACGAACTGACCGCGCTCGCCGCCAAGCTTCCCTCCCTCGCCTGCCACACAATGCGGGTCAAGGAGTGGAAGGGCGACGTCGTCTTTCTGCATGAGGTCGGCCCCGGCACCGCCGACCGCTCCTACGGCATCCATGTCGCCAAGCTCGCCGGCTTGCCGAAGAGCGTGACCGCCCGCGCCGAGGAGGTGCTTTCGGTGCTCGAAAAGGGCGAGCAGGGGGGCGCCCTCACGCGGCTTGCCGACGACCTGCCCCTCTTCAGCGCCGCCCGCCGCCGCGCCGAACCGGCGCCGCGTGAATCGGCCGTCGAGGCCCTGCTGCGCGACACGCGCCCCGACGAGCTGACCCCGCGCGAAGCGCTCGACCTCGTCTACCGGCTGAAGGGGCTGGTGCCGGAATAGCACGTTGCTTTCTCTACTCGGTCGGTTAAGAGCGGCTTCGTCCGCCTGCATCTACAATCTCAAATTGAGCGAAGAAATCTACTTTGCTGCTCCTGCAGCAAATCTGCAGCAAAAATGCTCGTGATGATTGCAACACAATCGCGGTCTTGAGAGGTCGATGGCCATGATTGGTCATTTATGTATTCCCATCGAAGGCTTCCCAATCCATAAAGTCGCTGTCCATCATGCAATACGAATACGGCAATTTTTGGATTCACATTGTCAGTGAGCGGCAGGCATGAGGCACGCACCCACGCGTAAAACCGGGGGCCGTGATATCGTCTCCGGCGACATGCTGCACCCTCCCGACTTGGCGCCGGGTCTCCGCCGCATCATCCACATCGATATGGACGCGTTCTACGCGTCGGTGGAGCAGCGCGACGATCCCGCGCTGCGCGGGGTCCCGGTCGCGGTTGGCGGCACTGGAGCACGCGGTGTGGTGGCTGCCGCGAGTTACGAGGCGCAAAAATTTGGCGTGCATTCCGCAATGCCCTCGGTCACGGCCCGGCGGAACTGCCCCCACCTTGTGTTTGTAACGCCGCGGTTTGACGTCTACAGGGCGGTGTCGCAGCAAATCCGCGCCATCTTCGCACGCTATGCGTTGCTCATTCAGCCGCTCTCGCTTGATGAGGCCTATCTCGACGTAACCGCGCCGCTAGTCGATCGAGGCTCGGCGACGGCGATTGCGGAAGAAATCAAGGCAGCAATACGCCAGGAGACCGGACTGACCGCCTCGGCCGGGGTCTCCTACAACAAGTTCCTTGCAAAGCTGGCGTCCGACTACCGCAAGCCCGACGGCTTGTTCGTCATAACGCCACAAATGGGGCCAGCCTTCGTCGCAGAGCTGTCCGTCGGCAAATTTCATGGCGTCGGGCCGGTGACGGCGGCGAAAATGAACAAGCTCGGCATCTATACCGGGCTCGACTTGAGACGACAAACGCGAGAGTTTCTGGCCGCCCATTTCGGCAAGGCGGGGGATTACTTCTACCACCTTGCACGGGCCGAGGACGACCGGCCAGTGGTGGCCGATCATGTCCGCAAGTCACATGGGCGCCGAGACGACCTTCTTGCGTGATCTTCTGGTGTGGGACGAGGTGGCGCCGGCACTCGAGCCGGTGTTCGGCAAGCTATGGGCGGCGTATAACCGACATGGCCTGACCGCGCGGACAGTGACGGTGAAAATCAAGTTCGCAAACTTCCGGCAGATCACTCGCAGCCGGTCCTGCATCGAGCCGATCACCTCACGGGCGCTCATGGAAGAGATCAGCCTCGATCTTCTCCAGCCGCATTTCCCGCCGCCGCGGGGTGTGCGGCTGCTTGGTGTCACGCTGTCGAACTTCGCTGCCGCGACAACCGCTGAAAGCCGCCAGCCGGCGCTTGGTCTGTGATAACCGACAGTGCCGCGAGGCGATCGCCGCAATAGAATACAGGTCTCTCACGTCTCGAACATCGTCATGGAGGTGCGCTGATGGGTAAGCTCGATGGGAAAGTGGCCCTGGTGACCGGTTCGGGCCGCAATATCGGCCGCGCGACCGCGTTGAAGCTGGCCGGGGAAGGGGCTCACGTCGTCGTCAACGCCCGCGCGAACCAGGCCGAGGCCGACGCGGTCGTCCGCGAGGCCCAAGGGCTCGGGGTCAAGGCGCTCGCCGTTATTGCCGACGTCGCCAAGAGGGACCAGGTCGAGGGGCTGGCAGCCAAGGCGCTGTCCGAGTTCGGCCGAGTCGACATCCTGATCAACAACGCCGCCATTCGGCCGCATAAGCCCTTCACCGAGCTGACCGTCGAGGATTGGGAGCATGTCAGAGGCGTCGTGCTCGACGGGGCGCTTTACCTGACGCGAGCGGTCATCGACTCGATGGTCAAGAACCATTACGGGCGGATTCTTTTCTTCACCGGCGATGGCGCCTTTACCGGCGGCAAGGGGCGCGCTCATGTCTCGGCGGCAAAGATGGGCCTGGTAGGCATGGCGCGGGCGCTGGCCACCGAGTTCGCCCCCAATAACATCAGGGTCAACGTTGTCTCCCCCGGCAGTATCGATACCCGGCGAGACAATCCCGAATGGTATCAGGGCCGCGTCCCGAGCGCCGCCGGCATTCCTTTGGGCCGCCAGGGACATGTCGACGAGATCGCCGCGACCTGCTTGTTCCTGGTCAGCGACGATGGCGGCTTCATCACCGGCCAGACGATTCATGTCAATGGCGGTGCGGCGTATTATTGACAGTCACTCGACCGGATAGGAGGTTATCGGAGAGCCTGAGCAGATCGTCTTTCCGGGATCGGCCGGGAGCGCACCGTTACCCGTCGCCGTGTATAGAGCCTATAACCCGACGAAGTTGGCTCTCGCTGAAGCCACTCCGCCCGTTGCTGCACCGCGGTTCACCAAAATTTGCTTTAACTCTGATTAGCTAGTTTCACTATTCAGGCGCGAATAACCGGCAGTCCGGCGGCAGGGCGAAACCTTCTACAAGGGGGGATCATGCGCAGGCTCCTCAAGCCACTGACCGTGCTTACGGCGCTGAGTATTCTCACGCTTCCGGTCTATGCGGAGCTCGGGTCCGACGTCCCGAATGATCTCCAGTTGCTGACCGAGCGGGCTCAAGAAGGCGGGCCGACCGGGTCGGGCATTTTCGACATCGCGGTCCCCCCGTCCGAGACCGTGCTGCGGCCGGTGACACGGGTTCCGCGGGAGAGCTTCGGGGTCGTCGGTCCGTTTCCGTTGCAATTGCAGGACCTCAGGGCGCTGGTGTTTCCCGACACCACGCTGGACGAGCGCAAGCAGGTGCTCGAAGGGCTGACGTTTTTCACCACCCCGCACACCGCTATCGAAGGCCTAGGGCCGATGAACAACCAGGCATTCTGTCTGGGCTGCCATTTGAACACCGCGGAAGCGGTCAGCAGCCCCGGGCTGTTGAGTCCAAAATTCTGCATTCGCGGATCTACGTGCGCGTCCAATGCCGCGCGGGCCGGACGCTCAACGCCAACGAATTTCCAGTTTACCTCGCTCGATCCGGTCACCGGAGGCGGTCGCCCAGCAGATAATCTCGACGCGATCAACAATACCGGGAGAACGGCGGCCTTTACGGTCTTCGGGGATTTTGACCCCTTACACGCTGACGCACCCACCAATCTGACCGGCATCGG
>Ga0126381_100003056_pt1 | contig 18196 bp, 6 predicted proteins | sample PanSoiMetPlot_28_FD_96465 | JGI IMG/M metagenome (GOLD analysis project Ga0126381, IMG submission 96465) | Tropical forest soil microbial communities from Panama - MetaG Plot_28 | ecosystem: Environmental > Terrestrial > Soil > Tropical forest > Bulk soil | place: Panama | collected 2016-02-17
CGGTGGGTATAGCGGTATCCGAAATAAGCGCCGGCCTTCGGTGATATTTGCACCTGCCCTTCGATCAAGTTCGTGGTGATCTGCTGCTTCAGGAAATTGCTGTCGGTATTGACCAGGATATCCGGCGCTGATCCTGAAGCGTGATTGGGTGTGCCGAGAGGCAATCCGGCGGGTGTGCTGCATGAAGTGCTGGGAAGAGCGGCCGTGGGCGTGAAAACGTTTGGCAATACAATCAAGCTGTTGCTAAAGAACGAGCATTGCGTGGAGACATACTGCGCCGGATCCTGCCAGTTGCCGTAATGGAAAGAGTCGACGAGGCTGAACTCACGCGTGATCTGCCACGTCGCTCCGATATCGGTATAGGTCGTAACGTGCCGCCCGCTGATCGGTCCGAACTCCGAGTAATTCGACAGAAAGGATCGCGACACCAGCCCGCTGAAGGCTTGCTGATAATCGTTAACATTCAGATCACTGCCGGTATACATGAACCGTCCGGAAACCTGCAACGACGGGAGGAAGTTGGACTGCACACTGACTTGCTCGGTCGGTGCATTCCACCGTGTTCTGCGATGCGTCGAGTAGTTATAAAAGGAGTTGCAGTTTGCACTAACCAACCCGCTGGGTTGAAACGCCGGATTGCACGGCGGACCATTCCAGGACACGCCGAGATCTACCGGCGAGAATCCGTTCCCGGGTGAAAATTGCTGATTCTGGTCGATTGCTCCCGGGTCGGTTTTGTAGTAACTCCAGGTTTGGTCGTAGCTGATGTTGGTGCGCGGCAGAAAGCGAAAATCCACTCCCACGCGATACTGATTCATGGTCGCGGAAAGGTTCTCGAACAGGAACTGCTCCGTTCCCTCATGAAGGGTCGTATAGGTAGGACCGTGATTCGAGTTGTAGTTGTAGCCGAGCCGCAAGCGTATTTTGGCATCCGGAAGGATGGTAACTCCGTAATTCTGCATATCGCGCCGCGTGTTGAAGTAGTGCGGACTGATGCCTACGATCGCGGTGTTCACGAGATTGGGTGGGGTGTTTACGATGGGGTTGAAATTGGCGGGCGCATTGGCCTGCGGAGTAGGGGGGTTAAACGGATTGGCCAGCAGCGAATAATCCCAGAAGTTTTCATCGTGACGGAACATCCCGTCAAACATGTACCACTTGTTCTTGCTAACCCGCAGAACGGTCACCACATTCGGATCGCCGCCGTAGCCAAAGTTGCTGAAGTAAAAGCGATCGAAAAACGTTCCGCGATGGTCGAGCGAGCGCATCTCGGTGGTGAAATTCAGCAGTCGCGGCCCGGTTTGCAGATTCACCAACGTGTCGTAGCTTTGCTCGTCGCCGGAGACACTGGTCAGGCGTCCGCCAAACTCGATGGCTTGCTTGATGTTGTAATTGCCTTGGTCGATGCCCTTTTGCTCGTCCGTTTGTTGCGCGAAAGCGACGACAGCGGTGAAAAGAATCTCCAGGGTTAGAACCGGAAGCAGCCGAAATGCCTTGCCGGGAAAGGACCTGAACCTGCTGGGAATACGCGCGCCGTAATGGTTCTTCATCGTCAATCTCCTATGGCGTGAAGAACACGCTACTGGTGTTCGAACCGTGGATGGCCGTGTGGCAGAGAGTACAAGATTGGTATTTCGTGGACTGATTGTGAAACGTGGGTGTTGCCGGTGGGCCAACTTCGGCTGGCAGGGTGTGGCAACTCAGGCACAACAGGTTCACCTGGTTTTGCACCAGCATGCGTTGGTTTGTCGAGCCATGTGGCGAATGGCAAATCACGCACCCTTCGATCAAGGCCTCGTGCTGATACACGTACGGCCCTTGCTTCTCTGTGTGACATTTATAGCAAACCGCATCCCCAGCGGCATTCGTTCGCAGTTGGTCCGGTCGGAAGGAGCCGTGGGGATTGTGGCAGTCGTTGCAGGTCATGAGCCCTTCGTTCACGCGGTGGTGAAAAGGCCGGGCAAACTGTGCGCGCACGTCACCGTGACAGCCGTAGCAAAGTCCGGGCGACTTTGCCTTGAGCAAGAAGTCACTCTCTTTGCCGTGATGCGGATCGTGACAATCGATGCAACCCACGCCATTCATTAAATGCGCGGATCGCTCGAAGTTCCCATGCTCTTCCGTGTATTGATGGCAGCCCAGGCACCGCGCGCTGGTTTCCTGGGGTGAGGCGTCCTTGAAGGTAAAGATTTTTGTCTTGTCTCCACCGCCATCGACGTGTTCCTTGCCCGGTCCGTGACAGGCTTCGCATCCATGCCACTCCGGCCCTTTGTGGGCCTCGAGTTTGCCCTCCAAGGTGGTGGCGTAGTGCGGTGTGGTTTCAAATTGATTATAGATTTCCTCGTGGCAGGTTTTGCAGGTATCGGACCCGACGTACAGCGCCGGATCGGTTGGACGCACATATTTCTGTCGTAGATCAGATTGATTCTTGGTCTGATCTGCTTTCTCTTTCTGTTCGTGTGCGCCCGCAGCGAGCAGCAGCAGCGAAAAAAAGATCGAGGCAGGCGCCAAGCACAGATGCCGGAGCTTCCAAGGACACATTTAGAGCGGCCCCCCTCCGGCCTGTCCGGTGGCGAAATAAATTGACTTTCTAGGCGAACCCGTTCGCTGAGGCTGAATTTATAGGTTAATACGAGGCGGCATACAACTAGCAAAACTCACAGGTCCGGGGCGTAAACCAGAAATTTTGCGTCGCGGGGAAGAACAGCGGCGCCATGCCCTCCACTACCTGCTAAGCAACTGAAAATAGCACGTTTACAAAGCTAGGCGTCCGAGACTCTCCCGAGCAGCGATGGCTTGCGCAAAAGGGACATCGACAGAAACGCTCCCACCCACGAACCTGCCGCTGCAAACCCAACATAGGCCCAGTTTTTCGTATAGCTAATCACGGCAAACGCGGACAACAAATACCATACGCTGCTCCACGTCGCTGCGGGAACACGCCTTTTCGCCGAAACGGCCGCATTGAACATCACATACACGGCATCCGTGGCTGCGGTAGAAACAAACACTCCCAGTGACAACCAGGGATCGATGCTCCACACAATTTCACCTCGATTCGATCAAATGCAGACCATGTTACCGCGCTACACGCTCGGGCCAGCAGGTGAGCCAGTCCTTGGCGGCGCCTTGCTGTACCTGAGCTGACGTTCCATTCCCTCCGATACAAAACCGGCGAGCTCCTGGTTGGGCGGCAGGCTTTCGCGCTACCTCTCGCTCCCTAAGCGTATCCTTAGCATATATATAGGTCGCGGCCCTAGCCTGAACTTATATGCATATATATAGGTTGTGCTCGTAGCTCGCTGTGTATCTGCTGTCTTCCAAACCGACTCCCTCACGGATTCACTCTTTGCGCATGCTTCTTTTCAGCCGTACCTGGTTATGCCATCATTTCACCAGACGCCAGGCTATGTGGCCGATAAACCATACGGAGAGCCTCGGCGGTGCGTATCCAAAGGACAACAGACATCGTGCAGGAGTTGACGCTCCGCATCGGGCCATCGGGCTACCGAAAAGCGCTTTCGGGTAGCCCGGCTACCGGTTTGTTGCAAGAGAAGAGGAAGGCACGCAGCAGTGCCCGGCATGGACGATAAATATCGCGCGAAAGCGCTGGTCTTGCGGACCGCGTTAGTCTCCGCCATGGCACTCGTGTGGCTACTTCTCTTGGCTTTGCAGTTCCAGCGGTCAGCTGCCTTACGGGACTCGACCAAAGCGCGTCTGCATAGCGACCTGCAACTGGCCTTAGCGAACTGGCAGCGTGATTGGTACGAGCAATTATCCGCTCGGGGCTCGCTCGATTCCAATGCGCGGCAGAATGAACTCTTCGCGACCCTCACCGAGCGTTACTTTCCAAGCCACGACGGTCTCGACTACCGAGTCGTGATCATAGCGGTAGGGAAAGCTCCGGGGATTGTCTATTCCTCCGATCCGGCACTCAAGATGGAAGACGTCGAGAGTTTCGATGCGAAGCTGAGCCTGTTCGACACCGGCGAAAACCGTTCGCCAGACCCGCGCTGGAGGCTCTTCGCAGCTTATCCCTCGGGGTTTGTTACGGCCATGGCCAAGGCGGTCTGGTATCGGCATCTGATCCTCGGTGCACTGCCGCTTTTGCTGCTTGCTGCGGTGATCGCTCTTCTGATGATTCTCAGTCGACGGGAACGAAAACTTGCTGGCTTGCAGATGGAATTTGTGGCTTCGGTCTCTCACGAGCTGCGCACCCCGCTCTCCGCCATTTTCTCCGCCGGTGAAAACATCAGAGACGGATACATTGAGGGACAAAAGGACCTGAAGTTTTACGGCGCGATCCTGACGAGCCAGTCCCGGCGATTGATCGATCTCGTCGACCGCATTCTGCTGTTCGCCTCAACCAGCGCTGGCAAGAAGCGATACTCGATCGTCCGCGTTTCGGTTTCGGAAATCCTCGCGGCCCTCCGCAGGAACATCAGGGACGAACTCGCCGACGAACGATGCACGTTTGAAGAGCGCATGGACCCGTCCCTGCCCGACGTGTGCGGCGATCTGACCGGCATTTGTGTGTGCCTGCAGAATCTGATCGGCAACGCCGCCAAATACGGTGGTAAGGATCGTTGGATTGGATTGTCGGTAACTTGCCGACAAAGCGGGAGCGGTTCCGAGGTCGCGTTTAGTGTCCAGGATCACGGCCGCGGCATCCGCGATTCCGAATTGCAGACGATCTTCGATCCGTTTTACCGCAGCCCCGATGTTCGCGCTGCCAAAATACAAGGCGCGGGCCTCGGGCTCGCGCTCTCGAGGAAAGTGGCACAAGCCATGGGGGGAAGGATCTCCGTTGTCAGCGAGGTGGGTGTCGGAAGCACCTTCACGCTTTATCTTCGAGCGGTGCAACCCCACCCGCTCATCGATCAGCCGATTTCCGCAAAGACGGACACGGTACGTCATGAATGAGAGCATCTTGATCGTGGAGGACGAGGCTGCCCTCCGCGCGACGCTGAGTGACCGCCTGCGCGGCGAAGGGTACGTCGTCGAAACCGCTGCCGACGGACATGAAGCCGTGGAGAAGGCCAGCAACCTGCCTTTCGACCTTATTATTCTTGATCTCATACTGCCTTCGCGCAGCGGCCTTGATGTTTGCCGCGACATCCGCCAAGCCGGCATGGCCACGCCCATCCTTATGCTCACCGCCCGCAGCGAAACCACCGACAAAGTCGTCGGGCTCAAACTGGGCGCCGACGACTATGTCACCAAGCCCTTTGAATCCGCCGAACTCCTCGCCCGTATCGAAGTTCTTTTGCGGCGCGTTCCCATCCAGATCGGACAGGGCATTCACGAGTTCGGTTCCATTCGCGTAGATGTTAAACGAGCAAAAGTGACACGCGAAGGGAAGCCTATCTATCTCACCGGCCGTGAATTTCAATTGCTCCGTTATTTCATCGAACGCCCAGGCACGACGATTCCCCGCAAAGAGCTCCTGCAGTCCGTATGGGGCTATGTCGCCGACGCTCTTACGCGAACTGTGGACACGCACGTGGCCAGTTTGCGCCAGAAGCTCGAAGTAAATCCCAAGCGCCCGGAATTGATCGTTACCGTCTCAGGCACTGGCTATCGGTTTGTGACTCGGTCCCAAGGTTAGTTACGCAACCTATTTTCTCCCAACCGAACCACCGTCATTCGCTTGATGTCATTTGTAAACCGTCTTTGCACGCGCAACGCGCCATCTGCCCATCATTCCCGGCATACGGTCTAGCGTTTCAGGTCAAAACCTCGCATTGTGTGGTTATTCCATAGGATTGTAATGGGACATTACAATCCTATCCTCCGACTTTCGCGCCGCTAACATTGTTAAATCTAGTCTTTTCCTGGTATTGCGTCTTCTCTGTTTGACAACCGTCAAGAACAACTTTTCGTGCGGCCCGTAATCTCGCTGCACTGCGCCGGGTAATCTCGGCTGGGGAAGCTTCGAAACGTGCACAAAACGAGGCAATCTATGAAAAAGTTGCAGGAATACGCTGTACCGCTTCTGCTTTGCTGTGTGGCTCCGCTCGCCGCGAACGCCCAGTCTTTCCGGGTGCAATGCCCGCAGGGCACCATCACGCACCCGATCACCGGGACCAATTGCGTCACGACCCCCACGAATCCCGGGTGCAACAACATCGAACCTATCTACAACGGCCCAACGCAATTCACGACACAAGCTGTCTCGGGCACAAATGGCGGCTACGTTGTGCCGACTTCGACGACCGTGAACGGCGCCATCAAGTGTCAGCAAATCTCGGGCGGTGACGGCCTTTCGACGATGGCCGACGGCACGCAGATCTTTATGTTCTCCTTCGGACCGCTCTCTGGCTTGGCGGACATCGCAGCTGGCCTAACCGGCGCCGAGCCCCCGTTTATCTTCAACACTCCATGGCCGGGCTGTGCCACTCTCGCTAGCTCTACCTGCGCGACTCCATTAGTGCCGGGCGACCCCGCCACGACGGACGGAGCAACTGCCGGCAACTCGCCGGGTACTGCTGTCCCCGAGTCTTCGGCGGCGTTTAACTGGAACGGTGCAGTTGGCCTGACCCCCGACATTGCGTACGTTGTGACCGTTACGAACCTCGTAGAGGGCCCCGTCACTGCTGCTCTTTACCCCGGGGCGACCGTTCCTGGCTGCCCCACTACACTCGCTTCCGCTCACACGGTAACGGCTTGGACCGACTCTCCCTTGGGCCTTTCCGTCGGATCACAGGTTGTGATCTCGAACGGTCTTGGCGATGACGGTTCCCCAACACCGCCGGGTTATGCAGGGACTTGGACGATTACCTGTGTTGCCACCGGAAGCGCTGTCGCTCCGGACGACCTGTTCAACGAATACGCGTTCCAGTATACGGACACCAATACAGGACTCCCCGCAGATACCGGTGTCGACGAGGCTGCTGTCGCCGCTTCCCCCGCGGCGATCGACGGGCATGTCGATCCCCGCCAGATCATCGATATCGGCGTGATGAACGGAAATATCCCGGCGCCCCTCGCGGCATTTGATGAGGACGACGAGTTCTTTCTCACGCTCTCCAATGTGGGCATGATCATGCGGCCGGACCTGTTCGAGCAGCACACCGTTCACTTCCATGGCTACCCCAATGCTTCTTCTTTTTATGATGGTGTCCCCGACGCGTCCGTGGCCATCAACATCGGCGCTAGCTTCACCTATTACTACCTCGCGCCCGATGCCGGAACGTACTTCTGGCACTGTCATATCACTCCGCCTGAGCACTTGCAGATGGGCATGGTCGGACAGCTTTATGTTCGGCCGCGGCAGGATCGCGTGCCGCCCGGGGGAAACCTGTATAACTTTCTGGGGTATCAGAACGGCATCAACCTGCCCACATCAAATCCGGTGGCAGATCTGCGCACCGAATGCAATACCGGCCGCGACATCTTGTGCAGCGCAACCATGCCAGCCATCAACACCGGTGCCACCAGGCCAGCTATGCCAACGATAGGTAAGCTCTGTAATGGAACGTCCCCGGCGGGAGAGGGTACAGAGCCTCAGTATGTCTACAACGACGGCGACGCATCCTCTTGTTACGACGTCACCTACCCCATCCAGATGCACGGCTTCGACCCGAACTTTCACTTTGTCGGTATGACCTTCAACCCGGAAATGTTTGTGGACATGAAGGATAAATACTTCCTTCTGAATGGGCGGAGCTACCCCGATACGGTCGCGGCTGGGCCGCAAGCCACAGTCACGACGGATGGGCAGATGCACTACTCGCAACCGCTGCCGGCCATCATCAACATTCCGGTAGGGGGGAAGGCCTCTTTACGCCTCGTGAACCTGTCGGTCGCGGAGTATTTCACTCTGCAAAGCGTGGGCGTTCCCATGCATGAGGTCGGATTCAACGCCAAGCTCCTGCGCGACCAGGCCGGAAACAACACCGAATTCTGGACCAACTCGATCACACTCGGCGGCGGCGAATCGCTCGACGTGGTTCTGGATGCCAGTGACGATGGCTGCAAAGCCTACCTCGGTACGGGGTGCGCCGCAACGCTGTATAAGCCGGGCCAAGTCTTCTATGTCTACAGTTCGAATCTCGACATGCTGTCAAATGATGCGGAGAACTTCGGCGGGATGATGACCGAGGTCCACATTTGCAACAGCGTTTCGAGTGACACCTTTGGGAACACCTGTAATTAGGAGAGCGGCAATGAGGGAGACGAAAATGAAAAAGGCGATTTCGAAAACATATCTGCTCCTCGCACCGATCCTGGCAGCTACGCTGTTTCTCGCGCCAGCGACGTTTGCTGCCACTCCTGGCATCACGACCACTGGAACCTTTCAGTTGGTGGCCACAGACGCGTATCTGAATCAGCCGGACGGGGAGGCAATCTACTCCTGGGGCTACGGCTGTCAAGCGGGTTTTGCCCCGACCTTTCTACCCGCGGCCATTAGCGGCGCCTCTTGCGGAACCATGCAGGTACCTGGGCCCACGCTGATTGTCACCGAAGGACAACCCGTCACGGTGACCCTCGTCAACCAACTGCCCAGAGCTGCCGGCAACACCTCGATCCTGTTTCCGGGCTTTGTGCTCACGTCCACTTGTCCCAATAGTGCTACGAATCCGCAGGGCTTGTTGACATGCGAAGCAGCTCCGGGTGCCACAGTGACATACACCTTCGTCGCCTCCCAGCCAGGAACCCACCCTTACTACAGCGGAACGCAAGGCGATCTGCAGATCGAGATGGGGCTGTACGGTGCTGTCGTTGTCCTTCCGGCGACCGTTCCTGCAAACTGCAACACTGGCTACCACGCCTTGAACGTGATAGCGAAAGGCACAACCAGTCTTGCGCATCCTGGAGTCCAAGAACAAGACTTCCGCCTGGCGCACGCTGCCTACGACCACCCAGGCAGCTGCTACGACCGGGAGTACCTGTTCCAGTGGGCCGAGATGGATACCCGCATTCACCGCCAGGCTCAGGCGCAGGTGCAGGCCACCTTGGCTAGCGGCGCTTGCGCGACTCTGCCGAATCCAGCATGTAGTCTCGACGTACAGACCGAGCCTTACCATCCGGCGTACTTCCTGATCAATGGCCGTTCCATGCCCGATCTGATGGATCCCAATTTCGCGGGTGAGTATCCGCATCAGCCCTACAACGCCAACCCGCATACTCACCCAGGCGAGCTGCTGCTCATCCGCACCATCGGCCAGGGGCGCTGGCAGCACCCCTTCCATGAGCACGCCAACCACGTCCGCATCCTGGCACGGGACGGCAATCTTCAAGTGTCTCCCGTCGCCGGACCGTGCTCCACTACTACGAGTGTCGCTGGATGCGTTACGTATTCAAACGGTATTACATCAGGCACGGGCTCAGACACTCCGGTAGCGGCACCGGGCCTCGCCGGGCTTCTCATGTTCAATACGGACACGACGCCGGGAGAGTCTTTCGACGGCATCTTCTACTTCACTGGCCGAGGATTGAACTGGGACCCCTACGGTCACCATCCGCCCCTTCCAGGTACGACTGCGGGCACGGCCGCCAGCGATTCTTACGGGGATGCACTCGCCACGCTTCCCTGTACCCCGGACGTGAACGGCTACAACTCGAGCGTGCCAACAGCGCTGAACTTCATGGAGTGGTGCCAGGACCACAACAAGCCGCTCCAGGTGAACCCATTCGGCGATGTGCCCGCGGGCGGCCCGGCTACTTTGCCCGATCCAAATGTCTTTACCAACGGCCCCTGGTACGGCGGCACGCCCTACCTCGGCCCAGATGCCACCCTGCGCGGGGGCAATCCAAACTGCGCCACCTCACCCGGCGCCACCAGCGGCGGAATCACCTGCGCCCTATTGCAACCCGCCAATCTGCAGGTCAACCCCGCCACCGAGCGTGGCTGGGCGTTCATGTGGCACTCCCACAACGAGCGCGAGATTACGACGAACAACGTCTTCCCCGGCGGCATGCTCATGATGTTGCTGGTGGATACACGCGAATTTGTCATCGACGAAGCGCAATGACGGCAACCGCTGTTCGCTTGCCGTTCGAGGGCCGAAAGTTTGGGTGTCCCCGGCGCGGGGAATGAAAGAAGAGTTCAGGATTAAGTCCAAGAGAGACCGACGACGAGAGGCGAGAACCATGATCCGGATCATTGATCTCCAATGCAAGGCTACCTTGAAGGCCGCAGCGGCCGTGAGCGTGCTCCTTCTGTTCGCAGCGGTCGCGGCATTCGGCCAACAGCAGGTCAATCTGTCTGCGACGCCGACCACGACCACGCTGCCGGATGGTACGACGGTGCCCATGTGGGGTTATTTCTGCGGCTCCCTCGTGACGGGGTCCTTGGCAACGTGCACGCCGCTGAATATAGGTTCGGTGTCGACGTCTGGCTCTACGTGGTCGCCGGTGTTGATTACCGTTCCCACTGGGGTGGCCGGTGGCTTGCAAATCAACCTGACCAACAATCTCTCGTTCACGCCCACTGGGAGCGCGACGGCGAACACCGTTCCCACATCCATTGTGATTGTGGGGCAAGTAGGCGGCGGCCTCGGAACTCCGACCGCCGCGCCAGATCGTCCCGACCACAGTTTCGCTCAGGGATGCCCCAGTTGGTTTATCGCCGCTAACCCGCCGGGCACGCCATGCACGGCCCTAAATCCCAGTGCTAGTGGCCAACCCCCCGTCCAGGGGCCGCGCGTGCAATCCATCGGTACTGAAGTGCCTGCGGGAGCGACAGCGCCAACGGCGCTGACTTGGGCAAACCTCAAGCCGGGCACTTACCTCCTCGAGTCCGGCACGCATCCTTCGATTCAGGTTCCCATGGGACTGATCGGCGTGTTGGTGGTTACCACTGCACCGACGACTACTAGCGCTACCGGCACGGCTTATCCTGCCGTAGCTGCTACTACCACGGCGGCGGTTCCGGCGGTGTCCTACAACGCCGAGGTTCCGCTGGAATTCAGTGAGATCGACCCCGTGCAAAACAAGGCTGTCAGCGCTGCTGTGAACACCGCCGGCTTTAGTGAAACGAAGGTGTGGGATGGTCACACGAGCGCCTGCGGTGATCCAAGTTCGTCTGTCTATCACACCTGCTATCCGCCGGCGGTGAACTATACGCCGTTCTATTTCCTTATTAACGGTGTCGCGTTCAGCAAAGCCAGCCCCGCGCTTTCGCAGTTCATCGCTACAAGCGGAACGGCGGCCACCCCCGGCAGCGGCACCATCTTGGTGCGCATGGTGAACGCTGGGTTGCGCATGCACGTGCCTTCCATTGTTGGCTCTACAACTACAGGCTTCAACGGGAACGGCACGTTGTCCACCACTCCGGTTGGTGGATTCACGGTGATCGCGGAAGATGGCACCCCCATTCCGAACCAGGGAGCTCCGCGTGTGCAGACCGATATCTTCATGGCCGCAGGCAAGGTCTTTGACGTGATGATCAATGTGCCGGCGGCGGCCACGACCTCCTTTCCCGTATTCGCCCGCGACCTCGGCTTGTCGGCGAATTCCAGCGTTCGTGATGCGGGCATGTTGGCCTACATCGGTGTATTCGGTGCCACACCGCCGGTTTCTGCAGCGGCGGTGCAAGCCAACCCGGATACCTACGATTCACTGGTTGCAGGCCAGCCGTTCTCCGTGTCCGATCCATCGAAAGGCGTGCTTGCCAATGACGTTAATGTTTACGGCTCTACACTCCTAACGCCGCCAGCTCACGGAACCATAACCTGCGGCGCGGTTCCACAGAGTACTCCCACTCCTGGGATGTGTGCGAACGGTACCTTCACCTACACTCCCAGCGGGACGGCGACCTCGGATACCTTTACCTACTGCGCGAACAATGGTTATGTTGCGGCGACGACCTCGACCCCGGCCAGCTGTTCCTCTGCGATGGCAACGGTTACCCTAGGTGCTTCGGGGCTTACTGGGAACCCCACCGCTATCGCCCAGACCTACACGGCGAAGACGGCAACGTATTTCAAGATTTCATCCCCCGGCCTGCTAGAGGGCAACAGCGATCCGAGCGGCCTGCCTCTCTCTTTGGTCACATCGATTACCGTTACTGGCGGAACGCTGGTGGCGGATCCGAAGGGCGGGTTCACCCTAACGCTGGCCTCGAACACGACGGGTGCCACGACGGCTAGCACGGTCACCTTCAATTACACCGTGCAGAACTCCCAAGGAAGGACCGCCACCGGGACGGCGACCGTCAATTTCCCGGCCCCAAGCAACCTCGTAGTGAATGTCGTGGACGCCCAAGCGTACGCCAACTGCAACGGGAACAGCACTTGTATCGCTAATTTGCCGGCGTTTCCCGACTACAAGTGGATCATCGAAGAGGACAAGACTTTCTGGGTGGATCCGAACTGCACGACCAACAGCAGCGCTAGCACGCCGGGCTGCGCGAGTCCGGTGGCAACCGGAGGCACGATCCCCACGTTTGGCGTGAATTTCCATACCAGTCACATGGATTACGTCGCCCAGGGCTGCACCGGGAAGCTGTCCTGTGAAGGTGGGCAGACCATGCTTGACACCACGGTGGGTTCGCCGACTTTCGGGACACACATTCCGGCCGTCTGCGACCTTGGTAGCGGCGCCTGCCGCCCCGATCTGACGGGAAATGGCTTCACACCAGTGAATCCCAGCCAGGTTCACCTGGATCCCTCAAAGCGCTATTACATCTCCGTGTTACCTGGCGATGCGGCCAACCCGTTTCCGTCTAACACCAGCGCCCAGACTTGCCCCTCCACTGGCGCAGAGAACCTTAACGCCACAGATCCGAGTTGCGGCCACGGCATGAGCGGCGCTCCGATCCCACCTGCTTGCAACGTTCTCGTGACGGGATGTAATTCTGCGAGCACCACACCCTTCTCGCCGGTCAACGTTCTTGTACTGCCTACTCCGTTCCCCACCGGTAAACTTTCCGTGATCGTCTTCGAAGACGACTTCCCACTCAACGGCGAGCAGGATGGTGGCGGCGGAAACGGCACGATTGCTCCCATTGAGCCGGGTCTTGGAGGTTTCGAACTTATCCTTTGGGATACCTATGGCGGCCTCGGCGACGTGACCGGGCAGGATACCCACGACGAGTTCAATCAGCCCTTGTCGAATAGTCTGGCGGGCACCATCGATCCCGTTACGAACCTCGACGCCTGCCCGATTTCGGCCGTGGTAACGACCAATGTTCTCAGTGGTGACGGCTCACAGGCGGGCATCACCGGCAGGATCGTGACTTGTCCGAAGTACGAATCCGATAACCATACTCTATCCCCGCTGGCTGGCCAGGCGGTCATTGCCAACCTCATGCCTGACAAATTCAGCGTCCAGGCCTACCCCGGCGCGGATCGGATTGCTCGCGGCGAGCAGTGGGTCCAGACCAACACACTCGATGGACAGCATCCCCACGATTCCTTCATCCGCATCGGCGAACCCAGCTACTTCCAGGAGTACGGGCCGGCCGGATATCACGTGGCCATCGGCTTTGCCAACCCGGCGATCATCAACGCGCGCGCAAAGGATGTCTGTGCTGGCTTCGGCACCCCCGGTGCCGTCGGCCCGTGCACAAACACCATCACGGGACAAGTCAATGTTCAGCGGCTGAGCCGCACCCCGGATCAAAGGCTTTATCCGAGCGGTTCGCGCGATGCCCTTTCTTGGACCCAGTGCTGGGTTAGCTTGGGAGATCCGGACGGCGAGGATTTCATGTTTACCTTCTGCGATGCCGACGGAAACTTCAAGTTCACTAACGTTCCCGGCGGGGCTTGGCGAATCACGATGGGCGATCAATGGAACGACCAGATCATTGATGGTCTCTCACTGCCAGTTAACATTGGGTGTATCAGCAGCTCACCCAATACCACGATTAGCCCTAGTACATGCCCGGGTGGCCAGAGCCTCAGCATGGGGCATCTTAGCACCCAGCAGTGGCAGTCCAATGTTTACACCCGCACTTTCGTTGACGACAACAAGAATGGAATCTGGGACCCCGACGAGATCGGGATTCCCCAAGTCTATGCGCGGGTTTACTACCGGGATGGGCATACCGCCAACTCCCTGTTGACAGACAACGACGGCGTGGCCAACTTCAACGAAACCTTTCCCCTGTTCAACTGGTATGTCGTCGAAGCGGACACCACCCGCTACAAGACGACGGGTATCCACACCGTCTACGATGCGGGTGGCCCTGCCGACGGTTCACCCTCTTGCACGGGCACTCCTCCTTCCCGGGGCTGCGGAACTTCTACTGCCTATACCTACTTGGCGAACACCCACGAGTCTATTCCATTGCCCTCCGATCTGTCTGTACCCGGCGCGGTTTATTGCTCCACGGCGGATTGCAGCGCGGAGGCCGCCTCTTTCGCAGCCGGGACTCCTATAAAAAGTTCGTCTAGCGCTTCCACCGGTCGCATCGATCCTCCGTGGGTGGCCACAGAGGGCTGGTCGGGCATGACGAGCCAAGGCAACTGGATTGAATTCGGCAAGGCCCCGTATGCAGCCTGCAATCCCGCTCAAGCCGTAAGCGCAACAAATTTCTGCGCGACGGTCACTTCGACGGCCCCCGGATCCACCACCCCCACGACCGCAATGGTCGGCGAGAACGGCGGTATCTATGGACGCGTCGCCTACGCCTCCACGCGTCCCTTTGATGATGCGTCGCAAATGATACAACAGCCGTGGCAGCCGGCCATTCCGAACGTCACTCTCAACCTGTATCAGGAAGGCTTTGCGGCGGATGGTGTAACCCCAACACTTACTTTGGTGGACACCACCCAAACCAGCAGTTGGGACGACTGGGCACAGGGCTTCTACCCGAACTATACCGACACTACTGCCGGCACTAGCTTGCCCTACATGAACTGCCCCGGCCAAGGCAAGGCCACCGGGACGAACGCGGACAATTTTTACTTTACCTTGTTTGACCAGCCCAATTACCTTGACTATTACAACGGCCTGCACAGCACTCCTCAGGCTGTGGCGCACGCACTGCCTTACAACTCCCAGTACAAGTGTTATGACTCCATGCATATCTGGAACCAGGTCCAGCCGGCGCCTTACGACGGCAGGTACCAGTTCCCGAGCGTCCTTGGCATTAACCCGGCTACCACCGGCGGGACTGGATGGTTGAACTCGAGCCTGACCGGCGGCGTCGGCGTGCCAGTCTGGTCCGCCGCGACTCCGTACGCAGCGGGGACCATCGTGATGTATCAGGGCGCAGCGTACCAGGCAGCCCAGGCCAACACGGGCGTGGTCCCGAGTCCGGCTACCGCGACTATCTGGACACCGCACGCCACACCTGCTTCGTGGATCGCCGCCCCGATGGGCGGGACCAATTGCACGGTCTGCATAAAGAACCCGGATACGACGGACGCTTACCGCGTCGGCACCCCGATGCTGCCGCCCGGCAAATACGTGGTGGAAGTCATCATGCCTCCGGGCTACGAGATCGAGAAGGAAGAAGACAAGAACCTCTTGATCGGCGACAACTTCATTGCTCCGGCCACGGTGCAATTTTCTGGACTGGGTGGCGACATCTTCATCATGCCCGACCAGGCTTCCGTGGCTTCTATGTACGACGAGAGCGGAGCCGGCTACAACCCCTCCAACTACCAGAACGCGACTACCAACGAGGGATACGCGCCGACACTCTCGCTCCCAGGTTTCCCCGGCTTCGTCGATCCTGCATGGCCGTGCGTCGGCGAGATGCGCGTCGTGCCCGACTACCTCAGTATCTACCCTCAGGTCCATGAAACGGCGCCATTTGCCGGAGCGACTCGTCCCCTATGCGATCGCAAGGAAGTGACACTGGCCAACCAGATGGGGGCGATTGCCAAGTTCTACCTCTTCACCTCGACGCACATCGCTGCGAAATACACCGGCGTCATCACCGACGACCTCACCTCGGAATTCGATCCGTTCTCGCCCCAGTTCGGCGAGAAGTTCGCCCCGCCCAACTTGCCTATTTCCACCCGGGATTATCTCGGAAACGAACTCTCCCGCGTGTATTCCGACCATTGGGGAACCTATAACGGGCTAACCTACTCGAGTTGGGAAGTGAACCCGCCGAACATCACGGGGTATTCACCGGCGATGATGACGCAGTGCATGAACGATCCGGGCCCGATCATCGACACTCGCCCGGGATCGCCTACAGTGGGTCAGCTGATCAACGATCCTCTCTATAACTCGAACTACAGCGATTTCTGCTACGAAGAACCGTACATGCCGGGCTTGACCAACTACGCCGACACACCCGTTGTTCCGACGGCAGCGTTCGTCGGTGCCGCATATAACAGTCCCGACTGCGGCTACCCCAACACCACGCCGGCCATCAACGAAGTGGACGGCACGGGTGTCGGTCCTTGGGTCAGTGCAGTTGGTGGGACTCTTACCATCACGGCGCTGGGCGATCAGCAGGTGAATAACAGTGCTTACGCAGGTCCATCGGCCAGCGTGGCTCCTTTCAATCTAAAGACTGAAACACGCCACTATGGCTTTGGCACGCAATGCACGAGCCCGATAGCGGGCAGCGCGACCTGCAACACCTTGTCTCAAGTCACGGTCGGCGGAGTGCCGCTCGCAAACGTAAGTTGGAGCGACACGTCCATCACCGGCACGGTGCAGGCCTCCGCGGTTGTGAACGGGCAGACGGTCACTCTTCCCAACTGCGTGAAACAGCAGCAGCCGCAGTACGGAGGCTTGACGGCGCAGTGCGGCCAATTGGTCATCACCGCAGGCAATGGCAAACAGTCGATAGACACCGTGACGGTCACCATCGGCGGCAAGACGCCCTCCCACGTCAACGCCAATGGCTCGATCCAGGCTGCGATTGACGGCGCGGCTCCGGGCGACCTGATCATCGTCGACCCAAACTGCAACACGGTAGCTACGCCGACAACGCCCTCCGCGGCGGCGACATGCTCTAGCTCGGCGCTCCACGCCACGACCCCGACGCAAACCGCGTCCCTAGCCGCTCACAACGAGATGCTAATTATGTGGAAGCCTGTCCGGCTGCAGGGTGTTGGTGCTGCTTCCTCCATCATCGACGCCAATGCGTTTCCGGCGGGCAAGCTGCTCGATCCCTGGCGCCGGCACGTCAACTGCCTGTTCGGCTTGACGCTGAACGGTGTACCGTCCGTGGGAACTGGGGGCGCCTCGCCCGCGTTCGATCCAAGCAATCAATTCAGTTGTCCGGATACTAGTATCCCGGGAGACACCTGGAATTACTACACCGCGTCCAACACGACTGGTCCCCAGATTGACCGCTTGCCACTCGAAGCAGTCGTAGGCTGGGACGCCACCGTGAACGGCAACCTGGCCGAGCAGCTGCAAGAGCCCTCGCTCATGGGCGCCTACGAAGGTGCGGGAATTACCGTCCTGGCGAAGGGTGTGTGGACCTCGCCTGGAGAGAACATCTGGACCGATACTGCAGAAGGAGGCGCGTTCCCCGCGGACGCCCTGCTCCTCCAGGATGTTCCAGCGAACCCGGGCGATGAGGGAGCTCCATTGGGGCCCCAGTATTCCTACTGCTTCACGACGACATCCACTGGGTCCACAACGACTGAACTGGTTCCCAACCCGTACCCGAGCAACTTTGAGTGCAATCCGTCGTCAATTGACGGCCTAACGGTCAGAGACAGCTCGCAGGGCGGTGGTGGCATCTTCGTCCACGGTTGGGCACACTATCTGCAAGTTGCCAACAACCGCGTTTACAACAACGCCGGTACGCTCTCGGGCGGTATCAACATCGGCCAAGGCGAGTTCCCGGTCGCGCTCACGGTTGTCGACCAGTCAGGCGGCACCGGTGTCGCGTCCCCGATAGGAGAGTTCGTCCTCGACAATCCTCCCTCGTGCCAGTACATCCCGGTGATCGGAGCGCACCTGCCGTACTGCCTGGACGTACACGTCAACGTGCACAACAACATGATCGCCAACAACTCCTCGCTCGGCGATGAGCTGTTCTCCGGCACTCTGGCGGGCGGCGGCGGCGCCACGTTCTGCACCGGCTCCGACTACTACATGTTCCAATACAACTGGGTCTGCGGAAACCTCAGCTCAGCTGAAGGCGGAGGCGTCGCTCACCTCGGTTTCATCTACAACGGGGACATCGAGCACAACACCATCGTCCTCAACCAGAGCACCAACCCCACCATTCCTACCAATGGCGGCGGTATTATCGTGATGGGCACACCCGACACCGATCCGACATGCGGCACTCAAATTGACCAGGACTGCCCGCCAGGACTGA
>Ga0126381_100003059_pt1 | contig 18193 bp, 18 predicted proteins | sample PanSoiMetPlot_28_FD_96465 | JGI IMG/M metagenome (GOLD analysis project Ga0126381, IMG submission 96465) | Tropical forest soil microbial communities from Panama - MetaG Plot_28 | ecosystem: Environmental > Terrestrial > Soil > Tropical forest > Bulk soil | place: Panama | collected 2016-02-17
ACCCTCCCGCACTGCGATATTGCCCAGCGTGTCGAAAAATCGCGCCACTTGTTCGTTATCTTCCGGCCATCCGCCCTCATAAACGCTCTTTACGAACGGTCCACAGAGAATGGGGAGGATGTGAACATCCGGGCCGTACAGATGTTGTAAAAAAACAATCTGGAACTCAATCGAATGTTCAACAGAGTGACAATAATCCTCGAGACGCACCGCACCGTCCGCGCTTGCGGTTAGTTCGTTCACGAGGCCCACATTCGTTCGAGCCTGGCCGAACGGGGTGACGAATTGTTTGCGGGTCAGCCCGAAGCGATCAGGCGCGCCGTAATGCGACGTGCCAAGAATCACAAAGGTGCGATCTTGAGCGTCTTCCAGAGAAGGGAGCGCCTGATAAGCCGCGCGGTACGTTCGCCAGCCGCCATCGGGACTCGCGTGCGGAGCAGCGATTGCAACGGTATTCTGCCTACCTTCCGGCTTCCCCACCTTGCCAGTAAGCAGATCCGCGAGACGAACTGGATCCTCGGGATACGCCGACCCTGCGAATACTGCTTCGCGGACCGGACCTTCGGCAAATTCGGCTTCCCGGAGGGCCTTCAGTTCGCGATAACGGTCATTTTCGAGAAAGCCCGCATCGTTCAGGGAACCGTACAGGTGTTCTTCGAGGTCTCCTACCTGAATCTCACCAGTGATTCTCACGAGTTCAGCGCGCAAGTCGAGAGTAGATTGCATCCCGTCAAAACACTCGAGCGCTTGCACCAGAGGAGGAGGAACGAGCAGCGTTGCATCGGAATAGTGATACGGGTCTCGAATGAAGAGGCCCGGACGCGAGGGATCCGGCGAAGGAGTGAAGTCCAGATTGAGACGCAGCCTGGGAAGAACTTCAGACACGTTTCATTTTACGAATCGGCGATCTCTGGGCCCGCCGGGTCAGCGCATAGCCGTTTGTAGCGCGTCGACAAATTCCCGTGGGACTCGTACGTTCCCGTTCAAGCCGGTACCGAGTTGAATCTCCGGCTTTACCGTTCCATGAAAGTCGGATCCGCCCGTCGGCAGTAGTTGCAATTCGGCGGCGAGCTGATGGTAATGGGCTTGGAGAGCCGGTGGATGTTCAGAGTGATAGATTTCAAGGCCCAGCAGCCCGGCATGCTTGAAATGAGCCAGCTTCTCCTTTTCGGTTTGGCGCGAAAGCCCCAGACGTATAGGATGCGCCAACACCGGAATGCCGCGCGACTCGCGCACAATCCGAATCGCCTCCTCGGTCGAAATACTCTGCCGTTCTACGAAACTGGGCGCCTGCTCACCGATAAACCGGTCGAAAGCATCCTGCGGATTATGCGCGTAACCTTTATCAACGAGTATGCGCGCGAAATGCGGACGTCCGGCAAGGCTCCGCCCGTGCGCTTCCACTTCCTGCAATGTAATGTCCAGGCCACTGTTTTGGAGCGAAGCCACTAGCTTGCGATTCCGTGTTCTTCGAGCCTCCTGTTGGTCAATCAGCCATTCTCTGAATTCACCTGTGGGAGGACCTGCAGGAAAATAAGCGAGGAGATGCGCCGTTACGCCTTCAAACGTAGCGCTCGCGTCCATTTTGGTGTTCAATTCGATTCCGCACAACAGGTCAAGTTCCGCCTCTCGAGCGAAGGGAACTGCTTTCTCATAACCGGCGATCGTGTCGTGATCAGTAATTGCGAGCGCGCTTAGGCCGATCTGCTTGGCAAGCTCCACTAAGGCGGCGGGAGTAGCACTACCGTCGGATTCGTTTGTATGAGTGTGGAGATCGACAAACCCGGCGGGGTGAACGGAAACAGTTTGCTCAGGCACTATCGAGCCTTCAACTCCCCGTAAGTCTCAAAGACGAATATCTCGCCGCAGGTGTGAGCAATGAAGCGTCCGGTGCCTAGAGGCTTCTCTTTCGTCCGGTTCTCCAGAAAAATTGCTCCGTCCGTGCTGTCTCCCGACTTCAGCTTAGTAGCGACAAACGTAATCGCAGAAGCGGCGGCCGCGGCCTTGAATCCCTTGTTCACGAATTGCGCCATCGCTGCCTCGCGGCGCTGTTCGTATCCATTCGTCGATCGGAAGTTCGAAAGCGCATAAATACTGTTCTCATACAACAATTGCAGTTTAATAACATCTGTCCGGTTCGCCTTTTCGAGCAGTGTTTCTACTACATAATCGGCCGAGGCGGGCGGCAGCGTTGTTCCATCCTGGCGGGTGAAGCTGAAGTCCGATGCCTTAACGGTCCATGACAACAAAGATCCATTCGTAACGGTCACCTGGACGACGTTGAAGTTACTGATGTGTTGCGGGAGAGGAGCAAACATGACCGTAACTCCATTCTTCGTCACAGCTTCATAGTCCAAACCGTGGGACTGGAACTCAATGTGTGCCGGTTCCTGGCCGGGATTCTGAACAGGAGGTGGTTCGGCAGAAGGAGCTTGGGTATTGGCGGCCTGCGCGGACAGGATCAGTAGAAATATGCAAGAAGCAGATACAATCCCGCTCCATGCTGCCCGTTGTGTCATCCCGAACCAGCCTTATCCGTGATTGGTTGCCAGCTTCGAGGTCAAGTACCAGCGCAAAATTCCTTTGGGACGCGCATGGAATGCTTCCATATCTAGCCGCAAAATGGCGCCTTTTTTGAAATCGACCTGCAACTCAGGTTGGCCCAGGAGATATCCAGCAAGGCGATCGAACAAAGGGTTGTGTCCCACAAGAATTACGGCAGTCTCGTTCTTATGAACGCGAATCTCGTCCCACACCTGTTCAGCGGCAGCACCGGGCAGTAGTGCATTCGTCCGCAGAATCTCGCTCTTACACGCAAAAACTTCCTTCGCAATTTCAGCCGTTTGCACCGCCCGCTTCAAAGGACTGCTTAAGATCAGGCTCGGCTTGATATCCGATCGGATGGCAGCCTGAAGCGTCTGTCGAAGCCTACGCCGCCCGACCGCGGTGAGCGCGCGATCCGCGTCGCTCAAACCAGCGCGTGCTTCCTGCGAAATTCCGTGGCGTAAGAGGTAGACCTGCATAGCAGGGTTTCGCCTTTCATTCTGTCATACTGAGGCTTTCATGCCTTCCCTCCGGGAGATCCAGGATCGCATACTTTTGATTGTGGCGATCCTGGCAGCGGGCTTGATTCAGGTTTCTATCGCAGGAAGTCAGATATTTCTGGGAGCCGGCATCATTCTGATGCTGGTCTTCCGGCACAGCCTTCCCTTCCCGAAGATCTGGATTCCGCTTACTTTGTTCTTCTTCTGGACCGCTCTTGCCGACGTGCTTTCTCCCGACCCCTGGGGTGGCCGTGCGCAGATCCGAAAGTTTATCGTCTTCTTCTTCATTCCGCTCATATATGGCGTGTTCGAACGCCAGTTTTCAAAGGTTTATTGGCTGATAGCCGCGTGGTGTGCTGCCGCCAGTGCTTCAGGTGTTTGGGCGATCATCCAATTCGTACTGAAATATGAAAGCGCAGAGCATAGCGGCAAGAATTTCTATTTCACATACGTCGGCAGGCGCATAACTGGTTTCGAGAGTCACTGGATGACCTTCGGGGCCTTGCAGTTGTGCGTTCTGTCTCTGCTCCTTGCTCAATGGTTTTTCTCCAATAAAAGAATGCCCGGTTGGGCGTACACGAGTATCGCCATTCTTTCGGCAGCCATTCTGCTCGGTTGGACACGCAGTATCTGGCTGGCGGGTTTTTTCGCGATCCTCTACCTGGTTTGGTGCTGGCGTCCCAAGATGATACTCGCCGTTCCAGTGGTGGCAGCCGCAGCGTTGTTGATCGCCCCCTCGGGAACCCGGACACGTTTATTTTCGCTTGTAACGCCGCACGGCGACACAGATTCAAACCGGCATCGCGTGGTGACCTTCCGGACAGGCGTTGAGATGGTGAAAGCGCATCCCTGGTTCGGTCTTGGACCGGAAGAGATAGGGCGCAATTTCAACGCTTATGTGCCGGCTGATATCAAGCGGCCGCTGCCGGTCGGCTATTACGGGCATCTGCACAACATTTACGTTCAGTACGCCGCCGAGCGCGGAATTCCCGGCTTGTTACTCATCCTCTGGTTCATTGGACTGACAGTATGGGATTGTCTGCACGGTATCTTGCAAGCGCGGGGTATACGCTCACAAGAATTATTCGTCCTTCACGGAACAATCGCCGTGACCATTGGAGTGTTGGTAGGCGGAATCTTTGAGTACAACCTGGGCGACAGCGAAGTTCTCATGATGTTTGTGAGCGTCATCGCACTTGGCTACGCTGCTCTGCACAACTTGAATCTCGGCGGCATAGCGGGCATCGGCAGGGACCGGCAACCGGTCGCGACGTAAGTCTGCGCGATAATAACGAACGGGTTACTACATGGGTTCCGCCACACTCGATCGAACTGCGTCCGAATACAAGATTGCCGACCTGGGCCTCGCTGACTGGGGCCGGAAAGAGATTTCGATTGCCGAGCAAGAAATGCCCGGCCTAATGGCAATCCGCGCAAAATACGCCAAAGAAAGGCCGCTCCAGGGAGTACGAATTACTGGCTCGCTGCACATGACGATTCAGACAGCGGTGCTGATTGAGACCCTCGTCGATTTGGGCGCCGATGTTCGTTGGGCAAGCTGCAACATTTTTTCAACCCAGGATCATGCCGCGGCGGCCATTGCGGCCGCAGGCGTTCCAGTGTTCGCCTGGAAAGGCGAGACTCTCGAACAGTACTGGTGGTGCACCTACCAGGCGATCAGCCATGCCGGGGGCAACGGCCCGCAACTGGTGGTGGACGATGGGGGAGATGTAACGCTGTTAATCCACAAAGGGTACGAATTAGAGCAAGGGAGCGAGTGGGTTAATACGCCTTCCGACAGCAATGAGGAAAAGGTAATCAAGGATCTGCTGAAAAGGATTCACAAAGAAGATCCTGAGCGCTGGAGGCACATTGCCAAGGAGTGGCGCGGGGTTTCCGAAGAAACCACTACCGGAGTTCACCGCCTGTACAAGATGGAGGAACAGGGTAATCTCCTGGTTCCGGCGATCAACGTGAATGACTCGGTCACGAAATCCAAATTCGACAATCTGTACGGATGCCGGGAATCTCTGGCGGACGGCATTAAACGCGCAACAGATGTGATGGTCGCCGGCAAAATCGCCGTGATCTGCGGTTACGGTGACGTCGGCAAGGGTGCATCGCATTCGCTCCGCGGAATGGGAGCCCGGGTTGTCGTTACGGAAATCGATCCGATCAATGCGCTGCAGGCGGCTATGGAAGGTTTCGAGGTCACGACCATCGAAGAGACATTGGGCCGGGGAGACATCTATGTTACGTGCACCGGCAACGTCGACATCATTACGTTAGAGCACATGCAGTACATGAAGGACCAGTCGATCGTGTGCAATATCGGTCACTTTGACAACGAAATCCAGGTAGACCGGCTCAATGCGGCGCCAGGTGTCAAACGTACCAATATTAAGCCGCAAGTCGATATGTACACGTTTCCGGACGGTCACAGTATCTTCCTGCTTGCGGAAGGCCGCCTGGTAAATCTGGGGTGCGCGACGGGACATCCGAGTTTTGTGATGAGCAACAGCTTCTCGAATCAGACCCTGGCGCAGCTTGACCTGTGGAAAAATCGCGAAAACTACGAGGCCGGAGTGTACACCCTACCCAAGAAGCTCGATGAAGAAGTGGCTCGCCTTCACCTGGAGAAGATCGGTGTGAAACTGACCACCCTTACAGCCAAGCAAGCCGACTATCTGGGCGTGCCGGTCGAGGGACCGTTCAAGCCAGACCACTACCGGTATTGAGCTTGAAGGTTCGAGCCGAGTCCATCGGCCAGAATCTCTGAAAGGGAAGAGATCAGAACATCCCCCGGATTGTCAGGCGTCCAGTTTGGTTCGGGCATGTCGTCCACTGTGATCGCCATCGCAATCGCGCCGCGCTTCGTATAGATAATGCCGACGTCGCTGCGAAGTGCGTCGAGCGCTCCGGATTTGTGAGCGATCTCGACGTCTTTCATGGCGCGTCCCATGCCATCCTGATCACGCTGCTTCTTCAGAATGGCAATCATTTCTCGCGAGGCATCGCGGCTGATTAGTTCGCCCCGGTACAGCTTTTCAAGGAGAATCGCCATCTCGTAGGGGGAACTGCGCCCGATGCCCCATTTCTTGTTCTCCGGCTTGGCGCCTTCACGAGTGATGCCGCTGGCCACGGGCTTCAGTTCGTTCCGATCGCCAAGAATTTTTCGCATCACTCGTGTCTGCGACAGTCCGAGCTGCGCCATGCGCTCATTCACGGCGTTACCTCCGATGCGGTTCAAGATTAGATTCGTCGCGGTGTTGTCACTCAGCACAATCATGAGATCGATCATGTCCCGGATAGGTAGCCGGTCACCGGGTGAAAGATCCTCGAGAATTCCGCTGCCGGAGACTTTTTCTTCTTGCGTCAAGGTCAGCAGCTCTGACAGCTTCAGTTTCCCTTCTGCCGCTTCCGCGAAGCACTCAATCATGATCGGAAGCTTAATCGTGCTGGCAGTTCGTACCGGATCGTCGGCTCGAAGTGCGTACGTGGCCCCCGAGTCGAGATTCTTGGCATACAGGGTCACATGTCCTGCGAAGTTTTCGATCTTGGCGCGCACTCTCTGATCCACTGCGTTTGCCCTCGGATTCGTTTGGGCCAGAAGGCAGAGGCTCGACGCCTGCGCAGCCAGAAGTAATCTCCAGTTCATTGCCGCCATTCTACTTTTTGCTCAGACAGCTGTTGCCAAGCCAGATGAACCGAAGCGGCCAGTCGGCACAATGCGTGATACCTATGCGCGGAGTGATTCCGACTTCAAATTCCGGCGGCTTGCGCCAGCGGCGAACAGTGAGAGGTCCACGGTCGAGCCGCTGCCCATAATTCTGACGCGTGATAGCCAGAGCCTGAGTCAGCTTGCCCGGCCCGTTCGTAAGGCCCGGAAGCGCTCCGCTCCAGCGCCGTCGTTCGTACATGCAGGCAATGCCGCATAGCGGCTGCAGGGCCCGGACGAGGACACAACCGGGTTCTCCTTCGCGCTCCGCCACGACATTGAGACATTCGTGCATTCCATAGATAAGGTAGACGTAGGCGCGGCCCGCGGGCCCGAACATGACTCTCGTCCGCTCGGTGAGGCCGCGTGAAGCGTGAGCAGCCAGATCCTTCAAACCCAGATAAGCTTCCGTTTCGACGATCGTACCGGCTGTCGCACTGTGCAAGACCACACAGCCTAACAGCTCGCGCGCAAGGCAGGCAGCGGGTCGTTCGAAAAAGCCGATATTGAGGGGTTCGGTCTCGCGCAGCAGCCGGCGCAGCGGCACCGGGTCTTGAATTTTCCGGTGCGTTATCGATTTGTCATCCCACACAAAGTACGCTAGAACATTAACACGGGCTTATTCTCATGCGACTCTTCACTGCAATCGGTCTGACGCCCGAGATTCTGGTTCGTCTGGAACGTTTGATGAGCGCGCTGAGGGCGGAAGCTCTGATCAAATGGAGCCCACTGGACAATCTGCATATTACGACGAAGTTCATTGGGGAATGGCCTGAATCGAGATTAGATGAGCTACATGGCTCTCTCGCAGCGCTCGCGCCGAGAGAATCGTTCACCGTGGAAGTGAAAGATTTGGGCTGGTTCCCGAACGACCGCTCACCCCGCGTACTTTGGCTAGGCGTGCACGGTGGGGAGGCGCTCGCCGACCTGGCGCGGGAAACCGAACTGTGCCTGCAATCACTCGGCATTCAAAGGGAAGAACGGCGATTCTCTCCGCACCTGACCTTGGCACGGATCAAGAATCCTGTCCCGCTGCGGCGTTTGCGGGAGAAGGTAAACGAGCTGCAACCTGCCGCATTAGGGTCATTTTCCGTTTCGCACTTCACCTTGTTTCGCAGCGATCCGGGATCGAACGCAAGCATCTATCGCAAATTGCGTGATTACCGTTTTGAGTCAGCGATGGCCGCTTCGTAGCATCGTAAAGTGACCGGCGCTTCCCTTCTTACGCTCGCGGTCCCGGCGCTCCTTGCCTACCTGATCGGTGGTCTGCCGTTCGGGTACTGGTTTGTCCGTTTGACGCTCGGAGTGGATATCAGGACGGTTGGGAGTGGAAACATTGGGGCAACCAACGTTCATCGTGCCGCGGGCAAGAAAGCAGGGATAATCGTCCTTGTTCTAGACATCTTTAAGGGATTGCTGGCAGTTTGGATCGCTGACAGGTTGACGCATGGCAATCCGGTCGGGATTGGGTTGGCAGCTTCTGCGGTGATGCTCGGCCACTGCTATCCAGTGTTTCTAAGGTTTAGGGGCGGCAAGGCGGTTGCCTGCTTCATTGGGGCATTTGGCTATATCGCGCCGCTTGCCCTCCTGGTTTCGGCCGTGGCGTTCCTGATCGTGGTCGCAATGAGCAGATATATCTCGCTTGGCTCGCTGATGGGCGCCTTTCTATTTCCGTTCGTCTATTGGTGGATAAACGACCCACCGCAACCCTTACTGATTTCCGCCTTCTTTGCTGCGCTACTGATCATTTACCGCCACCGTGCGAACATTGAGCGGCTCCGTTCCGGCACGGAACATGCTTTCTCGCTTAAGGGCAACACAGCGTGAAGCAACTCGCCGTATTGGGCGCCGGTAGTTGGGGCACCGCATTGGCGATTGCACTCTCTCCGCGTTTTGCGGAAATCCGGATGTGGGCACACGAGCCCACCAGAGCTGCGGAGATGATGCAGCTTCACGAGAATGCCCTCTATCTTCCGGGCTTTGCATTGCCGGCGAATGTGTCAGTCTCTCCTGATTTGGCCCTCAGTCTCAAAGGGGCCGAAATGGTGCTCGCTGCGGTTCCCTCCACTCACTTGCGCCGCATCATGCAGGCAGCTATCCCCTCCATTTCTGGAAACCCGGTCATCGTCTCTGCGACCAAGGGAATTGAAGAAGGTAAGCTGCAACGCATGTCGCAAGTGATTGGGGAGGCCCTCGAGGGCTTCCCGGAGCGTTCTATTGCCGTTTTATCCGGACCAACTTTCGCGAAAGAGATTGATGCCGGCGAACCGGCCGCCGTGGTTGTCGCCGCGCAAGATATTCGTGTTGCCGAGCGCGTTCAGCTCGCCTTCGCAACTCCGTCACTCCGGCTTTATACGAGCGGCGATACGGTGGGCGTGGAGCTCGGCGCCGCTTTGAAGAATGTAATTGCAATCGGCGCCGGTATTTGCCGAGGTCTGGGTCTGGGCAGCAACAGCGTCGCTGCTCTCATCACACGTGGACTCGCCGAGATCACGCGACTGGCTGTCAGAATGGGAGGCGACGCGCACACGCTCAGTGGACTAGCCGGGCTGGGCGATTTGGTGCTTACCGCCACGGGCGACCTCTCTCGCAACCGTTACGTTGGCGTACAACTAGGCCAGGGCCGCAAACTCAGTGACATTCTTGCCGGGATGACGATGGTTGCGGAAGGTATTTCTACTTGCCGGGCCGCACATCAGCTCGGTCTAAACGAGAATGTTGATCTGCCGATCATCTCCCAGATGCATTCCGTACTTTATGAGAACAGGAATCCGCGGCAGGCTATTCGGGACCTTATGGACCGGCCGCTGACCAACGAATAACAGTATCTTCTAATTCTGCTTCACCCGCGCTGGTAGTCAAGGTACATGAAATAACCGATCATCGTCTTCGCATCTTTAATTTCTCCCGCACGCACCATACGTCCAACCTCATCGGCAGAAAACCACTGCATTTCGATTCGCTCATCCTCCATTGGCTCTTGCCGGCCTTCGGCAAGTCCGGTTGCCAAGAACACATGCATTTTCTCCCCGACATAACCCGGACTGGCCCAGAACTCCGCCAAATTAATCCAGTTTTCGGCTTGGTAGCCGGTCTCTTCGCGTAACTCACGCTGTGCCGCCTGGAGGGCGTCCTCACCGGGATCGAGACGGCCGGCGGGTAATTCCCAGAGGTATTGTTCGGCCGGAAGCCGGAACTGTTTAACCAGGAGAATACGCCCCTTCTCCGCCACCATCATGACGGCCGAGCCAGGGTGACGGACGATTGAGCGATGGATTTCGAAGCCGTCCGGATCATGGGCGATCTCATCAACTACCGTGAAAAGCTTATTTTTGAATACCTCGCGCGAAGAGATAATCTCCATGCTCTTACCTTACGACTGCCGCCTCTTGACACTGGGAGCGGCGCTTTAGATGATGCTTGGAAGGCGGCTTGGGTTGAGATCGAGGTTGGTGAGCTGGTGCATACTCCTGCTCTCTCCCTGCCTTCTTTGTGCCGCCGGCACGAACGACTGGCTCATTGTTCCCGGAAAGCGGGTGGGTCCTATCACTTCTAGAACCACTCGTGCAGACCTGATCCACTTGTTTGGAGCTAAGGAAGTAGAAGATGATTATGTCCCCGGGGGCGGGGACGCTGACCCCCGGCCGGGCACATGGGTGAACAGGGACCACGCGGAGGAGTCGCTGGCCCTTCAATGGAACGACGACGGGCCGGAACCGCACATCAGCATCATTGCCGTTTGCCCGAACGATACCGGCGAGGAAACGACTGGGTCCTGCCGGTGGCACACGTTAGAAGGCATTTCACTTGGTACCAGTCTCAAGACCCTGGAGAAGCTGAACGGACGAATGTTCAAGCTATTGGGAATGGATTGGGATTATGGGGGCCTCGTGACGTCCTGGGGCGGAGGCCAGTTGGAACGGATCACGGCGAAGTGCGGCGAACTGAGCTTACAGTTGGATGAGCCTCCCGGCCAACCCTCAGACGAACGCGCCGAGTTGCTCGACGAACTATCTGGCGACAAGGAATTCTCCTCATCACACGCCGCAATGCAACGATTGAACCCCCAGGTATCCACGATGAGCGTGTCGTTCGAGAAGTGTGGGAAACCATAGGCACGAGGTCAGTAGCAGGCCTAACCACTCACGGCGACGAGCGACTTCGCGAGCCCCGCAATGCGTTCCGTGAGAATAGTTGCCCCGGGAAAAAGTGACTGGAGTGTCCCCCGGTCCAGTAAGTTCAACTCGTACAAGAAGTGGTTAATGTACGATTGCCGCTCGGCTTCACTTGGCTCGACCATATGCTGCCAAAGCGTAAAACGCGTAACGATGGCTTGCTGGATGGGCTTAGGCAAGAAGTGGACAAAGGGCAGCATCAAATGAAGCTCAACCGGAAAGAAGCGATTTGGAGTCTGAACCCAATAAGAGCGGCCGACACGCCGGATCTCGTCCGCGAAGTGTTGTTGGTCACCGCGCGGACCTACGTGTTCAATGACCGAGTTGCTGAAGACGATATCAAAGACTTTGTCCTTGAATGGAAGCAAGCGCCCGTCGGCCGCGACCAGATCATCGCGCATCGGTCCGCGATTGAGAGCTGAAGGAAAGTTGAGAATCGTCAGGCGTGGGCGCACTCTACAGAATTCCCAAATCAGCGGTGAACCGCCCACATCAAGAATGCGGGTTTGAGGCGTAATTTCGAAGGTTTCTTCGAATAACCGCATCCGGTCCGAGCGAAAGTACTGGAAAGCGGCGCGCAGCAGCCGAGCTTGGCTCACGATTTACGGTAGTTACTGTCCGCAGCATAGCAACCTCATGTCTGGGCGCCCGAGATGGAGCCCCCAATGGCCCATGCCCGGAATCCAAATCGATCGGTGTGCATCCAAAACGTTCATAGGTACGAAATGTTACTCCGGCCAGTGAAACGGGTAACGAAAGAGGACTATACTTGGCCCGTGTCAGAGTAGTGCTGGCAGACGATCACAAAATGGTAGGAGAAGCGCTCGCTGCGCTCTTGAAGGATTCTTTCGACGTCGTCGCGCTGGTCCGGGATGGACACGCACTAATCGAAGAGGCAACACGTTCCAAGCCCGACGTGATCGTTACCGACGTTTTCATGCCGCTGCTCAACGGAATTGATGCCGCCCGGCAGCTTAAGAATCGTGGCATTGAATCCAAGTTTGTATTTCTCACTATGCAGGCGGACGCGAAGGTCGCCGCAGAGGCCTTCCGCGCCGGAGCTTCCGCTTTTGTGTCGAAGGAATCTGCCGCTGAAGAACTGATACAAGCAATTCAGGAGGCGGTTCAAGGCAAAGCTTACATTACGTCCCTGGTTGCCAAGGACATGATCGAGATTCTGGTCGATGCCAAAACTTCGCCCGCGGGCATGGACCCGTCACTCACCACCCGGCAGCGGGAGGTGCTGCAACTGATCGCCGAGGGGAGAACCATGAAGGAGATCGGGAGTGTCTTGGGCATTTCCGTCCGAACTGCGGAAACCCACAAGTATGAAATGATGGAAGCCCTGGGTGTGCAGACGACCGCCGAGCTGATTCATTGGGCAATCCGTCTCAGACTCGTTTCAATTACATGAATTAAAAAGTCTTTGTTCCGGATTACCTGGGCCCTTTCCTAGCTGGTAATTACACGGGGAAGACACTAGCATGTACTTGAAAAACCGTTTCCGGGCGTGGCGATCCGAAGAAATGCGCCCGCAAACTCCGTAAATCTACTGATTAACTTTTGGCCTAAATTAGAGCAAATTTGGTATTCTTTATCGAAAAAATATAGCGATTCCCATACTTGCGTTCATGCGCCAAGTAAATGGGTCGTAGAAGCTTGCAGTGGAGCGCCTCACCGCCAGCTGAGGGGCTTGTAGGGGCTGGAGGTTTCAACCATGCCAACGAGTTCTTTCTATTGTGGCGCCGCGCCAATTACCAAATCCGCGATTCTGACTCATTTAGACGAGATCGTCGGGACGTCACCTCAGATTGAGGCAATCAAGCAATGCATCGACCGGGTAGCACCCTCTGACGCAGCAGTTCTGATTACAGGCGAAACGGGCACCGGCAAGGAGTTGTTGGCTCGCCGGGTGCATCGCATGAGCAATCGCAGGGAATATCCTTTTGTCTCGATAAACTGCGCCGCTATTCCTGACAACCTGCTCGAAAGCGAGCTGTTTGGATATGAGAAGGGCGCGTTCACCGGCGCCAACTCGCGCCAGCAAGGGATGCTGGCGGCGGCGAATGGCGGCACGGTGTTCCTGGATGAAATCGGCGACTTAAGTCCCTCTGCTCAAGCCAAGCTTCTACGTGTTCTGGAGCAAAAGGAAGTACGGCCGCTCGGATCGCAAAGAGCGCAGACAATCGACTTTCGGTTGGTTGCAGCGACCAATCGTGACCTGGAGCAATTGACATCCGACGGCAAGTTTCGGCCGGATCTCCTTTTCCGTATCGCCGTCATTCATGTTCACATCCCCCCGCTTAGAGAAAGGCGTGAGGATATTCCCTTGATCGCGGACTATTTTCTCAAAGGGTTTATCGTCCAATACCCCCGGGGCTTCGTCAGCCTGACACTCGGCGCCCACCGCCGTCTCAAGCAGCTTCCCTGGATCGGAAACGTGCGTGAGCTGCGAAATGTCATCGAACGAGCGTTTTTACTGTCCAATTCCGAGTGCATCACGGAACAGTCAATTGCGGAAACATGCAGCTTAACAACCTACCGGCATGTTAGATCTACTACAGAGACGCCGATAAAATTCCAGGTTGCTCCGAGCAGCCGCGATGAGCACCGCGTGACACGGACGAGCTACAGGTACCCAACTGTCCGGTCGTCCGCCAGCTCGGAGCTCGAGCACATACGCAAGGCGCTCGAGAAAACGCACTGGAACAAGAGCGAAGCAGCGAAGCTCCTGCGATGCTCGCGGATGACGCTTTACCGCAAGGTAGTGCGATACGAATTGCACCCGCCCATTGTGGACCCGGTCGAAACCTGCGAATAATTCATCTGCCCGCGCAGTCGCTTCCAAAGCACGCACAAATACTAGCCGCGATAGCCGGTCAATAGCACAATAGTCGATTTTTAAGAAAACACGTGTCGGATTTTATACTCTTATCCCTGAAAGGACAAACGGGTGACCGCTGTTTCCAAGGCCGCATGCTTGCTTCTGGGATTCGCTGGCTCAATTTTCGCTCAGCACCTTGATTTTGGCTTCGGGGTTGGCGTGAAGGGTGGTGTACCGTTCACAGACATTCTCGAACTGGGCGATATCATCGCAACGCCCACTACGGCGCTAAACCGATCGAGTGATTACTTGATTGGGCCCGTTGTCGAATTACGAGTTCCCTTTGGTTTCGCACTAGAAGTCGATGGTATCTACCGAAGTGCGGAGTATCAAGCTACTGATAGCACTGGAACCACATCAACACTCGATGCCCACTCTTGGGAGATACCCTATCTCGCTAAGTTTCGCTTTCCGATTCCCCTACTAAAGCCATTTGTCTCGGCGGGAGGCGCATACCGGAGCTTCACCGACCTGCCCAAAAACATTGTTACTCCCACACATAATGCCTTTGTGCTCGGTGGAGGATTAGAGTTGCGTATAAGCAGGCTTCGGCTCTCGGGCGAACTGCGCTGGCTTCGTTGGAACAGTCCTCCGAATACCAATGTTGTCCGGCTCGATCAAAATCAGGGCGAGGTGCTGTTCGGACTCGTCTTTTGAATCCTGACCGAGCACAAAGCACCTTGTGTCGTTCTGTCTCCCGACACATATTTCCGGAGAATCGCAATGCTGCATCACGTCGTAATTCGAAGGTTCTGCCTGTTCCTCTCGGCTTTGGTTCCGATCCTATGCGGTCCACCGGCGCAGGCGCGCCCCTCCACGGACGTCATCCGTTTCAAAAATGGCGACAAGTGGACCTGCGAGATCAAGAAGCTAGATCACGGGTATCTCTACGTCGGCCTCGATTACGTGGACGGGACTGTCAGCGTGGACTGGGGCAAGATCGAGAGTCTTGAAAGCTCGCAATTATTCGTTGTTACCGACTCCGATGGAGTGGTGCATGAAGGTACTATTTCGAGTTCGGCCACCGGGAAAGATCAAATTACGTCTCTGACTGTAGAGCGCGGCGAGGTGCGGTCGGCGATTTCCGCATCGCGAGTCTCATCCATTCAACAGACCGAGCAACGATTCTGGAACGATTTCCATGGCGGGGTGAGCGCCGGTTTCAACTTTACGAAAAGTAACAGTCAAACTCAATACAATCTGAATGCCAACCTAAACTATGTAAAGCGGTACTGGTTGGCAAGCAGCCAGCTTCAATCGTCCTTCAGCGGCTCTGTGTCAGCGCCCAGTGATCTGCACAATGACCTGAACACATATGCCATGCGCACTCTTAACGCGAGGAACTATGTCGTCATCGCATTGTCTGATTTCCTGAAAAGCGATGAGCAGCAACTATCGCTCAGAGCAATACTGGGCGGAGGCGGAGGAAAGATACTCAAAAATACGGAAACGAGTCGCATCTTGCTCGTGGGAGGCGCCGTTTGGACCCATGAAGTCTATGAGACCAGCGGAACTCCGACTTTCAACAGTGCTGATGCGATGGCCGGAGCGATCCTCGAATATTTTCGATTCAAGACGACGAACCTCAACCTGACGGCTTTCGCCTATCCGGGGTTGAGCGATATTGGCCGCATCCGTGTAGACACGAAAGCTGCAATCAAATATGAGCTGATCAAGAATCTCTACTTAAATTTCAGTGTTTATCTGAACTACGACAGCAGCCCTCCACGGCCGACAAACAAGAGCGATTACGGCTCGAGCGCGAGTTTGGGCTGGAGCTTTTAAAGACTTCGTATTTTGACGTACTGTCACATCTGTAACACCCCTGGAGTTCTGGGCTGCATGTTACACGTCTGCATGTGTCACATTATGCGCAACTTCCTGAATTAACACAGCTTCAGGGCTGGCCACCGGTGTGCTCTTTTACTCGGGCAGGATAGGTCTGCCTGAGGAGGGTTCATATGGCTGGGAGGCGGCAACATTCGGATGAAAAGGCCAGATCGCTATGGCGAGACGTGCCAGAATATGAACTCGTACGGCTAGCCAAATCGGGGAACGTCCCGGCCTTCGAAGAACTAGTCGCTCGAACTACAGATGTCTGCCTGCGCGTTGCGACTTCCATTTTGAGAAGCCGCGAAGACGCACGCGACGAAGTACAAAATGCGTTCTGGCTGGCGTACTCAAGGCTCGAACTCTTTACCTATCAATCCAAGTTCTCCACCTGGCTGGCCAGGATTGTGATCAACCGCTGCTTTCTTCGATTGCGAAGCTGTCAAAGGAGGCCCCTGGTCGCAAACCATACGACCAAAGAGGGTGGCCAGCCACATACGTACGAAGCCGTCACCAGCGAAACGCCGGAAATCAACCTGGGAAGGCACGAGGTGAATCAGGCGCTGCGGCGCGAACTTCGCAGTATCCCCCCGCTTCTCCGGATTCCAATCGAGCTGCACTACATCAATGAACTTCCAGTGAAAGACGTGGCGAAAGAGCTCGGGCTGACGGTATCTGCCGTGAAATCCAGGCTGCATCGCGGGCATCTTTTCCTGCGCGGCAGGATGCTGAAACACGCAGCGCCGAGCGGCCCCGCAAGTCTCACCAGGAGCTACTAACCGCTGTCGAGCTGATCAGGGCTTTGCGGCTGACCAGCTTAAAACGTAAACTTCAATCCGAATTGAAGTATACGTGGGCTTCCCGCTGACAGAATCTGCCCAAACGTACTGTCGAGCACAGTAGTATCGGGATTCGAGAAATTGGGCCGGTTGAACAAATTAAAAAACTCGGCACGAAAATCGATCCGCTGCGATTCACGTCTCAAAGGAAATGACTTAACAGCCGAGAAGTCGAAATTCACAGAACCCGGGCCAATAAGGAAGTTACGAGGAGAGTTTCCATAAGTGCCCAGAGCATTGTAAGTGAATGCCGACGTATTGAACCACTCTGCAAGCTGGGCCCCGCGCGATCGATCGCCGGACAGATTAGGATTGCCGATTATGTCAGCCCTTTCCAACCAGTACGACTCTCCGCCAGTCAGCGAATTGGGAATTCCTGAATAAATCGTATACGGGAAGCCAGACCTCAGAGTCAAAATCCCATTAAGACTCCAGTTACCTAATACGTGGTGAAGGATAGAGCCGAGGTTCTGGTATCCGGGCATCTGCCAAACAAACGAAGCCGTTAGTTCGTGCCGGATATCATAGTCCGCCAAAGCACGATCAAAACCAAGATCGTACGGGTTAGTGTAATCCGCATGGCTGGTATCGGTCTGTGAGATCTGATCGAGCACTTTCGCCCAGCGATATCCGGCAATCAACGAAACGCCATGTGAAAGCCGCTTTTCCACAGTTAGCGTCAGGCCATTGAAGCTCGTGGTTCCACCGCTGTTTATGAAGACTATGTTCGTAAAATCCGATCCAAGCGGACGCCGTGCCTGCACGTTTTGAAATGTCGATTGACCAGGAATATATATGGCGGGATTTGCCTCAATGCCGCCCGGCAGATGGTACGACTCCATGCCTTCATAGGCTGCCCTCACCAGGAGATTTGAGGCAACCTGACGTTCAACCGTGAAGTTCCACTGCTGAATGACCGGAAAAGTCATCTTTGGGTCGAAAGCCGTCACAAAGAAAGGCGTGGCATAGGTCGAACTCGGCGGAGGAGGACTGGGCGACGGGAACGGGTTCACCTTGCCCAGGTAGGGATTGTCAAAACTGGCCGGAAAAGGAATGCTCACCGCCTGATTAAACGGCGGTTGATCCGCCATGTTGTTCAAACCGACCGCAGTGGGCTCATCGTGATAGATTCCAAAGCCGGCGCGAATACTGGTTTTGCCGTCACCAAACGGGTCATATGCAAGGCCGATCCGCGGGTCAAATATGTGGTAAAAGGAGTCCATGCCGGCCTCAGGAACTCCGGGATCCCCTCCAACAAACATGCCGGGCGGTAAATTCGGATATCGTGTGGAATGGACTCCCGCATCGTAGGAGCCTTGATTGAAGACTGCCACCTGATGCGCGATGATGTCGTTCCAGGGGACCCAGGGACTCCAGCGAACGCCGAGTGAAAGAGTCAGCCTACGATTGACCTTCCATGTATCGTTGACGAAAAGGGCTGGAAGCGTCCGTCGAAGAGAGCTATAGATGGGAGGCGCCTGGCTGAAAGAATCGGGAGCCCCTAAGAGAAAATCGAGAAGGTTGTTTCCTGACAACTGAGAACCAAAGGTGAAGTAACCGTCGGACAAGAAGTCCTGATCGAGCGTATTGGCTTGACGGGTTATCTCGCCACCAAATTCAATGGTGTGCTTACCAACGATCCAACTCCAGTTTGAGTTTATGTCATACTCGTCTCGAGGTATACGGTACAAGCCGTCCCAAAA
>Ga0126381_100003060_pt1 | contig 18193 bp, 22 predicted proteins | sample PanSoiMetPlot_28_FD_96465 | JGI IMG/M metagenome (GOLD analysis project Ga0126381, IMG submission 96465) | Tropical forest soil microbial communities from Panama - MetaG Plot_28 | ecosystem: Environmental > Terrestrial > Soil > Tropical forest > Bulk soil | place: Panama | collected 2016-02-17
TCCGTCGCCGCGATCCAATCGCCCCAGGTTTCTAAATCGTAATCCCCTGTCGAACTTAGTGTGCCAATCTGATTGACGCTCGCGCCTGGCACCACCGTTCCCAGAACGGGGTCTTGGATGTACTTGATGATCCCGCCATCCTCGAAGAAAATCCTCTTATGCCCATCGGTGGTGAACTGCTGTTGCATAGCTTGGCTTGAACGAGGTGGCGAAGCAGAAACCAGATTGGCAGCCTTAACTCTGCCGAGTACTTGCTCGACGCTTAATTCTCTAAACCAAACATTGCTCCCTGTATTCCATGTCTCGCCGGAGGCAGGTTCAGCACTAGGGAACATGCCGCTGGCAAGCTTGTCGGGAGTCAAATCTATGAGTTTTTCTGCGGGCATGTTAGTACTTGATCATCACGTTGAAGTAGCTCTCCGGCGGCACGTTGTTGTGGCCATCTGCTACGTCGTTTCCAGGGGGAGTAGTACCAGCATGGCCGAAGTACACTGAATCGCTCAGTGTTAAGGCGTTGCTTGTGCGATCTGCAACGACTCCGCCGTCATAAAGTCTCGGCCCAGTATTACCGAAGCTGTTCGCCGCCCAAGTAATGGCTCTCGTAACATTGGTGCCGGTGAAGTTACCCTCTGCGAGGCCATTAGTTGCACCACCAACAGTAGCTAGAACCTGTGCATCAGTAACATCAGCTTCCGGCGTCTGAACCGCCGCAACGTGTCTGTGTGGAACACTTTCGTGCCCAAGCAGCACGTGGTTCTCTTCGCCGAAGGTTGATCCCAATGGTCTCGACGTAAGTCCGGCGCCTGCACCAGCCACAGCCAAAGCTCGACCGAGAGCCTTCGGCATCGCGAGTGAGTTGGAATTATTCCAGTCCGCCGGTAGAGTGGTTTTGCTTATCGCCGTGCCAGTTGGGCTGAATAGCTGGCAAGCTGGAATGGCCCAGAGTAGATTGAAAAGGGCCTGATAGGCATTATTCTGATGTGTAGCATTTGAGGTTGCACTGCCGATGGTAGTGTCATCCATCATCAGCCAGCCAGTATCGGCGACTGTTTTGAATGTCAGCTTACAATCGCCAGCACTCCACGGCGTACCCACGCCGCCGACAGCAGCATCGACGTAGCCTTTCGTTGCAATCTGTGTTGTACCACCACCTGTTGGATCGGGTGCAGTTGGCACGCCAGTAAGGGCTGGACTGGCTTTCGGCGCCAACGGGCCAACAGCTACGTCTACGTAGTTCTTCGTCGCCGCGTCTTGGGCACTCCCAGGATCATGGAGATTATTGATCAAATTGCTGTTCATATTGATGGGGCCTGTCATGGACCCACCACTGGTTGGCAGACCAGTACCTAACGTGTTATCGACGTAGCGTTTTGTCGCAGCTTGTAGCGGCACAGTCGGATCGGCAGCGAGATTTAACGCGCCAGTAAGTGTGCCACCGGCCAACGACAAGTAGTGCGCGCTCAAAACCTGCGTGAAATCGAAATAGGCAGCGAGGGCAGTATTGATCACCAGCGCTGTTAATGCGCTTCGTACCTGGCTACCCGCTGCCCAGGCCTGTGGAACTGTATTTTCCTGCGCACGGAGAATTGTCATCGTGCCAGATTGATCATTCGCCGTGACTGCAACAATCTCAGGAGGTAAAATTCCATCCCAGATCGTAACCTGGGCCTGGGTATTCGATCCGGCAGTGATGATCGGTAATAGCGCCGCATCGCTCGGCGGCACCATCATCGTAGTTGAACCTGCCGTGAGGCCGGAAATCAATTCCGTCTCGAAGAAGTTGGCGAAGACATACTGCGTCGTCGTAGCCATTACCACCATCCTCCACCGAGCGTAAGCGCGTGAGGCATAGCCTGATTGCGTACCCCTCCGCCCGTCGTAATGCCTAGTGGCTCACCACTGTCGTCTGTGCAAAGCGGCCGTCCATCGTCAGTGGCCAAGAAGTCCCAAAGCTCTTCCATATTGTAGTCGCGCCAAGCGCCGGTCTGTTGTTTGAGGTAATACTTCTCTTTGTACTGGAACCGACTGTGTACAGTCATTTCGTGCCCGAGTGTATTCAACCCGGTGACACTGGTCCCCACAGCCATGAACAGCGGATGGGCTGAAATCGAGTATTTCTGGTTCTGCAATTTGACGAGGTTCTTCAACTCGGTCTGATTATTGGTAAGCCAATCGCTTAAATTGCCTCGCAACGTCAACCAGCCACTCATCGCCGTAGGCTGATCTGGGCCGGTATCCAGCGGATCACCATACTCAGTCTTGTAAAATCGGCTGCGAGGAACCATTTCGCCGCCTGGAATTTGCAATCCAACTACGCTCGGCGTATCAGCCATGAACATTGGATGGGCGCTAAATGTCGAGTTTTGCCAATTCAACCCAACTTCAGTTCCAGTCTCAGACTGACGTGGCGTCCGCCAGTCGGACATCAAATTCAGTGATTTCAACCACTGGCTCGTGCTCATCCAGGTATATACTGCATTGACATGCTTTCGCCGCCGAAGCGGTTCTCGTCTTCAGCGCGCGTCATGGTATTGACTGCCTCGTCGCGGGCTTCCTTGTATGCAGCGATTAGCCGCATGTCTTTCATGATGTTGATACTCATGGCCAATTGCGTTTGCGCCAACAGCATGTCGGCTGCAATTTGCAACAGTGGGTGCGTCGTGGTGAGTTCCGTCGGCCAATCAGTGTACTCGTGCAGAATTCCCTCGCCGACAAAATCCACCGCTGGAACGGTGTCCAGCACAATCGTAGATAGGCCCACGATATAGTAGTTGTGCGGCGTGGTATCGCTTGTCGCCGCGGAAGTAACTACACCCGTCAAATCCTCTGGTTCTATCTTGTTCAGGTAATTAAACGTTCCCTGATCTGTAATGGTTCTAATGAATTTCGCCGACTTGATCAATGTATTAGGCGGCATTTTGATCGTACGCTGTTGCGCCTTGATCTGCAGAATTCTGAAATTCTCCATGTATTTGAAAGTATAGTTCCTCTCCATCCACTGCACAGCCAATTGCACCTGCTGTGGGATGTATGAGTCTAATGTGGTTCCGCGCCTTAACGAGGTCGAAACCAGGCTGTGAAAATCACCGAGTTGCATGGTGGCCTCCAGAAGGAGGGGGACAGATTGAACGTCAATCCATCCCCCCGAGCTTCTTAGCTGTCAGTGGCACCACCCTGGATGCCTGTCCACACGCCATGGCTCGGCGCATGGTGGAGTTCCAAACCGCACTCTGCGAGATAGCCGGACTTCAGTCCGTCCAAGCCGATCGGAGTGAGGTCTTTCTCGTACTTGACATCGTCGACATACTTGTAGCGAATGTTCTGCATGTCGAGGATGTAGACGTTGTTGGCGACGCTGTAGAATTGCGCGCCCGCCGTGATGCCACCCTGCATTTGATTGAAGAGCGGGTGGGTCTTGAAAACCAGCTCGCCGAACGGAGTGATGAAGCGGGACACGGTCAAGCCGTACTCCTTGATCCCGCTTTCAATCCGCCAGTAGCTGTTCTTCCGGATGGCCTGTTGGAGGGCCAAGAGGGCAAGGTTCGACCCAAAGGCCATCTTCTCGCTGGAGCCATAACGAAACAGAATTTCGGTATATTGCTCCAGCCAATCCATCGTGATCAAGCCGCCCGGTGGGGCAGCCACGACGTTGGCAGCCGCGCCGTCCTTGATCTGTTGGAGAATTCCCGCCGTGAAGCGGGCAGGCTGGCCATTGAACGAGGTCAGCTGCTTTCGGCCATTGAACCAAAATGCCCTCTCCATGTCAACCGAGAAGTATTCCAAGCATTCCCGCTTGGCCTCGGTAACAGCGTCGCCCGTGCGCAGCCGAGTCTTCTGCGCAGTTCTCGTGATCGACAGGGTCGATCGGAAAATCTGGCAGTAGTTGTTCAGCTCGATCGGGTCGTAGTTGACGCTGGTCGGGGCAAGCGAGCCTTCCTCCAACGCCGAGCCGATAATGTTCACGTATGGGTTGGTTCCAGCCGCCGCAATGGTAATGGCCTGAGCGGTTGTACCAGCCATACCGCGAGTGACAGGAATGACGTTGTTGGTGCTGGGGTCCGCCGAGCACCGCACAATTTCACCTGTCTGCTCGATCCAGAGCACGTCGCCGGCCTTGACGATTTTCGCCGTAGCGAAATCCGTCCCGGAAGTGTACGTCGGATCGATCGTCAGCTGCGTATCACCCACCAGCACGTTGGTGTTGATCAACAGCCTTCTGGCGTCCAAGGTCTTTTGGAACCAGTGGAAGACGGGGTCATCAGTTGACTCCGACTTCATCAGACTCGTAAGAGCCGTGAGCGGTGCTTTTGCGATTTCCGAGCTATTCGGATAGAGCAAAAGCATGGTCTGCCGCCAATTCTGAGGACGCTGGGTCGTCAGAAAGTTTTCGTCAGTTCGGAGGCCCTGAATGGGCATCTCTCAACCTCATCATTGAGTCTTGCCCAAGACGGCAAGCATCTCGTTAACGGGACCGGCTTCGGCAGGCGGTCGAGTGCCTCCACCTCCACCAGTGGCGAATTGACCCTTCTTCGGTGCTGTGCCTCCATTTGGCTTCGCTGCCGGTGGCTTCCAGTCTTTCAACTGTGGAAACTCGGCGAAGAGACGATTTGCAATTTCGTCCCTCATTTCCGGCGTCCAACCCTGGATTGGCTGACCTGCAGCGGCCATCTCATTCATGATCTGGCTCGCGTGAGCCTGAATGAGAGGTATCCACTGTTTGCCAGCAAATTGCTGGTAGGTGCCGTAGAAGTCATCATGGATGGCTTTCTGCTGCTCTTTCGCCGCGAGATGAGCTTCAATCACCTTCGGGAAGCCGGCGACAAGCTGTGCCACCTGCTCCTGATAGAATGCTTGGGTTTCTCGCCACACGGCGTTAGCAACGCCATTCACCAAAGCGTGGGTCGCTAAGGAACGCTCTCGCGGGTCCTCGCTCGACATCGCATTCATCAGTTGTTCTGGAATGCCGAGGTTGAACTTCGGAGGCTCCTCTTTGGGTTCCTCTTTTGCAGGCGCCGCAGGTTGCGGTGCTCGACTAAGCATTTGCCTAATCGACGCGGTGTGTTCTGCGATCAACTGCTCCGGGGTTTTTGCTGGTGGCGTGACGGCTGGTTTTGCCCCGCCAGCATCCGGTTTTGGAGCTTCGGCTCCACCGGGCTTGGCAGGGGGTTTCGCTTCAGCCCCTGTACCAGCAGGCTTTGGCGCCTCTGCAGCGGGCTTCGCCGGTGCAAAGGGGTCAAACTTCAAAATCTCTTCAACACCAGGCTGCTGCCCATCAGGGATCTGCACGCCTTCGGTGAGGTTTTCCGTACCAGCGGGTGCGCCGGTGTTTTCGTTCTCAGCCATTTTCGTCTCCTACATGCGTTAACTCTTGCATCGCATTCCAGTTGGCCAACTCGAAGATGATATCAATACAGAGATCAATCCCCTTCATCTGGCCTTGTAGTTTCACTCCCATTAACACCGCCGTCTCTCCCTTTTCAAAAGGAACGTCGGCCAGTTTCTCGCGGGCAATCGTCCGCGCTCTGATCATCTCACCCAGCAGTGCCCGGCCCAATCCTCCCTGGTCCAAGTTGGCCCGCATTAAGCGAGACGTTTCCGGGTCGGGCTGCACCGCCTCCGACTCCTGCAGGATTTGGAGTTGGCGATCTTGGTCCAGCGGGGCCAAGCGGGACGAGGTTTCCTGCTGCTGCTCCGGCATTGACTGCTGCATCGGGTGCCATTGAGACTCTGAAGGCCGAGATGTTCTTCGCGCCACCTATTTCCGCGATATACTCGAACAGCTTACCTTCATCATATTTCTGAGCGAGAAGTGGATTTTGAGTAATCGCCATCCAAATCTCTTTCCAAACGGCGAGGAGTGCTGTCTTGTCGATTGGAAGGGTGCCGTCATTAACAGGGAAGAAAAAGTCCCCAGCCACCTGTTGTGGGCCGATAGGAACAGGGTTCTCAAGTCCTTTTTGGCCAACCACTTGCAAATAGAATTCTTGCGTCATAAGCTGTTGGATATTGAGCGACATTTGCTCCGCAAGATCCACCATGCCTTGTGCACTGACAAGACGAGCGCGGGCAGCCAGTCGCGACGCTCCAGCTTCACCCGAAGTGCGGATTTCGGTAGCGGTCTTCCTCCCGCCCTCATCTTGAATTCCTCTCATATTATCGCCGACAGCGGCTAAGATATCCCCCATCCGCTGGAACACTTGCATGTCTTCAATATGCCCTTTAGTCACGTCCTGGGTTTGTAGCTGCGTAAGGACGCTCTTAACGTCTTGACCGTAAGCCGACCTTTTGAGCCTGATGATCTTCCCAGGCCCAGGCGTTTTGAGATCCTGTATTTCAACCATCGAGGGATCGACCACAAACATGTTGTTGATGGCAGTCCTGACGTTGTGCATATGCGAGTTGATGAACCAAGATAGCGTATCCTGAATTGGGCCGAGGAAGTCCATTGTACCAGGTTGACCAAAAGCATAGCCAAAAGAAGAAGGCTCAATGACAGAGACAGGATGACGACCGTGATCATAATCCAAAGGTTCAGCCTGAACGATTTGAGACTTATTGCCAATGGTGAAAAGCCATTTTTCCGGAGCGTCGCCTTCTCCCAGGCCAAGTTCAGAGGGAATAATCTCGACGGTACCTTGATCGAGTTGATAGTAAGGTGTAGCGCGTATATCACGAAGTTGTGGATCGCCAGGAGAGCTTTGACCCTCGGCGACAAGAGCACGTACGGATTTTCCGCTGAGTTCTCCCCAGACGCCTTGCGGCATATTTGCGATATTATCGACCCACTTGATGAGGCCCTTGGCCTGGTTGCGGAGGAGGACATGCTTACCCTCGAAGCTGCGCCAGAAACAGAACTCGCCGCGTTTATTCACCTCGCTCATAGGCACGCGAGGATCGGGGAAGAACATGAAGGGATCAATATTGGTGACCTTATTCCCTTCGAAGACCACTTTTTCCTGTCGCTGCCGAACTAATTGGGCCTTGGCCCTCGGCGCGAGAACTCCACCAGGAGACATCGGCGTCCAAATAGTGCGGTTGGCTTTTTCCTCTTCCCATAAATTCCGCACCACTCCAAAGCCATAAATCTCCGCATCGAGGAACCATTGGATCAGACGGAGGATCAATCTAGTGTGATCTGCGTTGTATTGGAGAATTGTCTCCATATACTGTGTGGCTTGGACACTTTCCTCCTTGTAGGCCGAAACCTGGAAGATAGGTTTTTGCCCGCAGAAGGTATGAATGAGATAGGTAACAATGGTCCAGATCGTCGCATAGGAGTATGGGATCGTAATACTCACTGCGGCCGGCGGCGTGCCAGTCTTGTTCATCTGCTTGAGCTGATTTTCGTAGTCAGGCAGATTGATATAGGCCTGTATCTTCCGTTCAGAGGCGTTCCAGCGCGAATAGAATTGCGTCATGGTGCGCTCGGAGTAATTCAGTCGCCGCAACAGGTATTGCAGGACCGTATTGTGCAACTCGCTTTGCGGAACAAGCAAGTCTATTGGCTGCTTCTCAGCTTCTGCCGGAGCGCCTTCGTCCTGCTCTTCCGTTTCGTCGGCTGCGAAATCGCCAAGTGCCATTACGGCGCACTCCTCCACTCACCACCCATAACTTCGTCGAGCGGTGGATACTGGTCTTTAGCTAGTTTATCTTCGTCCTCGTCTTCAATGTCGAAGGCGAAAGCGGCGAGAGGGTCAAGAAGCGTGATAGCCATTGCGACGACGTCAGGGCCATCTTTCTTCCCGTTTGGCCAATCGAGAAGTTGCTCCTCGTACTCCGGGAACCGCCGCTGGTGCGTGATATAGCCAGCGGCATAGCGAGGAGACAAAACCCCCTCGACCCTCTCTACCTTTCCGGTCTTGCCGTGTTTGATGGGCTCGATTTCAAAATAGGCCCTACTTCCAAAAGTCTTACCCATTCTGAACATCTCTTCCCGCATCAAGTGGATTAACGCCTTTTGATAGGCAATGGCTTCAATTCCATGCTTGTTGCAATCCCACAAGAAATGCAGCTCGAAATACTTGTCGATTTGTTTCCTCGGCGTCATACCCCTTTCCATGTAAACGTCCAGCACGTGTAGAATTCCGCGAGAGGTCATCCCGACCACGCCGAAGGCACAAAAATCGGCGTCTGGCTCATCGGAAATCGCTGGGTCCATAACCAAGGCCCTGGCCGGAAAGTCCATTCCATAATGAGCAGAAGGCGCGTAAGTGAATTCCGAAGGAAACTTCTGGTTCGCGCCGTCAGATCGTGTCGAGGAGTCGAATTCCATCGAGAAGTCTGAAAGTTTTCCTATCCTAACAAAGCTTCGCTTCTTTCTGGCATATTGCTCCCTCGTCATGTAGCTTTCCCAGAGCATGTCTCCGTCTGGGTCAATAGCGCCAAACCTGACAGTCAGCCATTCAGGATCGCGAGCCAAAGAAAGAATAAGACTATCATGATGGAGCACAGTACCAAGCCCCACAATGCGACCGACTCTCTTGCCGTCGATCTGGGGGAGAGCCTGCTCAACATCGCTTTTAAGCCAGGCCTTAGTTTCCTCACGAAGCGTATCATTTTTGACACTTTTCTTGTCCTCCAAGTCGTCAAAGATGATATCTTGAGGCCGTTTGCCTCGATGGTTCAAACCCCGTACCTGTGATCCTCGACCCTTAGCAACGACCACAACGCCATCTACGGTTTCGATGAGTTCCTGAGTCCATCTCTCAGGGTCTGTACGATCTGGCTGTTTGGACCCGAATATCGAGATAAGTAGATGGTTTCCTGAGATTTCACGTCGAATGTTCTCGAGTTGCTGCTCCGAGTGGGTCGCAGTCTCTGAGAGATAAACGAGGAAATCTGAGTCATGATAAGAGATTTTTCTGAGGTTGTGGGCATTGACGATAGTCGTTTTAGAAATTCCTCGTGGCATAATGATGAGGGTGCGGTCGGAGACTCCCATGTGACAGGCAACGGGGCTGCCGCGCGAGTCCCGTTCAACAGTGAAGATCGGGACCATTGGAGACTCGGGGTCTTCGGGCTCGCTGCGCCAGACGAAATGTCTGATGATTTTGTCGAGCTGCTTTTCATCCCAAACACCTGTCCCTTGCGGCCACTTTTCCTCACCAAAGTTCAGCAACCAATCACTCTGTTTCGACAAGATGGAAAGAATTCCCCTATGCACCCACGGCATAGGTAATCCAAACCAGTCCGGAAAGAAGGTCCTGAAGAAGAACCCAGGATCGTCCAAGCCGCGCTTGGCTATCGCCTGAGCTTCATCACGTGATATTTCAGCCGCTTGTGGCATTAGTAGATTCCCGGTGCGTTTCCCTGAGTTTCTGTTGGGGCCTGAAGTCCATGGAAGCCCAGCGCTTGCAGAAGCCCCGACCGCTTAAGCGGAGCTTTTGAAAGCGGCGACTGCATCCAGGAACTCGGAAACATCGAGGGCATCGGGATTGCGCCAGCCACATCACTCTTCCCTAATGCTTTAACAATAGGATGCATTGTATAAGCAGGATCAAGAGCAGAGACAGGCGAAGGGACAGCCATTGGCTGTGGCGCCATGCCACTGGCCATGCCTCCCTGTACCTCCGGCTGAGCGTGTAGTCCTTGTCCACTAACATTGGTGATACCTGGGTTTTCGAGATGAGGAAACCGATAGGTCTCTGGCGGAGGTTGAGGTTGTCCCGGAAACGGCGCCTGCCCCATGGTCCAGTCCATGGCAGAGCCAGGCATGGGATTAGGAGGAATGCCCTTCGGCACCTTCTTGTAATCCGGCGGTGCCGTGGGTGGGTTAGGGGTTAGTGGCACCGAGCGCTCCTAGAATTTGAGTTGCCGTGTTGGTAGGCGGACCCGGTTGGGGACTTCGGGCTATACCGGGAGCTAGGGGATTGTTAGGCATCCCGCCGAGCCCGCCCAACAACGTCAACAGCTGCTGGGAAAACGGAGTGCCGAGTCCCGTGGGGGGAGGTCCTCCCGGCAGCGTCGGCCCAGCAGGCCTGTTGAACATCGCCATAGGGTTCAGTTGTGGCACAGTTGGTAGCATCATGGAAGTATCTTCCTGTGCATTGAGGCCCAAAATCTTGCGATCCAGCGCATCTTTCTGCATGAACATCTTGAGGATGTTAGTAGCTGCATCGCCTGGAGCAACTTCCACATTAGTCGATGGCCTCCAAGATTGCCACGGCAAACCGCCTGGGGCAAGCTTCGAAGCCGCCGTCATGGTGTCTCGAAGAGACTTCGAGTTTGGCGCACTCAACTCCATAGGTTCAGCAGAGGCAAATTGGCCCGTATTGTCACCAAAGTACCTCTGCCGAAATGTGTCAGCCATCAGATCACACTACATGGACTGTCGTCGTCTAGCGCCGCTTTGGCGCTTTTCTTCTCTTGCGCGACCCGCCGCTTCGCGTCTTCGGCGAGGTACTTGAAGTCGCCCGTGTAGACTTTCGGCCGGAACCAATCGTCGATCCGGCCTTCAGCGTATTCGCGCGCTTTGCCTGTGAGGGCTTGCGCCGCTGCGATGCCTTCTCTGACGTCTTTGAGGTCCTTGTTGTGCCCGAGGAGCTCGTGGAGGTCGCTGTCCGAGAGCGCCGCGATACTTTCGATCGAGGGCTTTTCTTCCGCGTGCTCGAGTTGCGGAGTTTCGCCTTCGGAATTGACTTCTTCTGGCGCCTCAGCCCCTGCTTGATTTTCTTGCTCTGGCATGTGAACTCCTCTAAAAGAGCGGGGTCATTTGCGACCCCTCCAAGTCCTGGGCTGGGCGGAACTAAGGGGGGCTGGCGGCCCCTAATGCTGGAGTGGATGGGAACGGAACGTCTGCACCGTTCGCGATAGAGTTGGGCGAGCCGAGGTTGGCTGCGGCAACGAAGATTTGGTAGTTGCCAACTGGGAACGTTGGCGTGAGCTGCCAATCATACCAGTTGCCGAGGGCACCTCTTGCGCCGAAATAGGCCTGAGTCGATCGTCCTGCCGCGCTCATCCGAACCACCAGTTGACTGCTGTCGGCCCTGTCACGCCGGTTGCATTGAGTCGGAAATAGTTCGCCCTCATTGCCACGTTCACAGCGCCAGCGGCAGTGAAGGCTGCACCGACGGCCATCCACTCCGTCACGCCGGCAGCGTTGACGAAACCGGCCTGGAGTTGGATCGAAGCGCCGCCCATGGTGGACGAGGGTAGAACGGCGAAGGTGGTCGGAAGAGAACTCCTCCCACTCGGCGTGCCGGGAATGATGATATTCTGGGTTGCGCCGCCAGCGCCCAGAATGGTACCAGTTGCAGGAAGTGCCATTTGAGTCTCCTATTCTACAGGAACCGATGGCTCGGCCCTGGGAAGCGCGGCGAAAGCGCGCCGCTCGCTACTTACCTCGATTGTCTTTCCAGCCTCGCACGGTCACGTATGCATCAGCAACTTGCACCGTACTGCCCCAAGTGATTTGGCCAGCTGTATTCGTCCTAATCTCATAATTGCCTGCCGTAGCAGCGCCGCCAGTACCCATTACGTTGACGAAGCCAGCAGGAGTGTTAAAAGCGTTCGTCGTATCAGGAGACTGGAATGAAACAGCAGCGGCTGCGCCACTCCAGTAGATCGTAAGCACAGCAAAAACCTTCACACCTGTTGGCACAGATGGCAGCGTCAACAACGTCATTGCAGCAGGCGGCGTACCGGTTACTATGTCTTGAACCGCCGTCGTCCACAGGAATTCGTCGCCAACCTGTGTAAACGAGGCTATGCCGCTGCCGGTAGTCTTGATCGAACCGATGCGCCGCTTCTTCGTCCAGCTGACATTCGGCGTGCCTGTCGGCATCGTCGGGGAAGTGGGACTAAGAGAGAACAGAATATCAACCTGCTGCACTCCGGCTCCAGCGCCGGACGTAAGCAAGTTATAGCCCCAAATCAGAAATACATGATACCAAGTATTGGCTGTCGGTGCCGAACCTACATCCAGTCCGCCGAAGCTGGTTCCGTTGCCTGCTGCGAATGCGCCATTGAGGTTCTTCACCCAAGCATTCGGCAGCACCATACTGGCTAAACCAGCCGCCGTGTCATCAGATGAAGCGAACCCGGGTGCTACGTCCAAACAGTAGGCCGTCGCGTCGTTGGACATAGTTAATCCAAACAATTCGCCTGGGCCAGCAATTGCTACTGGCGGAGATATGCCTGGACCGCTGGTTATCAACTGTCCCGTCTGGCGAGTAATGAATACCGGATTATCTATTCCAGTACCATTATCTGTAAACCGCGTGATGCCAAAATTTGATCCAGCGTTAGCCCCGCTTTCTACTGCCGCTGAACCAAAGTTCATCGCCCAACGAGATAAACCATTTACGTAACTGGTAAAGGTGGTGCTGAAGCCAGAATTAGGCTTCATAAACGCGACATTCAAGGTGCTGCTTGGGTAGCCGTTGTAAGTAATCTGCCCATTAGATCGAGTGATTTGAAATGGAGCGGCTATGGGTGCGCCCGAGTCATTATAAGCAGTTATCCCAAAATTCGAGCCCACATTTCCGCTGGACTCAGCCGTGTTATCGCCGAGATCCATCCTCCAACGTGGACTTGATGCTCCAGTAAGAGTGGCGCCCATAATATAGTTATAGGCACCATTGGCATTCTTGTTCAGATTGAGTACCGCATTGTTTCCAACTGGCCCGCCACTAGGCGCAATTTGGAAGGCTCCAAATGATGCAGTAGCCTGTTGGCCACCAAAGGCAAAGCCCGATCCCATACTGATGTTGCCGTTCCAAGCACTCGGGCCATTACAGATAAACGCATTTATCGAGCTTGGGTTCGGCGAATTAACAGTGAGTGCAGTGGCTTGAGTCGTATTCGGCGTGTTGCTTACGCTGATTGTGACTGGTCCGCCATTGAAGTTAATCGAGCCACCGGCTCGTCCAATTAGGAGAGGCGTATCGATAAACGTGCCTGTGTTGTCATATCTGTTAATGGAAAAATCAGAGCCTGCGGAAGCTCCAGACTCCGCCGCTCCGCTGCCAAGATTGACTATCCAGCGGACCGAGCCATTCGTCTGACCAATGAGTGTATCTTTCGTGCCAGACGCGGGCTTATTGAGAATAAGAGATGCATCCACACCAGCAGGTGTAGCTATGACTAAATTGCCAGTCATAGTGTCGCCGGCGAGCTTAACACCTCTCACCCATGTGGCACTCACTCGACCATACAGCGTGCCATCGCTCGGTGCATCTGTGATGCCGCCAGTTGGATTGGCAAAAGCTGGCGCACCCGACACCCAGGTCAAAACCTGTCCATTAGTGCCGTGAACTCCAGCGAAAGTCACTCCACCGGAGTTAATCTGCACATCGTTAGCTATGCCGCCTGGACTGCCTGCGGCGCCGGGAATACCCTGATCGCCCTTATCTCCTTTCGGCCCAGGGGGACCAATCGGTCCAGGCGGGCCGACGGGGCCGCCAAGATATTGGATTTGGATCTTATAAGTTGTAAACCCTCCCACACCTGGCCCGAACTTATCTGGCATCCAGATTGCAACTGGCACCAGGTCCGTCGCGGCGGGCGCTGGATTAGAGCCTCCCGCCATCGGCAGCTGATGGATCGGTATAGGTGCTGGTATGACAGGGTCCTGCATTATCCTAGCCAATGCCAGATGTGAGTTCGTTCATCAGTCTCGTCGAGAAGCGCTTGCGGGTTCGCGATAAGACTTTCGGGAGGGAAGCTGATAAACTTGCACACGAGTACACACACAACCGGACGCCTGTAAATGCCATGCAACAGCGGCCGATAGAGGTGTTCCACTTGGTTATGCCCCCAAGTCGTCTCCTTAAGTTTAACCTCGAAGACAATAGTCGAGAAAGGTCCGACGACGAAAGCATCTGGCTGAGCGTAGCCGCCTCCGTTGCCGTCATAGAATTCGATCCACTTCCCAACCTGTACATCTTCGAAACCTTCAGTCTTCCGAAGGAGTTTCTCCACTTTGTGCTGGTATGCCATCCCCGCCGCTTTCGAGCCCTTCAGGCCGCGTGGCTTCGGATAAGGGCTCCGCGTCGATAATCTCGCCCACCGTAGTCCTGATATCCGGCGCGGCGAGGAGAGGCGTGACCAGGCTTCTTGGACGCATGTCATCTTTCATTCTTGCGATCTGGGCAGGATCAACGAGCGCCACGGTGTGTTGGTGGTTGATCTGCGACTGTTTTCCAAAGCCAGTGCGATCGAGTCCAAGAGTTGCCAGCTCGAAGAGCTCTCGGTTTTGAAATCCCTCGGGGGTTTCAGCCAGACGGGATTGGATTTCATCCACTGCGTCCATTGAGAGAGTCGATAGTCTTTCGTGCACATCGAGGTAGATTTTCTCCTTTTGTTGCTCGTAATAAACCACGAGTTGCGCGAAAGCTGGATCGCACTTGATCGACGAGATATAGGCGCCGGAATAACCAGTCACGGCGGAAATCTGCTCTTCTCGCACACCATCAGCTATCAAGCGGGCCAGATTGTGATGGGAGTGCTTTAGCTTCTTAAGCGGGGAAGAAGCTACGCCAACTGGAGCGTCGTTGAGTTTAATTACGTCTTCCGGCGTTAGCTCGCGAGTGATTACACCCGTCACAGTCGAGGGCTTCCTCCCTCGTCCGTCGCGAGACATGATTTCGTTGACTAGGTCTTGTACGCTCATAGCGGTGTGCTCGTCAGGGTTTGCAGCCGACTATCTGGCAGAGTCTTCGTTCTCCAGATGCCCGCACGGCGTATCCATGCGAAGCCGACTTGTTGGAAATGTTCAGGCAGACTTAGTCCAGCCTGAACCATTTGTGCAGTCGCTCCAGCAGGACTATTTGATCCAAGCGGCTGATTGTTCGAAACAGTGCCTAATATGCCGTTAGAACATGCAATTGTTCGAGTTGGCGAAAATGCGTAGGCTGCGGCCCACGGAGTGTTCAGTGTCATGGGTGCATTAGGCGTTCCATTGTTTGTACCTGTTCCTCCGATCAGTGCACCGCCAAGAGGGACAAACTGGTTCTGAATGTTAGTTCCGAACACTAGTCCGTCGGCACTTGGAGTGCTTCCGACGAAAGTAAGATAGCCCGGGAACGTACTCGCCGTGGCACCTTGAGCGTAGAACATTCCGTCCAGATACATCGAAAAGTTCGTCGTACTTACGGCAGGCATCGTGTTAAAAGTGACTGTATCTGCGTTGCGCGTAGCTGTACCTGTCGTAACCCAGATTGGGGAGGTCGCGAAGGGAATTGAGTAGACTCCACTTGAAATATGCTCGACTTGGACAAAATCCACTGCGATCGAGTCGCCAGAGGTGACAATTTGGAACCCAACACTCGGATTGACCGACGCAGTTACTTTTGGAATGCTTACTCGCGTCCAACCAGCTGTAACTGTGATCGGCGTCCAGGTAGTCCCTCCGTTCACAGTCATATTGATGACGCCGGACCCAACGAGGCGTTTTACGAACGCAGTGGTCCATCGATCTTGCGAGGCATTGGTAATGTTCTGCAAAATCGTCGCATTAGCTGCAGAAGCCGTGATACTCGATGCGGCGTTGGCTGCACCGTCAATTCCGGTCTGATTTTTGATCGAAGTGATGCTCGTTTGCACCCAAGCGGCGTTCGTAAGGTCTCTGTTCCACGAAACTACGTTGGTGCAGCCATCTTCGACCAAAATTCCCTTATCCGTCATGCGGAAGGTGTTTGGATTGAACTGAAAGTATAATCCGGCGAGGTTTTCGGCGTAACTTACTGCCCCGCCGCGAGTTGCAGTCAAAAAACTCGTCGCCGTGCCAACTATGTTGGCTTGTTTGGCTCTATTCTTCAAGAAGTCGAAATCGTCGTCGATATCTTGCCCTAAAAGCCAGCTAGGACTGCCGCCAGCGGGCCAATTCGACGGGCCGAAGTCAATCGGCCACGACTCTAGGCTTGAGTCAACTGTATAGTTGCGAAAAGTGTCTCCCAAGGCTATTTCTCCGCAACTTTCTCAGGCAAATTCGTATATTTGCCTTCCATTGTTCCTTTAGGCCCGATAATTTCGCGCGCCGTGGATTTTGCGATCTTTTTTCCGCCTTTTGGCTTGGCGCCGTGGAGAATTGCCTGCATCAGGCGTAGTTGGGACTTACTTTTGATGTTTGGCATCTCAATCGCCTCCACCATCTCCGCCGTCACCGCCATTGTCGCCGTCAGCGCCGCCCTTGATGATCTGGGTTTTGGCCTTGAAGGGTTTCTTGCCCAGAAGTTGCTTCCGCATGGGCTTCTTTGATCCTTTTGCCTCGCGAACCATGGACTTCATCAGGTGTTTCTCAGCTTTGTCCGCCATGCTGTCCCCCTGTATTACCGTTCAATCCCTCCCCCTCCATCTCACATCAATTTATTGACTGCTTGCTCGGTCGCAGTCTGCAAATCGGCGTCAGTGATATCCTTGCCGTTGGTTTGCACGAGGTCTTCCATCACCACTGCTGGCATAACCGCCGCCGTGGCCTGGACCGGATTGATGAAAGTGGATTGCGCCCATTTGTATCTGGTATTGTGGGCAGGCACACTCGCCGCTTCGCCGCTTATGTATTCGGCGAAGTGCAAACACGCCACCTGGACCCGCCCGAAGAAGACTTGATCCTGCATCAGCGCGCCAGTTTCTTCGTAAGTCATGGAATTCTCCTATGGCTTCTTCACGCGGGCAGAGGGTTTCTTCACCGCGCGAGTAACCTTCACGCGATTAGCTACTCGCGGCCGGACTGGCGCGTGAGGTTCCGGCGTGACAGCTGGCAATGGGGCACTTTTTGCCATCATGGCATAGGCCAAGTCCCGCTCGTCAGTTCCGGCGAACGACGGGGGACTTGTTGGCAGGGCAGATTTCGGCGTCTTGGGCATCTCGCCCCCCGATCAGGGGCCAAGTGGCCCAGTGCTAGCCGATGTCCACTGGCGTGCGTGCAGTCCCGCCGGAATTCTGGCCAGCCACTGTCGCGATCGCCGTGATGGTGTCGGAAAGGAGCACGATCCCCGACATGCCTGGGGCGATGGTCAAGTTGCCGTTGGATTTGGTGACCAGAACGTCGAGTTGAGTGCCGCCTTGGACGTACAAGTTTGTAATGCGGACGGCCGCCGAAGTCACGCCTGCGAGGGGCTGGACACTTGCCTTCTCGGGAAGAGATTTCTCTTCAGTTTCGTCTTCGACTTCAGGCTTTCTTGCCGTGGCGGCGTGGGGTTGCTGAGCCATTGAGGGCCTCCAGTGGATTAAGGGGGAAATATGCGGCGCCGCCGCTCCCCCGGCGATCCATCCAGGGTATCATTGGTGGATAAGTGTTGTCAAGGGGGTGTCATGAAGAACTCGGGATAGAGGGGGATCAGCTTTTTGTGCGCGCACTTGTCGGGGATGCTCCCCATAACTTAAGTTATGACCCATGGGGGGTGCTAACCCCTTGATACTATTACATTTTTTCCCCACTCATAATCCCTTATAAGGGAATAATAACCATTACTCATAACGCAGACTATCTAAAATTATACAGCTTGGAGTAGTTCCCAGGCATAGCATTTTTGCATGACTCATCACGACTTTGTGATCGAGATGGGTAACAAAGTAGTTGCGTTCTCCGCCCGAGTCTTTATAGTGATCCTTGTCAACCACGGGGCACTTGCCCCTAACCCTAGGACCACCAAGTGCCCCGCAACAAGCGAGGCTAACATGAGCGAACTTTCATACACGCACGGCCCTACCGGATTGGGCAACTCGTTGCAGGTCGAAAGCCTGCCCGCGAAAAGCGTAGCCTACCTTCTGCAATACGGCTACGCGCAGAGCATGCAAGATGCAATCGCGGGAGATGCGAAGCGCATCCGGGAGAAATTGGTCACCGAAGCTGCCGAGGCGGGCAACCCTGCGCCGACGGCTGACGAGATCGAGGCCGCCATCAAGTCCGGCATTGGCGAGGCTCTTGGCGAGCGTCACAAGGCCATTCTCGATGGAACCGTGGGTGATCGAGTTGGCGCGGTTCGTGACCCCTTCGGCACCATGTGCAAGACCATCGCCTTGCAAATGCTGCGAGAGGCCTTGAAAGCGGCCAACGCCAAGATGCCCGACGTCAAGACCGAGACCGGCAAGGCGAAACTCGCCGAGATGGTCGAGGCCGTGATCAGCCGCAACAAGGATGCGGTCGAGAAGGAAGCCAAGCGGCGCTTGGCACCCGTCAAGGGCGTCACCGTGGACTTGACAGGAATTGTGTGAAGTCGAGGGGCCGAAAGGCCCCTTTACTTTCGCCGCA
>Ga0126381_100003061_pt1 | contig 18187 bp, 14 predicted proteins | sample PanSoiMetPlot_28_FD_96465 | JGI IMG/M metagenome (GOLD analysis project Ga0126381, IMG submission 96465) | Tropical forest soil microbial communities from Panama - MetaG Plot_28 | ecosystem: Environmental > Terrestrial > Soil > Tropical forest > Bulk soil | place: Panama | collected 2016-02-17
GGACGATCGTCGGGGTGTGCTTGCCACGCACAAACGGTGGATTTCAGGTAGGAGCACAAGTAGCAGCCCATCTACCCCCGGTTGCAAAGAGACGCCGTTCAAGATCCGGTCACCTCAGTGGCATAACCCAGCGTTGGCTTGGGGAAGAGTAGGCAAGCCAAAAATTTCCGAAGCAAATTTTCAAGGAGTTCAAGCGACCCAATGACAAGCAAGTACACGCGATTTCTTCTGGCCACAGCTTTTGTAGTTTCCGTCGCGGCGTTGGCTCAAACCGGCACTGCGGCAGCAGCGTCCGGTGGTGGAGCAGCGTCGCCCGCTTCTCCCGCGCCGGCGGTAACCGGAACCGGCACCAAAGTCGGCACCATCAGCATGGAGCAGGCGATCTTTGCCACCAACGAAGGCCGCCGCGACTTTGAGGCGCTCAGCAAGAAGCTCGAGCCGAAGCAAAACGAGTTGAAGAATCAGAACGACGAGATCGACGCTCTGAAGAAGCAGCTCAACGCGCAACAGGACAAGCTGAACGATGACGCGAAGGCGAATCTGGTGAAGCAGATCGAGACCAAGCAGAAGTCGCTTGACCGTCAGCTGCAAGATGCGCGTGAAGACGCGCAGAACCAGCAGAACGAAATCGCGCAGCGCATCATCCAGAAGCTTGGTCCGGTGCTCATCAAGTACGCTGCCGATAACGGATTCGGCGTCATCATGGATACATCGCAACCGTGGCCGCAGAGCCCGGTGGTGTGGTGGGGCGAGGCCGTGGACGTGACCAAGCCCGTGGTGGACTTGTACAACGCGCAGTCGGGTGTACCGGCTCCAGCAACGTCCGGGGCGGCTCCGAAGCCCACTGGGGCGAAGCCTGCCGTAACGCCGGCCAAGCCGACCACAACCAAGCCTGATCAGCCGAAGTAGCTGATCTAGCTAGTAACGCGACACCTCGCGTGTCGCAAGAGTTCCACCAAGCCGCGCATTGAGCGCGGCTTTTTCTCTGGGCGAATCGGCGCTGCGCAACACGGCAGCGGTGTCAGTAGAGCTATCGACGTCTGCTCTGGAGGACACCATGTTCGCCGATAGCCTGCTCGAATCGAACTGGGCCAATCGCTCTCACCGCGGCTGGACCACGCTGGCCTCATTCACCATGCAAACTCTGGCGGTGGGGATGCTGCTCGCGCTGCCCCTGATCTACAGCGAAGGACTTCCGAAACTGCGCGTGACCACAATCGGTGCTCCGATCGGGCCGCCACCGGGACGTCCAGCCGAGGGAGTGAGACAGGCAGCGAACTTCCCCCATCCCGCTGTCCGTCCATTTCAGATCGTAGCGCCTACACAAATCCCAACCACCACCGCCCGCGATAGCGACGAAATTCCAATTCCCAGTGTGCCGGACTGCACTGGTTGTGTGCCGGGAGGAACAGGGCAGCCAGGGTTCAACAATCCGATTTTTAATTCAATCGGTAACTCCGTGCCCGTTGCACCACCACCACCTCCAAAACCCGCTGCGACCCAACCTCGTATCTCTCGGATGATGGAGGGGAACCTTATTTACAAGCCGCAGCCGGCTTACCCCCCGATTGCCCATGCGGGTCGCGTGCAGGGTGCTGTTGTTCTGCGGGCAATCATCAGCAAAACTGGAACGATCGAAAATCTACAGGTCATCAGTGGACATCCCCTGCTCGTAAAAGCGGCCGTGGATGCGGTAAGTCAGTGGCGCTATCGTCCTTATGTTCTTAACGGCGAACCAGTAGAGGTCGAGACACAAGTGATCGTGAACTTTACGCTGTCGGGAGGCTAGGCACGAGCTCGCGAGCTCTTTAACGGTGGACCTGGTTACCTTGGGACGTATTCCAACGAACACTCCCGGTTCAGGGGTATCTGCGAGGTCGCCGATATAATCGAATCAACGTGAGCTCGCCTACCCTCGATGTCGAACCCCGTCTATCGGCACGCCCTACCTGGGCGGAGATTTCGCTTTCGGCCTTACGCGAAAACTTTCGCCAGGTACAACAGCATATCGGTCCGAACGTCATCACGTGTGCCGTGATTAAAGCCGATGCCTACGGGCATGGCGCGACTCCTTGCGCCTTGGCGCTCGAAGCCGAAGGGACGAAGTGGTTCGGCGTCACTACGACAGATGAGGGAGTGCCGTTGCGAGTTGCGGGTTTGCGCGGGCGCATTCTGCTGATGACCGGTTTCTGGAGAGGTGAGGAAGAAGAGGTCATTCGCCGCAAGCTCACAGCGACGGTTTGGGAGCCCTGGCATGTTGAGTTGCTGAACCAGGCAGCGCTGCGACTCGGGGCGCCTCCACAGCCCATTCACTTGAAGATCGACACGGGCATGGGACGTCTCGGTGTAAGTTTGGAAAACCTTCCTCGCATGTGTGCGGTGATCAAGCGCAGCGCGCTCGTGAACCTGGAAGGCATCTCGACCCATTTTGCTTCCGCCGAAATACTGGATTCCGAGGAGAATGCTCGGCAGATCGAACGATTCGAGAAGGCTGTTCGCATTGTCAAAGAGAACGGTCTCTCGCCTTCGCTGCGCCACATGGACAATACCGGTGCCATCTTTGCGCAATCCGGAACGTGGGACGAGATGGTTCGTCCAGGCATTGCGATCTACGGTTACGTGCTTCCGCAAGTGCGAGACGGGAAACCGTGCAATGGAAATCCGCTCAAACTGCGGCCGGTGCTCTCCTGGAAGTCGCGCATCATCTCGATGAAGGAAGTCGGAGCGGGACAAGCGCTCGGTTACAGTGGAACCTATGTCACCAATGCGCCAGCGAAGATAGCGGTCCTGCCTGTTGGGTACGCGGACGGCTACAACCGTGCCCTTTCCAATCGCGGGCGAGTGATCGTGCGAGGGTGCTATGCGCCCATCGTGGGCACGATCTCGATGGACCTGACACTCGTGGACGTGACTGCGGTTCCGGGAACCGAAGAAGGCGATGAAGTTCTTCTGATCGGCGGCAGCGGTTCGGCTCGCGTGGATGCTCCGGAACTCGCTCGTCACTGCGGAACGGTGCCGTACGAGATCCTTTGCGGCATCTCGAAGCGCGTTCCGCGCCTGCACCTGCCTTAGGTCCGCAACCCCTCAAAATCTCTGCTAAATGCTGGATTCCGCCGCTCGCTGTGCGGCGACTGATGGCTCCCGCTCGCTTTGTTATATTTCCAACAGGATATGCCGGGCTTTTACGAAAAATGGATGGTTGATTGGGAGAATCGCCTGACCGCGGTCGATAACAACCGCGTGGTTCGCCCTTTGGAGTGGGGAATCGAGTGGGCTCATGACTGGCCGTGCCGCAATGGCGTACCGGCCGGGCAGGTGCCGGCGGATCCCGAGAACTTTTTCGCGGACTATAACCAGCGCATCATCGCCAATAGCGACGAATTTTTTTCGTATCGCGTTCCGACCGATTTTCGTCTCGAAACAAGAGACGTTCGGGTGTTTAGCACTCGCGAGGTGCCGGACCCGAGACTTGAAGAAAGAGTGCGCGGGAAGACCGCAACGTTCCTCCGCTTTACCTCGGCTGTTCGGACGCCCTTTCCGGAAAACAATCTCGTGAACGCGCGCTGGTTTCCGGCCCGAGGCCGACGCGCAGTCATTCTGCTTCCGCATTGGAACGCCGACGCCCTTGCCTATAACAGCCTGTGCAAAGTGCTGAACCTTCTTGGCGTTTCCGTGCTTCGCTTGAGTATGCCGTATCACGACATTCGCATGCCGGCGGAACTTCGCCGCGCCGATTATGCGGTCTCGGCGAACGTCGGGCGCACGCTCGATGCGGTCCGGCAAGCGGTGATCGACATTCGCTCATGCCTCGATTGGCTGCAGCAGCAGGGATATCAAAATCTCGGGCTGATCGGCACGAGTCTGGGTTCTTGCTATGCGTTCATCGCGAGCGCGCACGATCCTCGTATTCGAGTATCGGCTTTCAATCACGCGTCGACTTATTTCGCCGACGTCGTCTGGCACGGCCAGACGACCCGCCACATACGGCAGGGAATCGAAGAGAAGATTGATCTCGACCGATTGCGCAAGATCTGGCTGGCCATCAGCCCTATGGTGTACTTCGACAAGTTCGCGCGATTCCGAAAAAAGTCGCTGATCATCTACGCCGATTACGACCTCACGTTTCTGCCAAAATTCTCCCGCGAGGTAGTCGGGGAATTTGAACGTCATAAACTCGATCACAAGGTCGTGGTGCTGCCCTGCGGCCACTACACCACCGGCGAAACACCCTACAAATACATGGATGGCTGGCACCTGGCGTCATTCCTGCGCACGGCATTTGAAGCGTAAAATAGTTGGTTGCGGCGGTTGCGCGTGCGCCCACAGTGCGGCGGAAGCTGCGAACCAGGTTCCCATTGCACCTGCCTCGCGGCGTCTTGCGACTGACATTTCCAGTGAACGAAACTTCGGAGACTGAGCAAGCTGATGAAAAACAATCGTATGTACCGTCCGATGTATGAAGTTGATCCGCAAATCGCTGCGGCCATCGACAATGAAACGCGGCGTCAGCACGAAGGGCTGGAACTCATCGCCTCTGAAAATTTCGTCAGCGAAGCCATTCTCGAGGCCGCCGGCTCGGTCTTCACGAACAAGTACGCGGAAGGGTATCCGGGCAAGCGCTACTACGGCGGTTGCGAATTCACCGACGTGGTCGAGAATCTGGCTCGCGACCGGGCCCAGCAGTTGTTCGGCGCTGAGCATGCCAACGTCCAGCCGCATGCTGGCTCGCAGGCCAACATGGCCGCATACGCGGCAGTCCTGCAGCCAGGAGACACCATCCTTGGCCTGAACCTTGCGCACGGCGGCCATCTCACGCACGGGCACCATCTGAATTTCTCGGGGAAGACGTACAAGATCGTTCCCTACGGCGTGACAAAAGAAACGGAGACGATTGATTACGACGAACTCGAGCGTCTGGCCGAGAAAGAACGCCCGAACATGATCATCGGGGGAGGCAGCGCCTATCCGCGAATCATCGACTTTGCGCGCATGCGGCAAATCGCCGACAAAGTCGGGGCCTTGTATCTCGTCGATATGGCACATTTCGCCGGTCTTGTGGCTGGAGGAGTGCACCCGTCGCCGGTTCCTCACGCCCAGATAGTGACCTCTACGACGCACAAGACTCTGCGCGGTCCTCGCTCGGGAATGATCCTGTCGAAGGCCGATCTGGGCCCGGCAATCGATAAGACCGTATTCCCCGGCATGCAGGGCGGGCCGCTGGTGCACATCATGGCGGCGAAGGCGATTTGCTTCCATGAAGCCATGCAGCCCGAATTCAAGGATTATGCGCGACAGGTTGTCGCGAATGCGAAGCTGCTGGCCGATACGCTGGCTGCCCAAGGCTTCCGAATCATTTCTGGAGGAACGGACACTCACGTCATGCTGGTTGATGTGTTTGCCAAGGGCATGCTTGGCAGCGAGGCGGAGAAGGCTCTGGGTGAAGCAGCGATTACCGTAAACAAGAACGCGATTCCGTTCGACCAGAATCCTCCTCTGAAGCCGAGTGGCATTCGTATTGGCAGTCCTGCTCTTACGACACGCGGCATGAAGGAAGACGAGATGCGCCAGATCGGACAATGGATCGCGGAAGCGCTCGACCATCGCAACGATACATCGGTTCTAGGCAAGATCCGTAGACAGGTGCGTGATTTGGCGGAGGCATTTCCGCTCTACGCCGAGCGTCGTGCCAAGGTGCAGGCGGAGGTCCGTGCCTAAACGCTTTTAGGCGGCGCGTCACCGTTGGTCAGTTAAGCCGTGCCTCAAAACCGTACGTTGAACCGGTCGCTGTGGTTAAATCTCACTCGTGAAAATTGCGATCGACATCCGTCGCATGACGGAATTCGGTATCGGCACGTACACGCGCAACGTAGTTCGCGCGCTCGGACGCCTGGATCGCGAGAACAAGTATTTTCTGATCGGATCTCCTGAAAAAGTAAAAGAAATCGGGCCGCTGCCTGCAAATTTCCACACTGTCCCCCTTCTTGAATCGGACGCAACCACCAAAGGCTATTTTGAATTTCGCGTCATCCTGAAGCGGTTGGAGTGCGATCTGGTGCATATTCCGCACTTGTTCTGGATGCCGCGAGCGCTGCCTTGTCCTTACGTCATGACGGTTCACGACTTGCTCGAACATATGTCGCGGACGAGGGGACGTTCAAGCGTTCGTCGAGCGCTTCACTATCAGTTGACCCGGCGGGTGCTGAGCGGCGCCGCCCGAATCTTCGCGGTCTCCCAGTTTTCTAAGAGCGAAGTCGAGAAACTCTTTGGGATTCCATCATCACGAATTGAAGTCGTCTATAACGCGATTGACGAGCGTTTTCTGCACGGCCACGCGAGTGCGGCCGACCGGCAGTTGATCGCAGAGCGTTATCTGGTCACGTACCCGTTTATTTTGTATGCGGGCCGCATCAGTCCCCACAAAAACCTAGTGCGTATCATCGAAGCGTTTTCCGCTTTGCGCGGTGAACTCGACAAGGAAGAGCATTTTCTCGATCTGAAGCTGATCATCATCGGCGACGATCTTTCCGGTCATCCCGATCTGCGCCGGACGGTCGTTCGCAGCGGCGTGCAGAACGAAGTGCGTTTTCTCGGTTTTGTCCCGATCGAGGTTCTGCGAATCTTCTACGACGTCGCGAATGTGTTTCTGTTCCCTTCACTCTACGAAGGGTTCGGTCTGCCACCGTTGGAGGCAATGGCGCATGGCACTCCGGTCGTTACCTCGAACTCGTCGTCCCTTCCTGAAGTGGTCGGGAATGCCGCGGTATTGGTCAACCCGGAGAATGTATTCGAGATCATGCGTGCCACGCACCGCGTGCTTGTTGATCAGAATCTCCGCGAAAAGCTGAAACAGCGCGGCTACGAACAGGCCAAACGCTTCTCGTGGGATAATTCCGTGCGCCGGATTCTGAGAGTTTATGAGGAAGTCGGGGGTGGAAGGGGTGCCGCGGATACGAAGACTTCGAAGCCATCCGTCCAGATTGGCGCCTGAGTTTCGAGGGCCGAGACCACCTCGTTTAGCAGATTGCCGACGCTCGATCTTCGTGACCACCTCGCACGCTTGTATGAAAGATGTGTTACGAAACTTCGATTCCCCTTCCGTCTTGCGAGGTGCGGTGATAGCTTCTCTTTTCCCCTGAGTGCGCTCACCATGCGCCCGTCGGCCAACACAATTCCGACCCAAGATTGGTACCCATGGATGCGAACGAATACGACCTGGTAGTTATCGGCAGCGGCCCGGCGGGGCAGAAGGGTGCAATCTGTGCTGCCAAGATGCGAAAGAAAGTCGCGATCATCGATCGTAAGAAAACGATCGGTGGCGTCTGTGTTCATACCGGAACGATTCCCAGCAAAACGTTGCGCGAGGCCGTTCTCTACCTGAGCGGGTTCCAGCAGCGTACGTTCTACGGCCGGGGCTATGTGTTGAAGGATCGCATTGCGATGTCGGACTTGATCTTCCGTGCGCAGGCGGTGATGGCGCGCGAGATTGAGGTCATCAAGGCGCAGCTTCGGCGGAACTACGTCACGACTTTGGAAGGCAACGCTCGATTTATGGACGCGCACACGATTGAGATTCGTAATGACGAGGGATCCCAGTTGGTCCGCGCAAAGAATGTACTGATCGCCTGCGGCACACGCCCCGCACATAGCGACGATATTCCAATCGACGGCAGTAGAATCTTCGATTCTGACCAGGTTCACACGCTGGAGGAAATTCCTCGCGACCTGATCATCGTGGGCGCCGGCATCATTGGACTCGAGTATGCGTCAATGTTTGCGGCGTTGGGTGTCAAAGTTACGCTGCTCGATCAGCGGCCCGTTCTGCTGGATTTCGTCGATCGTGAAATCGTTGAGAGCCTTTGTTTTCAATTGCGACAACTTGGAACCGTGTTCCGGCTCGGAGAAAAAGTAGTCTCCGTGGGATTTGATCAGGAGCGCGATCGCGTTTTTGCGAAATTGGCGAGCGGAAAGAATGTGCACGGTCAAGGCCTTCTGTACACAATCGGCCGACAGGCCAACAGTGACTTGTTGAATCTCCAGGCTGCGGAGCTCGCGGCAGATGGACGAGGCAAGCTGTCGGTCAACGAGCACTATCAGACTGCCGTCCCGCACATTTACGCGGCTGGAGACGTTATCGGATTCCCGGCGCTGGCCAGCACCTCGATGGAACAAGGGCGTCTAGCCAGTTGTCACATGTTTGGCAAGCCCGGAAAGATGCCGCCGAATCTGATTCCTTATGGGATCTACACGATTCCGGAGATTTCGATGGTGGGGCATACGGAAGAACAGCTGACGCACGACAATATTGCGTACGAAATTGGCCTCGCGCGTTATGCGGAACTCGCCAAGGGGCAGATGCTTGGAGATGAACAGGGATTGCTCAAGCTGATCTTCGATCCGGATTCGCTGAAACTTCTGGGCGTCCACGCGATTGGGGATCGCGCCTCAGAAATTGTTCACATCGGACAAGTCGTACTCACGCTGGGCGCCACAATCGAATATTTTCGAGACACGGTGTTCAACTATCCAACCCTGGCCGAGGCCTACAAGGTCGCAGCGCTGGACGGGCTGAATAAGTTGTAATTGTCATTCGATCTGCGGATTCTGCGAGATCGATGCGTAGGCTTGCACCCACAAGGGGCGCAAGCTCTGCCAAGTATGAGCTTCAACAGCTGTGCGTGCCCTCTCCGCCAGACGCCGAGCAAGAGGCTGATCACCTAGCACCCGCAGAACATTGGCGGCGAGACCCTCAGGGTCGCCAGGTGTACTCAAAAGCCCGTTCTGCTCATGCCATACCAGCGTGCCGATGCCGCCGGCAGCGGTTGTGACCACTGGAAGTCCACAGCAAAAGGATTCAAGAATAGAAACGGGTGAGCAATCGGCGCGAGATCCGTTTATGCAAACGTCGTGCTGATCATAAACGTCGGGCATTTTGCCCGGTGGGATCGCACCTTTGAATTCGACATTCTTCAAGTTGAGGTTGGTTGCGAGTTCGCGCAGTTGATTCGTTATGGTTCCGCTTCCAACTAACGACAAGTGCGAATCCGGACATTTCTGTTGCACGATCGAGAAAGCCTTCAGCACGATATCAACCCCGTAGTGTTGCTCGAGATTGCGCGTACACAGAAGCCGAGGCCTAAATAATTCGCGCTGCCGATACTGGAATCGCTGAGAGTCGACGACGTTGGGTATCACGATGCTCTTGATTCCATTGCGGCTGAACACTTCCGCAAGAAAGCTTGAGGGAACCACCACCAGATCAGCACCTCGAAGGACGCGCCGGGCGAGGATCGAACGGCCTAGGTAATCCTCGGCCCAGCCACTGTGATAGTGAATGAGAACCTTCTTTCCTAAGAGTCGCCCGATGGTCGCCGCTGGCGCAGTTGCGATCAGGAACGAACCATACGAAGCGGCGAAAACGTGCAGGATCTCCGCTCGGTGCGCGGCTTGGTACAGATTCGCCAAATACAGAGGAAGGCGCAGAATCGTCCGGAGGTAGCGAACCTTATTCAACCTAGTCCATGAAGGATAGAGATTCGGGCGGTTGGAAACGAAAGCGGCGGTAATTTGCGGATCGTTCTCCCAGATTGCTACCAAGTCGTGTGCCTGGATTTCTTGACCCCCATAGTAAGACGCTACAGGCGGAGCGACGATCGCAACTCTTACATTCCACGGTTCAGCTGTGCCGGAAATAAGCCGCACCTTTCACATTGTAACTAGGTGAGATTACGTGGACATCGCGTCTAGCTTCATCGCATCTTGATTTAATTCTCGCTTTTGACTAATTGGGAGGGTTGACTCGGGATGTAAGTTCTGCTCGCTTCTCTTTCCTTCGCTGGTCTTTGAGGATGACTCGATACGCTAAACGTGGAAAGCATTGCCTCAGCCGTTGGCACCGGCGGCTGCCAGCCAGCCCTCTTTAACTTGAGATTGCTGAACCTATGTCCACCCCATGCAGCTTTTACCTGGTATGGCGTTAATAGGCGAGGGATTCCGTCTTTCGAGTAACGACGATAACGATCCAGGATACGTGCTAAAAAAAGCGCCGATTGAGCCGATAACTTCATGCAATGAAGGCGTTGAGCCGCGGAGCGGAAGGCATGAACGTATTCTTGGCCGGTTGGTAAATCGTCGTCCACGACGTTGTAGCAACCTTCTCGAAATTCCCTCGAACCAGCCAATGCCAGGGCTGCCACGCAATTGGCGATGTAGACGACTGGTATTGTGTGATGCGGGGCAATCTGCAGAAAAACCGAGCCGAATCTTAATCCCGCTCTGCCGGGCAGCGGAGGCCTATCATTGCCGTAGATCGGCCCCGGACGCAGAATGACAAGCTCAAAATTGTGCTGTCGACGATATTGCTGGAATAGAAGATCCTGCCTGATCTTCGAAAAGGTATAGCTGTCCCGGCGCTCGGGATTGGGTTCCAGAGGCTGTGATTCCGTAATTGAAGCCCCGTGACGGACCTGGGCAAGTCCGTAGACGGAAATTGAGCTGACTAATACTACGCGCTGAACAGCGTGCGCGATAATTCCTTCCAACAGATTTCTCGAAGCCACTACCGTATTCTCGAATAGACTTGGTGCAGCGCCGCGCAACTGCGCTGCCAAATGATAGATTGTGTCTATACCACGTACGGCTCGATCTACATCATTCGAGCACAGCAGATTTCCCACGAAGTACTCAAGGTTCGTTGATGGATACTTCGCCCGTAGTTCGTCGAGTTTGTGTGTGTCACTGTTAGGTCTGACAAAGCAACGCAGATGCGTCTTACCCGACGCACATAAGTACTCGACGAGGCTAGTTCCTAAGAACCCAGTCGACCCTGTTACTAATATCGGCATCAAGCAACCATTCGAACGTCACGCAAATCGCTCACGATCTGATCCATCCACGTGGACACTCGTAAAATGTGTCCATAGGGTATTGGAACCTCGCTATCAATCTCGATGCAACGGTAAAAAGCCTTTAGGAGATATTGAAACCCGGGTAGAGATTGGAAGTCAGAATGGAGAAGGCGCGAAAAATGTCGGAAATTGATGGATGCCAACTGTCGCATCTGGCTTACTGATGCCGCCAGGCGACCTGCCAGTCCGGGCAAGCGGGAAATGGTATCGTACGTCAGAATCTGGTGCCCGACATTTAACCGAATGGTGTTCTTCGTGCCAGCAACGGTAAGAAAGTGACCGGCCGGCCGCGCTCGGCAAGAGAATGCCACTTGCGCCGACGTGGACCTACCTTTGAGCAGGAACCTGACTTCGTCAATCAGATCGATGTAACCAGAGTCTTCAGTTTGCCAAGCGAGCACATTCATTGGGACGCTGTCGTCATCCATGAAATCCAAGAGCAGGCTGAGCAGATGATCAAGATTGTTGTGAACTATCTTTCCCCTTAGTCCGTGTACCCAGTGCGAGGGATTCTGCATCACCGCCGCGCCGAAGTTACCGCGAAGATCATAGGCGAGCAGCGCATCCAAATGAACCGGATCCCCGATCGCTCCGTGCGCGATTAACTCACGCATTCTACGAACTTCAGGATCGAAGTAGTAAGTCCATCCGACCGTGAGTTTGCGACCGTGACGCTGTGCGGACCGAATGATCTCGGTCGCTTTCGCGGATGTCTCCGCCAGCGGCTTTTCCACCAATACATGGCACCCGGCCTCTATAGCGGCGGTCGCCAGGCGGACGTGCGACTGAGGTGGAGTCGCAATGTGCATTACATCCGGCTTCTGTTCTCGCAGCAAGGCCTGGAAATCGGTGTAATACGCTTGGAGGCCATGGCGAACGGAGAATTGCTCCGCCATGAGCGGCTCGGAGTCGCAGGCACCAACAAAACGAACACCGGGTAATCTCTTGATTTCGGCGGCGTGATTCTCGGCAGCCTTGCCGCAACCAACAATGCCTACACGTAGTGCCATCTTAAGTCCGTCGAGAAACTGTGCAGACCATCAGAAGCAATCATTACTTATCGAGAGTGCGAGAGGCGCCAATTTAAAGAGGACCGAGAATCCAAATTCGGCTTTAGTCTCGAGACGGCGAAGTTCAGACCCTGTCGCCCGAACACATCACGCCAACGACCGACCGATTCTACAGGCTTGGGGCGTGTTTTTAAACCAAGGGCGACATCTTACGAGACTTTTTATGGCCAAGTGACGCGGGAAAATTTTGCCTCGGTCCCGAGTTGCATCAAATTGAGTGCAGATTTTACGTCGCAGAACATACCAAGCATTCCCCACAATTGTTTACGTATCTTGGGATTTTTGAAAAAATTCACGATTCGTGCCAATATTTCGTGCTCTTTCGAATGAAGATCTTTCAGCTCAGACCCCATTGTCGGCAGATGGCCTGCCCCCGTGACCGAAGGTTCGGCCCATCGCGACGTCTCCCTTCCTGTCGGCGAGTTCTAGCTCCAGCAGCGCTGGCCGCGATTTTGGTAGCATCGCCTGCTCGTTCCCAGCCAACCACTCCGGCGAAGCCGGTCGTGGTGCAGCCGGGGGCTCCAGGAGCCCCAACGAAGACACTTCCGCCCTCAACGAGGCCAACATTGCCGCCTCGCTCGACGGCGGACGTGGAGTTCATGCAGGGCATGATCATGCACCACGAACAGGCGGTGGAAATGACGGCGATGATTCCATCGCACACTGAGAACAAAGATCTGCGTGCATTGGGAGCTCGAATCAGCAGCTCCCAATCCGACGAGATAAAGTTTATGAAGCGCTGGTTAGCGCTGCGGGGCGAGACCGTTCCGAAGCCGATGGAAAAAATGCCGGGTATGAATATGTCCAGCGATGCGATAGCGCTGATGCCCGGGATGCTGACCGCGGAGCAGATGGAAGCCCTGCGAAAGGCAAAGGGCCCGGAATTCGATCACCTGTTCCTGGCCGGAATGAGCCAGCATCATAATGGCGCCTTGACGATGGTGAAGGATCTATTCAATAACGCAGGCGCTGGACAGGACGCCGAATTGTTCGATTTCGCTACCGATGCCGACAATACGCAAAGGGCCGAGATCCGCATCATGGAAAGTATGTTGAAGAAAGGGATTCCAGAGGAGAACCAATGACCCGTCTCAAGCTTGCCCTGTATGTCTTGGGGGCTGGACTTATTTTTTGTCTGAACGTAACCCGAATCCATGCTCAGCAGCCTGCGAATCCGCCACAGACGGATGCGCAAAAACCAGCGGCACCACCGGCTGATAAGGACCAAGAAGGCGAAGAGGAAAGCTTCTTTACACCCGAACCTTCACCGCCCTTATTGCCGGGAATGAAAGGGGCGGATGTAAATGATCCCCGCGCCAAGCTCACGCCCGGCCTCTACGACGCCGGCGAAACGTCGATGGGCATTACACATCTGCTGTTGCTCAAGAAGCCCGAAGCGTTTCAACTGGGCGCAACCGATCCCGATGATCCCAAGGTGGAGAAGATTGTTGGGGCACTCGGCATGAACAATCCGAAGATCCCGAAGCCGGCGCACTTGCTGATTGCGCAACTCGCCTTCGCCAACTCCGATCTCGCGTTCCAGGGAAACCACTTGTTTCAGGGAAATTTTTACGGCGCCAGCATCTACGACATTTCAAACCCCGCGAAGACCCAGTTGCTGACTTCGATCGTCTGTCCCGGTGGACAAGGTGACTTGTCGGTTTACAAGAATCTGTTATTCATGTCGGTGGAAATGCCGAATGGGCGCCTGGATTGTGGCGTACAAGGCTTTCCACCCGAGCCTCCTCCGCCCGCGGACGAAGACAAAGATAAGGACAAAGACAAAGAAAAGAAGCCACGCATCCCGGCTGCGCAAAAGGATCGTTTTCGCGGGGTAAGAATCTTCGATATCTCCGACATCCAGAACCCGAAGCAGGTCGCTGCCGTGCAGACCTGCCGCGGATCGCATACCCATACGCTTGTGCTGGATCCAAACGACAAGGACAACGTCTACATCTACGTTTCCGGAACATCGTTCGTGCGGCAACCTGAAGAATTGGATGGATGCTCAGGTGCGAAGCCGGACAAAGATCCGAACACCGCGCTATTTCGCATCGACGTGATTAAGGTTCCAGTGGCCTCGCCACAGGACGCGAAAATAGTGTCGAGTCCGCGTGTCTTCATGGATGCCCGCACCGGTGCACTCAACGGACTGAACAATGGCGGAACCCATGGCAAGAAGGGGCCTGAGAAACCGTCAGACTCCAATCAGTGCCACGACATCACGGTGTACTCCGCGATTGGGCTCGCGGCGGGAGCGTGTTCTGGGAACGGAATCATCCTCGACATCAAGGATCCCGTCAATCCGAAGCGCGTCGACGCGGTGAATGATCCCAACTATTCGTACTGGCACTCGGCCTCGTTCTCGAATGACGGGAGCAAGGTGGTGTTCACCGACGAGTGGGGCGGCGGCCTCGGGGCGCGTTGCCGTCCGAACGATCCGAACAAGTGGGGCGCGGATGCGATCTTCGGGCTGAAAGATGAAAAGCTGACATTCGAGAACTATTACAAGCTGCCGGCAGCACAAGGCGACTCGGAGAACTGCGTGGCGCACAATGGCTCGCTGATTCCGGTTCCCGGCCGAGATATTGAAGTGCAGGCCTGGTACCAGGGTGGGGTCTCCGTGATGGATTTCACCGATCCGGCGAATCCCTACGAGGTGGCCTATTTCGACCGCGGGCCGATCGATCCAAAAATGCTTGTGCTCGGGGGCGAGTGGTCCGCCTATTGGTACAACGGCTATATCTACGGTTCCGAGATTGCTCGTGGCTTGGATGTATTCGAATTGACGCCGACCAAATTTCTTACCCAGAACGAAATCGATGCCGTGAAGTCGGTGCGACTGGCGGAAGAGAATGTGCAGAACCAACAGAAGATCGTGTGGCCTGCGAACTTCGCTGTAGCCAAGGCGTATGTGGACCAGTTGTCGCGGTCGCAAGCGCTGCCTACGGGGCAAATCTCGCAGCTGCAAAAAGCGATTCGCAGTGCTGAAAGTTCGCACATGAACAAGGGCAAGATGGCGAAGCTGAAGGGCATGGCGCCATCTCTAGAGAAGAGCGCCGCAACGGCAAAAAATCCCGCCGACTCAATGCGGATGCATGCGTTGGCCGATGTGCTGGAACATATTTCTCCGGCTTAATCTGCCGCTGTCACATCTATTGGAATGCAGGTTGGCTGACATTTTCTGGCAGCTCCGGTCTTAAACATGGTGAAACGCGCACCAGCTCGCCGGCGTCCTCGAAAGGCAAAAGCAGGAACCAAGGGTTTGCAGCCTGCCGAATGCCTCATCGAGGACCCGAATGCACTTGCTCCTGAAGCGATGGAAGCGATCCAGCGCAACGGTGGCTGCCTGGTCGGATCGTACAAGGATCCGTTAGGCGGCCATCCCGCTTTGTTGGCGGTTTTGCCGATCGATACCGTCGAACCGACGCCGTTTCAACGAGACCTATCGGATACGCACCACAAGCGGCTCGCCGATGTGATCGACAAGATCGGACGGTTCCTCGATCCAATCATTGCCATCGTGTCGCCAAAAGGAGGTTTCTGGACCCCCAACGGCCGGCATCGGCTCGAAGCCATGCGTCGGCTGGGGGCGAAGTCCATTACTGCCCTGGTAGTTCCAGATCGCGAGGTCGCCTGGCAGATTCTCGCGTTGAATACGGAGAAGGCGCACAACCTCAAAGAGCGCTCGCTCGAGGTGATCCGTATATATCGTGACCTGATTGAAGAAGATGCCAAGCGGCCGGAGTCTCAATTCGCTTTCTACCTCGAAGAGGCTGCCTTGGTGACGCTCGGTGTGTGTTATGAGAAGGTGCCGAGATTCGGTGGAGGCGTCTATCATTCGATCCTTCGGCGGCTTGAGACTTTTACGGATGAACCGCTGCGAGTCGCCATCAAGGAACACGAGAAGTCTGCCGGGATGGTGCTTGATCTCGAGGAGAAGGTTGCGGCGGTCGTCAAGAAATTGAAAGAGCGCGGGCTGGTTAGCCCGTACCTGCGATCGTTTGTTGTCGCTCGCGTGAATCCACTGCGTTGGATCAAGGGCGACGCTCCTCCGCTGGAAGAAGTCCTCAAAACCATGCGCGAACGCACAACCAAGTTCAACATCGAAAAGATCAAGCCACAAGACCTCGCAGGAGCCGCAGGTCCCCCCGACGACGCAGCCTAACCACGCGAAAAAGCGAGCATCGGCTTCGATGTCGCCACGCGAGAAGAGGCGTTATTGACGCTTCCTCGTCAAAACCGATGCTCACCTAAATGTTTTGTGCGTCAACCTTCACATAGTCAGAACGACGCGGAATTCTGCCTTGCCGCTCATCATTCGCGCGTACGCTTCCGCCGCCTTTTCGAGTGGATAGGTTTCGATCATGGCACGTACGCCAGTCAGCTCGGCAAAGTGCAGTGTGTCTTCGGAGTCGGCCGGAGTTCCAGCGGCCCAGCCCTGAAGCGCGCGGCTGCCAATGATGAGTTGGAGCGGCGTGACCTCAATGGGATCGGCGGTCGCGCCGATCACCATCAATTTGCCGTTCGGTCCAAGACCGTCGACAAGCTCTGACATCGCTTTCGAACTTGGGGCCGTCGCCACGATGACCTGCGCCCCGCCTAGCTTCTGCAACGCTTCGGCTGGTTTGGTTGATTGACTGTCGATGTATACGTTCGCACCCAGTTTCTTTGCGAGTGCGCCGTTTTCGGGGCCACGTCCAATCGCCACAACGTTGTAACCAAATTTGTTAGCGAATTGAACTCCCAGGTGACCCAGGCCACCGATTCCCTGCACGGCCACAAGGTCGCCGGGCATACCGCCACTGTGCCGGATTGCGTTGTAGGTAGTGATTCCGGCGCAGAGCAGCGGCGCAGCGTCGACATCTTTCAGCGAATCCGGTATGGGAACAAGTGCCTCCACCGGAGCCACCATGTACTGCTGGTAGCCGCCGTCGTAGCTGATCCCGCAAACTTGCCCGTTGCGGCAGTTCCGGAAGTCGCCGCGTCGGCACTCGCGGCACGTGTTGTCGTGGCCGCCGTGCCATCCAACGCCCACGCGCTGTCCCTTCTTCCATGCAGAAACGCCCGCGCCCACATCATCGATGACACCCGCCACTTCGTGTCCTGGGATGCGGGGATACTGAATTCCGGGCCACGAGCCCTCCTTGGTGAGGACGTCGCTGTGACAAACACCACACGCTTTTACTTTGATCCGGACCTGTCCGGCGCCCGGCGATGGAATCTCGCGCTCGACGACCTGGAAATCTGCCCCGGGCTTGGGAACCTGCACCACCGTCATTTTTGGGACTGCAACTCTTAGCGTTGCCATAAATCCTCCTATGAATTCGTAGCCATTGCTGAGTGAGACTGCGTGGTTGTTAAGAAGTGGCGAACTTCGCCCGCCTAGCTGTTCTACACAGCGGAAGCCCGCTGTCTCTGACGGGTTGCGATGAAGCGTTGAGAAGAGCCAGAAATCTGGGCGCGAATCGATTGGACGAAGATGCCGCTCCGCCCTCGCTAGATTCAGGCGACCAGTTCACTGGACGAAGAACCTGCTGTCCCCACGAACCTAGGTAGCGTACACGGAAGGGCGCTAGCCGAACAACTGACCGGCCCAAAGTACCGTCGGGCTCGGAGCAAATGCTTACTAAGGACTACCGTGCAGACGGTCCCCGGCACCAAAATACCCCCAAAAGCGCAGCCACATGCGGACCTTCGAACTGTCACAACTGCCAGAGAATCCGTGTCCGATCCGGAGCGATGCTTCAAGACGAAGAGCTTCTGCCATTAAAGGAGAAATCCTTAACGATGAGGGCTGCACTCAATTCACTATGCCTTTCGGTCTTTCTGATATGTCTCGCTACAACGCGTGGACTCGGCCAAGAACTCCAGACCTCCCATGCACGCCCGAAGCTGGGACTGGTTTTGGAGGGTGGTGGTGCGCTCGGCCTGGCACATATCGGGGTCATTCAATATCTGGAAGAGCACCGCATCCCGGTGAGCTACGTCGCAGGTACCAGCATGGGTGGGCTAGTCGGTGGCGTTTACGCTACCGGTCGCGATGCCGCAGAAGTCCGAGAACTAGTGGAGAGTATCAACTGGGACGAAGTCATCAGTGGGCAAACCGCGTATAACGATCTCTCATTTCGCAGGAAACAAGACGCTCGAGAGTATCCCAGCGGTTTGGAATTCGGCTTACGCAAGGGGGTGCAGTTTCCCTCGGGGTTTAAC
>Ga0126381_100003062_pt1 | contig 18186 bp, 12 predicted proteins | sample PanSoiMetPlot_28_FD_96465 | JGI IMG/M metagenome (GOLD analysis project Ga0126381, IMG submission 96465) | Tropical forest soil microbial communities from Panama - MetaG Plot_28 | ecosystem: Environmental > Terrestrial > Soil > Tropical forest > Bulk soil | place: Panama | collected 2016-02-17
GGCCGGCGCGCCGCGCATGCCGTGGCTCAGCGAGCGTGCGATGACGGCGGTGACTCCCGGACCGGGAGTTGCCACGGCAAGCAGATACACGGCGCAAAACGCCACGAAGCCATACAATGACATGGCTTTCTGCCCGATTGACTGGCTCAACTGCGCACAATAGCGGTTAACCCAGAAACCTAACGCAGCCCCTGCTCTCCCGTAAGTCCAACCAGAGAGGCGAAGCGCCTGCGCTCCGCAGGGTCTGAACTCCTGCACAGCCGATTGATTAGTTGGATCAGCTGGTCAGCCGAGAACGGCTTCACCAGGAGAGAGATACCATGCGAGGTGATGGCTTCCATCGTCTTCGATCTGGTATCGCCGGTCATGATGATCGCAGGAAGACTCCGACCAAGGGCGGCACGCAATGAGTCGATGCTCTCGACCCCATTCATTGGAGCCGGGAGGTTGTAATCACACAACACCAGATCTGGACATGAGCCTTTCTGCCTGAACATTGTTACCGCGTCGCTAACGGTGGGAACTCCGATGGCGTCGATGCCCCTCGCTTTCAGCATCCGCGTGAGAGCCGTCCGCACAGACTTCTCGTCTTCGATGATGAGGACGGTGCCGCGGAACGGCTCGCCATCAACATCAACCGTTACTACTGGCTCGGATGCAGCGACGTCTGCTCGTCCACGCGGAACCTCGACGGAGACTCCAGTACCCTTTCCCGGCGTGGAGCGCACTTCAACCCCGTGGTCCAGAATTTGTCCCAGTCGCCTGACGATCGCCAGACCCAGTCCAAAGCCGCCACGCTCAGCATCGCAATAGTATTCGTCAAATATGTGTGGCAGCCGATCTCCCGGAATGCCTATTCCGGTATCCCAAACTTCGATCCGAATCCTGTCGTTGGCTCGACGGCAACCCAGCAGGATTTTTCCCCGATCCGTGTAGCGGATTGCATTCGACAGCAGGTTACGGATCATCTCCTCGAGCATGCGCTTATCGCTATGAACCACGAGGGCGGACGGCACCACCCGCCATTGCAGCCCTTTCTCCTTGAGTGGCCGAAGAAGGTCGGTTGCCACCGAAGTGAAGAGTTCACTGACGGCAAAGTCGGTTTTCGACGGGCAGAGATTCCCGGTTTCGAGTCGATTGATATCAAGCAGGCTCGATAACATGCTGGACATGGTTTCAATCGAGCGACCTATGCCGGCGACAATCTCTTGCCGCTCGTCATCCAGATTTTGCTGCTCGAGGGTGGCGTGCAAAGAGCTCAACGTCTGCAGGGGTTGCCGCAAATCGTGACTTGCTGCAGCGAGAAAAGTCGATTTGGCACGATCAGCGCGTTCTGCCAGTTTCTGCGCACGCGAAATCTCTTCTTCGAAGCGCTTGCGCTCGGTAATGTCTGTCGTCAACCCGCGGATGCACACCGGCAATCCGTCAGTGCCGAATTGAGCGGTAGCAACCTGCTCCAGCCATACTTCGCTGGCGCCATCTCCTCGCTGGTAGCGGAAGGTAACGTCGTAAGACGGTTTATCGGGGCTGATGCCGCGCAAGCAGGCGGTCACATGCGGGCGATCTTCCGGATGGACTCGCCCCAACATTTCAGAGCCGCTGACAACATCCTTCGAGCCGAACCCGAGGATCGGCGCCGCGTTCTGGCTGTGACGCACGTGATCGGCACGCAGATCCCATTCGAAGGCCATCACTCCTCCGGCGCGCAGCGCCTCCTGGAGGCGGGCCTCCCTGTCAAGAAGTGCGGTCCGCTGCAGCCTTCGCTCGCTGAACAGCGCAGTGAGAACCAGCGCGCCAAACGAGATTGCCAGAATGCTCGCCTGCGCAGACTGGATACGCTGCTCAAACGACAGGCGGGAATCGCCAAAGATGCCGATAGCGAATGTTGTTGTCGCGACGATCGTAATGGCGCAGATGAACGTTGCTGCAGTGGTAATACCCGGCGGCAGGCGCGCTGCGATCCACACGAACAGCGGGCACAGTGAGATAGTGGCCAGCTCCAGGGTCCAGGGCTTACTCGGCAAGAACACCAGGAAAGCGCACAGAACGCTGACTACCGCGAGTGCCAAAGCACTCTCTGCCGCTTCCCGCGCTGACGGAACGTCGCGCATCAGGGACGCTATACCGATGACGAGCGGTGCGACCGTGAGTGTGCCGAGCGCGTCCGAGGCGAACCAGTGAAACCATATCGTGGGGGGGGACGCGGTGGCAGCATGGAACCACACGAACCCCATCGTGCCGAGGATCCCTGAAATGGCTGTTCCGGCGATCGTCGCCGCAAACAGTCCCATCACGCGACGTAGCGTATTGAGCTCAAACGGCGAGCCGTACGCTCGCTCGATCAGTCCCGCAACTATGGCCGCCTCAATGGCGTTGGCGACAGCGAAGAAAACGGAGCTCCAGATGTTGCGATCGCCGAGCAGATTGGCGCAGATGGTTGCGGCCATCACTCCGATGATTACGGGCCACCAGGTCGCAGAACCAGCGACGATCAGGGCGCCGGACGCTACCCCCGCAGCCGGCCAGAACACGGCAACGCCGTCAGGCTCCTCGAGAAGTGCCAGGCTCAGCCGGGCTGCCAGGAAATAAGCAATCGCCACCGCCCCGGTGACGAAGAAAGCGCTGGCCCATCTGGCTGTACGTTCGCGTACAGCCGCCCATGTTCGGTCCGACAGAACCATCGTTGACTGCTCGCTGCGACCTGCCAATCCTACAATGATGCGGATTGGTCTGTAATCGCCTGGTCCGTTGCTCGGGCTATCAAGTGAGATCGGTGCAGGTAGGAGCCAGCAGTTAGTGGCCGCTTGTCGACTTGCGTGGTGACGCGTCTAGCGGATGGATGCGCAGCGACGGAAATATTGGACCGGTTTCCGGGTAAGGCTCAGTTCCTTCAGGTACTTAGGCGTTTTTCCGTCTCGAGCGAAAAGTCTGCGTGTTACGACCCTGGCGGGCGTATGCCAAACACGGCAGATGCGTGCAAGCACCCCACCGCGATCCTTGCCAGCATTGAGGACAGAGGGTCGGGAGGTACGGCGGACTCGACCGAAGGAGACGGTTTTTGGATGGCCCCTTTTCCGAACGGAAGTCCCGCGTTGCGGCCACTCCCCCAGGCCCGCGTCGGTTATCGGAAAAGGGGCCTTCCCCCTCTTATCCACGGTCCAGTGCGCCCACACCGTATTGACCCGAGGAATGTGAGCAAGGGCATCACCACCAATAGCCGTATCGAACGCGTTCTGGGGCGCACCGACCATGACGATTGCACACCTGGTGTTTGCGCTGAGTAGCAGCGCCGGCATTTCTGATCGCTCGAGTCTGTCGCCGGCTCGTGCCGATGCCGCTGCCTTGCACCAAGCAGCGAACGCGCCACGACCCGAATCTCGCGCTCGGCGGTCAGTCTCCGTGCGGGCGCGAGGAAAGCGGCCACGCCTCTGCGGGCGATGCCGGGCTTCCCTCAAACCGGGGCTTGGCTAACATCGAAGTTACCGCGACGCCGGCCCCGTCTCGGAGACGGCTGCGGTTGCCCCCGCGCTCTGACGCGCTTCATCGAGTCCGGTGCGCAGCACTCGCGCCCAGGTGGTGAACGCCCGGCGCGCATCTGCCATGTTCGTCACGGTGCTGGCGAGCTGCATGGTGCCGGTCCGCCGGCCCCGTTGTGTGTCAATTGCGCGGGCAAGGAACTCCCCGGTGACCGACTCGCGTGCCACGGCGACCAGGGTCATTTGGCCGGTGTTGGTGACGAACGTGCGAGAGCGACCCGGTGTTGTCTGGGTACCTGCTGCAGCGATGTAGAGGTTGACAATGAACGGCGTCACGCGCAGTACGTCGTCACCGTCTTCGTTGACAATCGTGTACCCACTCCTGCCGAGCTCGTCGGCGAAAGACCTCGCAAACTCGGTTGCCACGGTCGACCTGATGTTTTCGATGTCCTGGCTGGACAGACGTCGGGTCGCCCGCGATTGATTCCGGTTTGGGTCCCATCTTTCCGAGAAACTCACGTCAACCGGGTCGAGGCGAACCCGATTGAAGCGCGAGAAATCTGCGCCAGGCAGCACGTAGAGACGGTCCACCTGCGTGCTGTTCACTCTGACGAGACCGTCGAATTCCTGTGACGGCTCGGCGGCGTTCGCAATCATCGCAGTGGCCGCAAGCACTGTCAGCGCGGCAGCGGTGATGGCTTCAGCTACACGGTGATTTACACGCATAGACTCCTCCTCCATGAACGAGTCCCGCTGTCGACGCTCGCACCCTGGGCGCGCGGGAAAAAGTATGCGCGCGACAGTGTCCTCAAGTCCACGGGCCGCCGCTCGTCAGACGCCCATTGCTGAGGCGCACTAACCTGACAAGGATTCGCATTGCATTGGAATCAGCCTGTCAGCCGTCCCGCCCTGGTTGCAGCCGGGAAGCGCATACGCATCGGTCGGTGTCAGCGACCCATATGGTGATCGCAGCGGCGATGCAGGCCGCAAGTCGGCCACAGTGCACGCCAGAGCGCTGATTACCTCGTTGCCGCAGCGAGCCGCAGGGAAACGAGATGTACATCTCGACCTGGCTCAGCGAAACCGGGTACGGTCCACCCTCCATGAAGATGTTTTGGTGTTCGGCATTTGCTGCCATGGCGCTCAGTGCCTGCGTCCAGGTACCCCAGACGAGCGGCGAGTTCCGTCAGGCCGTCCAGGGCGGAGCATTCATGTCACGCACGCATTCGGCCGTCGTGCCCGAACCCTTCGACGCGGTTATCGCGAATCTGCGCAAGTACGCGCTCACCTGTCTTGCAAGAACACACACGAGTGTCGTCATGTCATCGGCTCCCGGCGACATGTCATCGGGCATGGTCATCTACCGACCCAAACTGCAGCTCGTTGGACCCCAGGCCGCCGAGCTCACTTTACAGATGGGCCCGAAGTCCCCGGGCATAAAGGCTCCCCCCGACGGCCCTTTCATCATGCTCGCAGACATTGAGTCTTCGAACATGCAAGGTGAAACCCGCCTGACTGTATATGGGAGAACCACCCCGAAGGAGCGGGCCTTGGCCGACGAATCCTTGCCCGCATGGGCTCGTGGTGTACCGGCGAAGTGTCCGCTCGAATAGCTGCCGTTCCACCGGGCGCTGCGACCCGCTTCGAGTCCGACTACCTCCACCACCCGGGCGTCGAAGCGACCACAGACTTGCGCTAAGAGCACGCAGGAAGATGGTGCGTCAGGGATGCGGCGGTCGATTCAGCGTTGGAAGTGGAGAGCATCGTCAGGTGGCCGCCGCGGGTATACACGATCGACAGCGTGCGCACATGCCTCGCCCAGATTTCTCGGGGAGAGGGAAGCGTGGGATCGCGTTCCGTTGGAATGAAGAGCGTCACTTCCCCCGCATAGTAGCCCGGCCGATACCGCGCTGAAGCGATGAGGCCGCTCGCCGCGACTTTCAGAACGTCGGTGGGTGCAGACTTCAGGAACGGTGGCAGCGGGGCAGTGGCCGTTTGCGTCTGTGTCAGGTGGTCTCGCAGCCTCACGTAGACACTGCCGCCGGCTTTCCAAGCCGCGCCCGGCCAGGCGCGGAGCGGTGTGGTGACCGCATTGTGGACGAACCGCAGCAACCGATGACGAATAGCGGCGAGCCAGACGTAGAACGGCCAACCCAGCGAGCTCGGCAACGTATCGAAAAGGCCCAGCAGACCGATTTCGTCACCTGACTCCCGCAGTCGCCGTGCCATTTCAAAAGCCACGAGGCCTCCGAACGAGTATCCACAGAAGTAGTACGGACCGTGCGGTTGCCGCGCCTTGATCTCTTTCAGGTATTCGAACGCCATTGCTTCAACGGTCGTGTGTGGAATGTCTCGGCGCGCCAGACCCCGCGCCTGAATGCCGAAGACCGGCCCAGGGTAAGTAAGACTACGGGCGATCGGGAACAGTTCTGCGACGTTGCCGCCGAGCCCGTGAATGAAGAAGACCGGCGACAGGGGCTCGCCCGCCTTGAGAAGAACGAGCGGGACATACTGTGTCGTCCGCCGTTCTATCAATGCCCGGCACAACCCGGAGAACCTGGGCTTCTCACTGATCAGGCTCAGCGAGAGCTCCAACCCCAGGGATCGTTCCAGCTCCATCATGAAGGCGATCGCCTTGAGGGAATCGCCCCCGCTTTCGAAGAAGTCCTCATCCGGACCGCCGACGGGAGCGAGTAACACTCTGTGCCAGGCTTGTGCCACCGCCCGCGTTATGCAATCGCCGTCCGCCAAACCGGCTGCGGTCGCGGGGATGAGATTGCGTTCTTTGCGGATGTTGGCCTGATCGAGTGCGCTGAGCGCCCGCACGTCCAACTTGGAATTCGCCAGCCGAGGAATCTCCTGCGTCAGATATAGCCGTCCCGGCCGCAGGGGCGGCGGCGCGCGAGCCATCAGCGCTCTCAACTCCTCCAGCAACTGCTCGGGCAGCAACGGCTCGGGTGCCCCGGGGCCGGCGCTCACGTATGCGACGAGACTGACTTCCCCGTCAGAGCTCGCCCGGGCGAGAGCGCCAGCGTCGCGCACGAAAGGATGTTGGCGTAAGGCGGCTTCCACTGCCTCCAGTTCGACGCGCATGCCCCGGATCTTTATCTGCCTGTCCTTGCGGCCGCTCCGCTCGAGCAGACCGTCGGGCCTTTGGCGCACCAGATCGCCCGTCCGGAAGTAACGATCATAGGGCGATGCGCCGGTGCCCTCGAAACTGCCGCTGACACAATGTCCGTCGATCCAGAGGCCCAGCGCAACGTAGGCACCCGCAACGACCAGTTCCCCAACCTCCCCTGGCGGTGTGGCACGCCCGAAGTCATCGATCACCGCAAGGTGGTTACCTGGAAGCGGATAGCCGATGGGAATCCGCGGATCACCGCCCCGGCAAGAGTCTTCGACGAACCATTGCATCATCGGCGCCTCGGTCGCCGCATAGATTGACTGGATTGCTGCCTCGGGCGCGAGCCAGGCGCGCAACAGCGCGATGTCGTTCCACAGCGTGGTATCTCCCCCCACTCGAACGAGTCGCAGGGCGGCATCCGCCCGCTTCTCATCGTGCGGAACTATCGATCTCAACAGCGCCGGAAACCCGAAAAGAATCGTGATGGCCTCTGTGTGAATAACACCGAGTATCTGGCGCGCTCCGGCGCCTTGTACGTCGAACAGGTGAATGCGGGCTGCCGCGAGCAATGCGGTCGTTATGTCTCGCACGCCGACGATGGTGCAAGGCGGAGTCAGGGTCAGAAATCGATCGTCCGCGTTGATGTGCGCGGAATTGATCGATTGCGCGACCCGTTGCAGGAGATTTCGCTGACTGTTGACGATGCCCTTCGGCCGGCCGGTGCTTCCTGAGGTGAAGAGCACGCATGCGGGCTCGTCCAAGCGCTGTTCAGCGGGTCGCCAGCCGTCGCGTGCGCGCTCGGGCAAACGGTCGAGGGTGATGATGCGCAGCGTCGCGGTGCCCGGTTTGAGTACCTCGAGGGACTGCTCGCAACCGACGAGCAGCGTTGGCCGTGCATCGTGCAGCACCTGGGCCAGGTAGTCCGCGGGAAAGTGGGGATCCAGGGCGACAAAGGGACGCCCCGCAGCCAGGCACGCCAGCATGGCGAGAGGAAACATCGGACCTGCTGGCAGGAGAAGGGCAATCAACTCTCCCTGCTGGGTTTCTGCGGTGATCGTTTCTGCCAGTCCCGAAAGGCCATCCCACAATTGCCCAAAGGACAGAGATGTGTTCGAGCCCGTTACCGCAATCCGCGTGGAGTGTCGGCGCGTTACGCGCTCGAGGTGATCGATAATCGAGCGGTCCAGGTCCTGTTCGCAGAATCTGACGAACGTCCGCCCAGTCGGGCCGTTCCAGTCAACCGGATGCTTGCCATCTTCGAGCCACCTGAGGCTGTCGAAGTCATCGGACACGGTGCTTTCGCCGCGCAGCGAGCGATGATTGGAAGGATGTGATGCCCGGTTGACCACCACTGACCCCGCTTGAGCCTCCCGGCCAGACGATACCTCTGTGGACCTGGCCGGTACATGGCAGTTGCGACCAGGCGAGTCCGACCCGCTGCGGGCTGGGGCGCGTGCTCCCAAAGGTCCGTTTTCAAGGCGATAGAATGCGTCCCCTGGCATGGGGTGGACAGACATGGGAACGACGCGACGCTCCTTCCTGACTGCACTGCCGCTCCTTGCCATCGGGGCATCGCGGTCAACCCTCGTCTCCGGCAGCAAGACTCGCAGAGCCCCCGACTTCCAGACGGCACGCGACACGATTCGCGAGGCACTCGCCAGCGGCAACGCCACTGGAGTGGCCGTCGCGGTGGTGCACAACGGTGGAATCGTGTGGGAAGAGGGGTTCGGGTGGGCGAACCGGGAGGCGCGATTGAAAGCAAGCGCGCACACGCCGTTCTGTTTGGCATCCGTCACGAAGCCGTTCACGACCACCGCACTCACTACGCTCGCTGCCGAAGGCAGGCTCAGGCTCGACGAACCTGCGAACGCCTACCTGGGACGCCGTGCGCTTCGTGGTCCGGAGGCGGGCGCGGCAACCGTACGCCAGCTCGGTGCGCATGCAGCAGGGTTGCCCTCACTGTTCGAGATGTATCCCGTCGGCGCCGGGATGCACTCACCGACGCCTGACGAGCTCCTTGCGGGATACGGCACGCTTGCTTACCCGCCAGGCAGGTTGTACGAGTACAGTAATATCGGCTATGCGGCACTCGGCGTGATCGCATCAACACTGACGGGCCTGGAGATCGGTAGCGTCATTACGCAGCACCTGCTCGAGCCGCTGGGATTGCGTGACAGCTTCTTCGATACGGATCGAACGCGTCTTTCACGGGCAGCGGCGCGTTACGACGAACTGAATAGACCGATCCCTTATTACACGACGGCAACACCCGCTTCTGGCGAGCTTTACGCCAGCGCACACGACCTGGCACGGTTTGCCATGTTCAATCTCAAGAACCTGGCCACAGACCGCCATCCAGTCCTGAGTGAACGCTGGATCGATGAGCTCCATGCCCCGGTACTTCATGGCCCCTCGGCGGGCGCTACGACATTTGGATGGTTTTCGGGATCGACCAAGTCGGGGCTGCCGGTGTTGTTCAAGGACGGCGGACAGCCCGGGGTGAGCACGACCATGTATCTCGTCCCATCGGCAAATCTCGCCTGCCTGGTAGTCGCAAACCGGACCGACAACGGAGACCTGGTGCAGACCCTCGTCGATCATTTGGTCGCAGCCGTACAGCCGGAATGGACGACGCCGGACACGTCGATGAGTCCGCCGAGGTCGGCATTCTCCGCTCGCGGCGAATATGCAGGTCAGTGGACCGGGAGGTTGAGCGGCGGGCAAGCGGACATGAAGTTCCAGCTCGAGATATCCACTCGCTCCGGTGCCGGTGCGACCTTTTCACTCGGCGACGGTGCCCCTTCGAACCTCTCCAATCTCCAGCTGGAGGGGGCGGCGCTCATCGGGAGAGCCGCGGGAGCGCTCAGCGCGGCTGGTGCGCCGCTCGAGGGTGCGAAGGTATTGAGCCTCAAACTGCTTCCTTACAGCCGGGGCCTGACCGGTCGGCTGCTTGCCAGCAGCTCGAGCCCTGGCATGCTTGCCGCCACGCCGTCCACCGTTACGCTCCAACGCTCCCAGACATGAGCCAGTAACGCGTGGCCGAGGCAGGAGGCGGCCGCGGTCGCTGTGCATCCGAGGCGCGATCGCCGCCTGTAAATGCGCTTACTTCAATATCGTAAAGCCGTATGGCCCCAGAGGCAGGCGCACGAAGCGCGCACCGTCAGCAGCTGTCTGCACCGTCACCGTTCCGGCACCGCCGTACGCGTACTGCATGGTCGAACCATCAGCATGCAGCTCCGCATCGACGACTATGCAGTCAGATCGGGCCTCACCCGATATGTTGTAGGCGACCAACACCTCGGTGCCATAGAGCATGCGGCAGAAGGCCAGCGTGTAGGTCGATCCGTAGGGCAAGCCGAAGTGCGCGCCGTCTCCCGAGATCTGCCGGTAATACATTCGCCCGAAGCGCAACGCCGGTAAGCTCCGCCTGACCCCGGCGATCTGTGCAATCGCCTGATAGATATTGCAGCTGGGATTCAACGCGTTGAGGCCACCGGGCGCGCGATCGAATAGCGCCTCCCGTATCTGATTGTCACCCCCAAAGCCGGAGAGACCCTGCTCGGTGCCGTAGTACACGCACGGAGTTCCGAGCGTGCAGAGGAGAAATCCGACCGCGCCGATGACCTGCTCGTCCGTCGCACCGTGTCCGTACCGGCCAGTGGGCTGCCAGAACGAGTCGTGATTGTCGACGAACGTCACCAGATAGCGACCGAGCTCGGCGCGGTTCAAGGCGCGTTCGCGCTGTGCCTCGAGACGGTTGAACAGCGTCTGTGGTCCTTTGAAACCCTTCAGCACATCGCGCAGCGGCGCGTTGTCGTCATCCCCGTACACTCCTTCTGCCAGGCGGAAGTCGAGCACCGAGTCGAGCCCGAAGAAGACGGTGTCTCCGCCGTCCCGCACGGAGGTATTCGGACCGAGATAACTGTTGTAGAGATCGTCCGACGGACTCGCGACCTCCCCAAATAGGAAGAACTGTCGCTTGCCGAGCGAATATGCGTACTCGCGCACGTTCGAGCAGAAGCGGGCGCAGGCAACCGGATTCATGTGCTTCACTGCGTCGACGCGGAAGCCGTCCACGTCGGCCTCACGTATCCAGTAACAGTGAGCCTTGATCAGGGTATTGATCACCGCGGAGCCCGTGTCATCGTCGTCATTGGCGTAATCCTTGAGGCTCGAGATATCACCGTGCTCCATCTCAGGGTATGCATCATAGTTTCGGATCTGCCCGCGCCGATGGTAGAACTCGGTGTTGTGCAGCTCACTTGGGATCGGCCGGTCGGCACGCCGCCACGCGCCAAATCCGAACCGCTGATCGTTGAAATAGAAGTATGGGTAATCGCCGGGGTATGACCAGTTGTCTCCGGAGTGATTGATGACCACGTCCAGAATGACCCGCATTGGGTAGGGCCGAGCGCCGATCCTGAAGTGGTGTGCGGCGTCAACCAGGTCGATCAGGTCCTGCCTGGTGCCGAAATGCGGATCGACGCTGAGATAGTTGTTGATGTCATAGCCGTGATAAGCATCCGGGTTGTTTTCCAGAATCGGTGACAACCAGACGGCGGTGCAACCGAGCCCGGCGATATAGTCGAGGTGATCCGCAATGCCCCTGAGCGTGCCCCCGTAGAAGCTGTCGGGTGTCGCGAATCCCTGCGAGCGTGTCGACTGCAGGCGCGGCTGGCGCGTGGCGCTGTCGTGAAAGCGATCGGTCATCAGGAAGTAGATCACCTCTTCGCGCCAGTCCCGGTGCAGGTCGGAATAGACTCTACCGGCAACGGGCGACAGATCGATCTGCGTGATGGATGTCGGATCCGGCATACCCAGGACTCCGCAGGCTCGGACAGCTCGATACTAACGCAGGCGTGCCCGGCCGCAGCGGCAATGCCTGCCCTCACGAGCGCAGCAGGTTGACCGCAATGCACAATCTGCAGTCTGCCCAGGGCCGACGATTCAGCGCGTCCAATCAGGCGCCGGCAGGGGCGTCCTGAGCCGGTGTGCCCGCAGCACATACAGCTCAACCTCGCGCCGTCCCGAGCGCCCGAGGGCCAGCGGAGGAGGAGCCTCCTCGATCGAGTCAAAGTACGGCTGCAGACCGGCCGCGACTCGCTGCATCGACCCGATCGGCGCCACCACGATCGCATCGTGTCCGAGCAGGCTCTGCCGGTCGTAGCGCAGGCCGAATTCCTGAGGATTACTGTCGAAGATGACGATGGGCACGGCATCGTGCAGGGCCTGATCGATCTTGCCGCCATAGAACCAACTGGTCGTGATCACAAACGTGCCCGGTGGCAACAGTCCGCGAGCCCTGAGCTGGGGAGGGAGCTGCCACCAGGAGAGCATTTCCAGCGTCGGATCGACCAGAGGCGAGGCGCGCGGCGCGACGATGTGGCCGTAGCCTGTGTTCACCTGAAAGACGATGCCAACCGCGAACACCAGCATGGCCGTGGCGCCGGCGATCCCAAAGCGGCGCAGGCGCGCCGCCTCGATTGCGCGGCAGGCCCAGTCGCCCAGCACCGGAAACAGCATCAGCCAGCCGGGCATCTGCCAGTGCGGCAGCCCGATGTGACCCCACAGCGGAATGACCGTGAAAACCACGATCGTCGGCAACCCCAGGCAAAGACAGTACCAGGAGCGCTCGGCCGCGGGGCCTGCGCGCAAGGCACGCGCCGCCGTGATCACCAGCGGCACGAAGATCCAGGGCAGCAGCCAGATCGCCTGGCCCGCAATGTTGGCGAGTACATGCTCGGGGTGAAATCCGCCGCCTGGGAGGGCGCGGACCGCCTGGAATGTGAACGACGCCCAGTGGTGCTGGTAGTTCCACACGAATACCGGCGAGGCGATGATGAGAGCCAGGAGGGCGCCGAGCCAGGGTGCCGCCCGATACAGGTGCCGGCGCTGGTGAGGCACGCTCAGCAGGAACAACAGCAGTCCCGCGGCGAACAGCACCGCGTGGTACTTGCTGAGTGCCGCCAAGCCGAGCCACAGCCCCGCCTGCAACCAGATGACGGACTCCCCGGACTGACCCTCACGCTCGGGAAACAACACGCGCGTCAGGGTCAGCGCTGCGGCGAGCATTGCAAACATCAGCGGGCCGTCCGGCTCGACCATGCTTCCCAACCCAAAGGTGAAGCATCCGGAGCAACTCAGTGCGAGCACCGCCAGCACGCCGGCGCGCGCGTGGAACAGCCGCTCGGTGAGCCGATAGAGCAGCCAGGAGGTTCCGGCGAACAGAGCGATGAACGGCACCCGTGCAGCCTGGCTATCGCCCGTCAGCGGCAGAAACAGATGCGCGATCCAGTACAGCAGCGGAGGGTGGTCGTAGTAGGAGAGATCGAGATCGTGCGCGACGCTGACCGTGTAGGCCTCATCGAAACTGAGGCCGACGGCAGCTGCCGGCAGCAGACGCAAGAGCGCGAATGCCCCGATGATCGCGAGCGCCACGCGATCCGGCCGCGAGGAGAAGCTCACCCCAATTCTTATACTGAAAGACGGCAGTGCCGACCAGCTACAGCGGACGCGCGGCTGGCGACCTGAGCCTCAGCGGGCTCGAGGCATGCATGTTCATTTCTTACCGTCCGATCGCCGCCGTGTTGGCCGCATTCGCCACGTCCGCCGTGTTTGTCCTTGTCGATTTCCTCTTCCGGTACGCGGCACAATGAGCGTTTGCGCTGCAGCGCACGGTTCGCCGCACGATCGAGTGGGGTGATCCCCCCACCCCCGACGAGACTCGTTACCAACGGCCGCGAATGCCGCTAAGCTCACGGCATGAGTGGGGGATGGCATGCTTCTCGAGCGCGAACACCCTGAGTCCCGGCTCGACGCAGCCCTGGCTGCGGCGCGTAACGGCAGCGGCCGCATCGTCTCCATCGAGGGTGAGGCGGGGATCGGCAAGACTTCCCTCGCCCTGCAGTTCGTCGCGGCGCATCGTAGCGACGCGCACATCTTCGTTGGTGGCTGCGAGCAGTTGAGCACGCCAGAGCCCCTGGGACCGCTGCGTGATATCGAGCGTGACAGCAAGGGGCGGTTCTCGGTTTCGGCCACCAGTCAGCTCGCCACCTTCAATGCGCTGCTGCGCCTTTTGACCTCCGGGCGCGATCCGGGTCTGCTGCTGATCGAGGACCTTCACTGGGCGGACGATCCCACCCTCGATCTGCTTCGCTATCTCGGCCGGCGTATACGCGCATTGCGCACGCTGGTCATCGCGACCTTCCGCAATGACGAGACACTTTCACGCGAACGGCTGGCCGCACTGTGGGCGGACATGCCGCTGGACTGTTGTGAGCGCGTAGAGTTGCAGAGGCTGTCGCCCGCCGCCGTGGCGACGCTGGCCGCACATGCCGACCACGCCACGGCTCCGGAGATCTACGAGGTCACCGGCGGCAACCCTTTTCATGTCACGGAGTACCTGGCAACCGATCGCTCCGCCGTGCCGCGCAGCGTGCGCGACGCGACTCTCGCGCGCACCGCACGCCTGAGCTCGCGCGCCCGGCACACACTTGATTGCGCCTCGATCTTCCCACGGCATATCGATCAGTCGCTGCTGCGCGTGATCGCGCAGGATGGCGAGCACACCGGAGTCGAGGAATGCATGCGTGCCGGCATGCTCCTCGTCAGCGGAGATGCGCTGGCTTTCCGGCACGAGCTGGCGCGACGCGCGGTGCACGAAACGATGTCGCCCCTCAGGCGGCGCGAGCTGCATGCGGCAGCGCTGGAGGTGCTCAAGTCCCGCGAGCAGGTGCGCGCGGCGGAGATCGCTCACCACGCGCAGCAGGCCGGAGCCGCAGAAGACCTGGTTGTCTACTCCCGCCGCGCAGCCAACGAGGCCGACGCGTTGGGTGCGCACCAGGAAAGCGTCGCGCACCTGGGTCGGGTCCTGGAGCACGGCAAGTGGCTGACCAACGCCGAGCGTGCTGATGTGCTGCAGCAGCAGGCGGAGGCTGGCGAGCAGTGTGGTGCGTTGCCACTCGCGGTGGCCGCGATTGGCGAGGCGATCGCGGCACGCAAGCGCGCCGGGGACATCGTCGGCTTGGGTAATGCACTGCGAACGTCGGCCCGTGTGCACTGGCTCTGTGGTGAATCCGACGTCGCCGAGGAGCAATCCGCCGAAGCCCTGCAAGTGCTGCATGACCACGCGGCAACGTGGCAGTACGCGATGGCTCTCAGCGGCCAGTCGCAGCTGGATATGCTGGCCGATCGGCTTGACCATGCCGTTGCGCGCGCGAGCGAGGCAATGGCATTGGCGGAGCGATTGGGACGCTCTGATATTTACCTGCATGCGCTCACCAACCTCGCCGGGTCGCGCTGCTCGATCGATGTCGAGTCCGGCAGCCGGGAGCTTCTCGAAGCGATCGCCGAGACGCGTCGGCGCGGCGAGCCCGATCTGGTGCCGCGGCTCTATTCCAATCTGGTGTACATGCGAGTGCACGACCGGCGGCACGAGCAGCTGTTCGATTACATCGACGCCGGGATCAACGCTGCCGTGGCGCGCGATAACGCACCCCTCGAGGCCTGCATCCGCGGATGTCGCGCGCTCGCGCTGCTCAACCTCGGTCGTACGCAGGAGGCGCTGACGGAAGCGGAATTCGTGATCCACGGGCCTTATCCTCATGGCATCGGCCGTTTTACGGTGGAGATTGCGCTCGCGCGCGCCCGAATCCGGATCGGGATACCCGAGGACGGCGTTCTCGATGAGGCGCGCGTGCTTCCCACCGCGCAGCGCGACATCATGCGCAGCGCTCCGCTTGCGCTCATCGACGCAGAGGCGCTGTGGCTGGGTCTTCCCCGCCCCGGGGCGCGTGAGCGGCTGCGCGCAGCCTTCGATGTCTCGCTTCGCTCTCACGGCCAGCGGTGGAATCTCGCCGAGACGGCCTTGTGGCTGACCCTGCTGGGTGAGCCCGCACCGATGTCCCGGGAGATCGCCAACCGGCTGCGAGCACCCTACCGTGCGCACCTCGCCGGGTCGTGGCGCGAGGCGGCCGCGGCGTGGGCCGAACTCGGTTGCCTCTACGAGCAGGCGATCGCCTTGTCGATGGGCGATGAAGCGGGCCAGCGCGAGGCGCTGGCGCTCTTCGACAAGACGGGCGCCACAGCGGCAGCCGCGCGCCTGCGTCGCGAGCTGCGCGCCAGCGGTGTACGCGCCATTCCGCGCGGTCCGATTGCCAAGACCCGTGCCGGCCCGGCGGGGCTCACGCAGCGCCAATCACAGGTGTTTGCATTGCTCATCAAGGGATTCAGTAACGCCCAGATCGCGCGGCGTCTCAGCATTTCGCCGAAGACCGCCGAGCATCACGTGTCCGCGATCATGGCGCGGATGGGTGTCACAACGCGGCGCGCGGCAGCGGATGCCGCCCGCGAGCGCGGTCTGCTCGACGTGCTAGGAAACTAGGGGCCCTTTGCGCCAAAGATAGGGCGGTGCACCCCATGCCGCCCGCGGCCCGTGCGTCCATGATGCTGCCTCGTAAATTCGCTCTGCGGGGAGGCAGCCATGACGGGCATTGGGATCCTTTTTAACCTGGGTCTGCTGGCCGCATTTGCGCTCCAGCGCAGCGGCATGGCCCGGCCGGCGTTCAAGCGCTGGTGGACGCGCATGCCCCTCGCTGCAGAGCGCAGCACCGTCATCTCCAAGAATCAGGCGCAGGTCTGATATGCGAGCGAGCAACGAGGAGTACGTGGGCGGCGGCGACCGTAGCGTCGGGGCGGCGATGGTCCCCCGCAGGCCCGGCACTGCTACGAGCGAGCACCGCAGGCTGTTCGAACGTGCCGTGCAGCACGCCTGCGATTTCCGCGACCGCGTGGCGGATCGTGCGCCACGGCCGGTGATGCCGGCGAGTGAGCTGCAGGCGCTGCTCGAGGGGCCCACACCAGAGCTCGGCGAGGACTCGCTGCTCGTCATCGACAAGTTGAATGCTGCAGCGGGGCCCGGTTTGACGGCATCAGCCGGGCCGCGATTCTTCGGCTGGGTGATCGGCGGATCCCATCCGGTCGGCGTAGCTGCCGATATTCTCACGAGCGCGTGGGGCCAGAACGCCGGCAGCTACGCATGCTCGCCTTCTGCGGCGCTGGCAGAGAAGGTCGCGGTGCGCTGGCTCCTCGATATCCTGCGGCTGCCGCAGGAGTGCTCCGTGGGACTCGTAACCGGCGCCACCATGGCCAGCTTCGTTTGCCTGGCGGCCGCGCGCGGGGCTGTGTACGCGCGCGTGGGGTGGGATGTCGAAACCGAAGGACTGCAGGGCGCCCCGCCGGTGCGCGTATTCATCGGCGAGGATGCGCATGTGACCATTTTTGCCGCCCTGCGGTACCTCGGCTTTGGATTGCGGGCCACCCGTATACCGACCGACGCCGAAGGCCGGATGGATGCCCGGGCGCTGCGTACGGCGCTGGCACTTGGAGCGGGCCCCGCCATCGTCATCGCGCAGGCCGGGCAGATCCACACCGGCGCCTTCGATCCACTGCCGGATATTGTCAAGACATGCCGCGAGCACGACGCGTGGCTGCACGTCGACGGTGCCTTCGGTCTCTGGGCGCGTGCCGTTCCGGAGATGAGCGAACTCACTGCGGGACTGGAGGAGGCCGACTCCTGGTCAACCGATGGACACAAGTGGCTGCAGGTCCCCTACGACAGCGGGTTCGCCATCGTCAGAGACTCGCAGTGGCACCGGCGTGCCATGTCCATCGCAGCAAGCTATCTGCCCGTAGCCGCCGAAGCCGAATACGATCCCGGGCAGTTCGTGCCCGAGTTGTCGCGACGCGCCAGGGGTTTTGCGGTTTGGGCGCAGCTGCGCGCACTCGGCCGACAGGGTCTGGCCGACATGGTGCGCCGTCACTGCGCCATGGCGCGGCGGCTGGCGAGGCGCCTCGCCGGTGAGCCCGGGGTGAAAGTTCTCAATAGTGTGCAACTCAACCAGGTCATCATCATGTTTGGTAACGGAACGGTGGCTGAATGCAATGAGTGGACGCGTGCGACGGTGGCACAGCTACAGGCGGACAACATCTGCCTCGCCGGTGGCGCTGAGTGGCGCGGTCATTTTGTCCTGCGACTGTCGCTGATTGCATCCTCCCTTACCGACGCGGACATCGATCGTCTCGCTGCTGCCGTTGCGACTGCGTGGAGGCAGGTCCAGCAGCCCCGGCACCGGCGTTGACAACGCGCCCGGGCCGGGTCGGGCGTGGGGCTCTGCTCAGAGCTTTTTGACCACAACACGCCCGGTCGCATCTACATAGATGTGGTAGCGATTACCATCCTTACAGGTTGCTGTGTAGTCGCTGTCGGCATTGCGTTTCGAATCAACCACCTGATCGCACGGAAATCCCTGCAGTGCGATCGCAGCCTTCAGGTCCTGGCCGGGTGACGGACTCTGGGCAACGAGCGGGCCGGTCGAGCCCAGCAACGCCAGGGCGAAGAAACCAACAATCGGTCGCGCAGGCATAGCAGCTCCTGTTATGGACATCAGATTGCGGCGAACCTTTTCGGGTCGGTCAGGATGCCCCAGATCGCCTCTCGTGAGGAGAGTACGGCACTCGCCAGTGCTGGATCCCCGTCCTGGAGCAGACCCACGACCTTCATCAACAACAACTCATATTTCTGGCGCA
>Ga0126381_100003063_pt1 | contig 18182 bp, 9 predicted proteins | sample PanSoiMetPlot_28_FD_96465 | JGI IMG/M metagenome (GOLD analysis project Ga0126381, IMG submission 96465) | Tropical forest soil microbial communities from Panama - MetaG Plot_28 | ecosystem: Environmental > Terrestrial > Soil > Tropical forest > Bulk soil | place: Panama | collected 2016-02-17
CTGGAGCAAGCTGGTCAACGACCCTGACAAGCCGCTGTTGAACAAGGCAATTCAGGCGCAGCTCGCGCCCGGTTCCACCTTCAAGATCATCATGGCCACCGCAGGCTTGCAGGAGGGCATCGCACAGAGCTTACATGTGAACTGCGGCGGCGGAGCTGAATTTTACGGACGGTATTTCAAATGTTGGGTCGTGGCCGAGCATCGTGTCCATGGCCCGGTTGACATCAGCAAAGCGATCTATCAGTCATGCGACGTTTTCTTCTATACCTTGGCCGAGAAACTGGGCATTCAACGGATTGCTAAATACGCAACCATGCTTGGCTTGGGACAGAAGACGGGAATCGACTTGCCTCAGGAAGTCAGCGGGGTAATGCCGTCGGAAGAGTGGAAGATCAAGAACTTCAAGCAGAAATGGTTTGCCGGAGAAACCATCTCCGTTGGCATTGGCCAGGGTGCGGTGGCTGCCACTCCCATCCAGATGGCGCGTGCGATTGGCGCGATTGCCAGCGGTGGACGTCTCGTCCGCCCGCATGTGGCCAATCCAACGGACTTGCCACCGGGCGTAATACAGGCCTCAAACGTCCCGGATCAAACCACCGTTCCGATTGATCCACAAAACTGGCAGACCATTACTGACGCGATGGCTGCGGTCGTGAATCCCGGCGGAACCGCGGCTCTTTCCCATTTGCAAGATATCGATTTCGCTGGAAAGACGGGCAGTGCGCAGACGATCAGTAACGCGCTGAAAGCCCGGCTGGGAGCAGAAGGCAAAAAGTTCAAAGACAACGGCTGGTTTGTTGGCGTGGAACCGCGCCGCAATCCCGAGATTGTGGTTTGTGCACTGCTGGAAGAAGGCGAACACGGTTACCTGGCCGCACGCACCGCAGCCAAAGTAATCAAAGCGTACGTAGACAAAGAGCGGCGAAATCCGCCGCCAAAAGTCGCCGACAAGCCGGCAAGCGGTGGGAAAGTGGAGATTGGTGCCGTTTGGACGGAGCCCGACCCTGATGGCGGCAAGGACCATTTGCAGGGCGGGCGCTTCTTCATGGACGCTGCAGCAAAGAAGCCGGTGCTCGCCACGGCAGCGCCGGGTATGCAGTAGACGAGTACGCAGTAGCTAGAAGCGATGTCATCCTGAACCCGGGGTTAAGCCGGGTGAGCGAACCGCACGTGCACTGTAGCTTCCAGCTGCCGTACGGTCGCTCGCGCCGGCGTCGCTGCCGCTCACGATGACAAGCGTGGGATGAGTGATAACTGAGGGTCGATGTCACGTTACGTTTCATATCGCGATTTTGACTGGCTCCTGCTCGGGTTCGTGCTCCTGATCTGCGGGCTCGGCGTGATGGAAATTCGCAGCGCCACCATGCACACCAAGTTCGCCGGCGCTCACTTCAAGCAGGTCTACTGGATCGCGGCTGGGCTAGGAATGATGTTCCTGATCAGCCTGGTGAACTATCAGGCCCTGCTCGACAAGATTCATTGGTTTTACATCGGCGGGATCGCGTCGCTGATGGCGGTGATGGTGTTTGGGCAGAAGTATCTTGGAGCTCGCCGCTGGATCAAGATCGGCAGCAATCACTTTCAGCCGTCGGAGTGGGTCAAGCTCATCCTGATTCTGGCCGTGGCCAAGTATTTCGCCGACATGAGGCAGAGGGAGCTCTCATGGTCCGACTTCATCAAGGCCGGAGCCATTGTTGGAATCCCCATGCTGATGGTCTTAGCCCAACCCGATCTGGGGACGGCTTTGACGTATATTCCCATTGCGGTGATGGGAGTTTTCCTGGGTGGCCTGCAGTGGAGGCAAGGACTTGCGGTGGCTCTGCTGGCGGTGGTGGGTATTGGTGCAGTGTTCGCAGTTCCGCGGGTTCATGTGTTGAAGTCGTACCAGAAGCAGCGGTTGACCAGCTTTATTGATCCGACCCTCGATCCGCAGGGGTCAGGGTATCAAGTTGAGCAATCCAAGATTGCGGTAGGTTCTGGGGGGCTGTGGGGCGGTAAAGGCTCGCAAACACACGGGAATTTTCTGCCTGTGCCGCAGACAGACTTCATTTTTGCGGCATTTTCCGAGGAACATGGGTTTGTAGGCGCTCTTGGGGTTCTGCTGTTATACTTCATTGTGCTGATGCGTTTGACCCAGAACGCGCAAACAGCGCCCGACCGCGCTGGCACGTTCGTGGTGATGGGTGTGGTGGCTGTGCTTAGCTTCCATATCCTGGTCAATGTCGGCATGGTGGTTGGCTTTATGCCGGTCACTGGAATACCCCTGCCGCTGATGAGTTACGGAGGGTCTTCCGTGTTGTTTATGTTCCTGGCGCTGGGGATGGTAATGAATGTTCGTATGCGCCGTTTTGTAAATTGAGCCAACGAGCTGGGTGAGCCGGCTGGATAAGCTCAAGGAACAAAAAGATTTAACAGGGAAGACGGCAGGGATGTAGTTGCTGCGTTCAGTTCGGAGAAAATCCAGCGCAGCCCAAAAATATATCGATCGCCCTCGCGTGAAGGGGGCATATCACCGGCAGCAGTCGTGCAGTAAGTGCCGGGCAGGATTGAAGCGGAATAGCCGGGCAGGGAACGGCCCCCCGACCAAAATGGTCTGAGAGTGCGGTCACAACCCCGGCGGAAGTTAAAGCGATTACGTGCACAAGATTCCTGAGCTTAAGCAACGGATTCGGCCAGAGACAGATTCCTCCGGCACACATTGCCCCTGTTTGGGGTAAGCATCGCCCGTTTCATCTCCCGAACACTTTCTGACTGCGCTCCGGTGAACCCGTCCGGCTTCTGAATGAAGACGGCGGTAACGGAGTGTTCAATGAACAAAGAATTGTTTGTCTCTTCCACGCCACACGAAACCAAGGTGGGGCTGGTCGAAGATGATCTGCTCGCGGAAATTTATCTTGAGCGCGAGAACGAGTACACCTTAGCGGGATCCATCTACAAAGGGCGCGTCACCCGCGTATTGCCCGGGATGCAGTCGGCATTCGTCGACATCGGGCTGGAACGCGATGCGTTTCTCTATGTCTCCGATTTCATGGACTTGGAGGAGCATGACGACGATCTGACCGATGTCATCCCGGCCAACCGCGGCGTGCAGGACATGCGCCCGCAGCCGGTCCGGACTGAGGCTGCGCCAGCGAGTGCAGAACCGGTTGAGGCAATTGGGGCGGAGTCGAATCTCTCCGTCGAAGCGGAAGAAGGTTTAGAGGTTACCAGCCACGACGAAGGACAACCTGCTGCCGCCACTGAACCAGGCGAACCTTCGAATGGAAGCGATACTGGACGCGATCGCGGCGCATGGCGCGGTGGGCGCCGCCGGCGACGCGGAGGACGTCGCGAACGCGGCAGTGATCGCGGAAGCGACCGGGGAGCAGAGCGTTCCTTCAGCCGCCCGGCAGAGACGACGCCATCGCGGCCTTCCGGGCCTCCCGCCGGATATCAGCCGATTCTGTTACCGGGAGAGTCGATTTCAAAATACCAGCGCTGGTCGCAAGCCCCCGTGCAAGAAGCCCATCCGGTCGAGGAGACAGCCGAAGCCTCAGGCGAAACCTCTGCTGAATCCGAGGCTCCTGTGGCCGCCGCCTTTCCAGAGGATGAACCGATCTTCGCAGTTGGCGAAGCAAACACCGAACCCCTCCACGAAGAGCATGAGGAAATCCGTGCCGTGGCAGAAGAGCCGGTCGATTCCGCCGCAACTTCGATGAGTTGGAATCGCGAATTCCGGCGTTCTGAGCCGGAAACAGCGGTAGCTCCTTCCTGGACGGAAGAAGAGCACACCCCAGCAGAAACGGCTCCGTCAATCGGACACGAAGATGTAACCGAGCAGAGCGATGTCGAAGAGGAACACGAGCCGCATTTCGATCAGCCCGTTTTAGGGATTGACTCCGAACCGCCATCTCGGTCGTCTCGCGATGAGACGCCTATGTTCGCTGCTCCGGGCACGATGGAAGAGGAAACTATCGACGACGAAGAAGCCGATACCGTTCACTTCGAGGCCTCGTCCGATGACAGTTTCGACGAGTTCGAGGAAGAGACCCGAGCCGCAGATCAACCAGAGCATCTGAACGGCGACGCCCGCGAAGCGGTTTCGGAGATTCACATGGCTTCGATCACTGAGTCGGGCGAGCACGCAGCCGAAGCGGCTCCGACCGAAGCCGAAGAAGACGCCGAAGAAATAGAACTCGAAGAGGCGCAGGCCCAGGCTGAAGCCTTGCTTGATGCCGAGGCTCGCGGGAATGGTACCGTCGATGCCCGCGCCGAAGTTCGCGCTCCGGCCGCAACCGCTGGTTACACGCAACGTTCCTCACGTCGTTTCGACCGGCAATATGAGCGCCGCGGGGGCGACCGTGGTCGCCGAGGCGGTGGTGGACGCCGTTTCCGGCGCCGCGAAGCAGCGCCAGTTCCACTGATCAGCGATCTGCTCAAAGAAGGTCAAGAGATTCTGGTTCAGATCGCCAAGGAACCGATCGGCAAAAAGGGCGCGCGCATTACGAGTCACATCGCATTGCCCGGACGTTTCCTGGTTTACATGCCGACGGTGAATCACACCGGCGTCTCACGAAAGATTTCATCCGAGGAAGAGCGTCAGCGCCTGAAGAGGATCATCCTGAGCGAGCGCGAGAACGGACACGGCGGCTTCATCGTCCGTACCGCCGCGCAGAGCGCCAGTGAAGAAGAGCTGCGCGCCGATATCCGATTCCTCAAAGGACTCTGGCAGGACATCAAGAATCGCGCGGAGAGTTCGAAGTCTCCGGCATTGATCTATCACGACCTGAACGTGGTGGAGCGAGTGCTTCGCGACCAGGTCACTTCTGATTTCAACGTGATCTGGGTCGACACCGAGGCAGAATACGAGCGCATTCTCCGCTTCTTCAACCGCTTCCAGCCCGGAATGGTCAAGCGGGTCAAGCTCTATACGAAAGAGACGCCTCTGTTTGAACAGTTTGGCCTGACTGAAGAAATGAATAAGGCTCTGAAGTCCAAAGTCTGGCTGAAGAGCGGCGGATATATCGTTATCAATCAGACCGAGGCTCTGGTCGCCATCGATATCAACACCGGCAAGTATGTCGGCAAGACGCAGCGGCTGGAAGACACGATCGTAAAAACCAATATTGACGCAATCAGAGAGATCGTCCGGCAGATCCGGCTGCGCGATCTGGGCGGCATCATCATCATCGACTTCATCGATATGGATGAGCGCCGCAACCGCCAGCGCGTGATGCAGGCTCTGGAAGAGGAACTCCGGCACGATCGGGCTCCATCAAAGACATTGCAGTTTAACGATTTCGGGCTGGTGGCGATCACGCGTAAGCGCGTCAAGCAGTCGCTCGAACGCACCATCGGCGCGCCGTGTCCGTATTGCCAGTCGACCGGATACGTGAAGTCGGTTTCGACGATCTGCAACGAGATCTATGTTGAGATGCGCAAGATCACCAAGCACCTGGAGCACGAAGACGTCATGCTGCGCGTGCATCCGGATGTCGCGAAGGAATTGAAAGCGAACAATGCCCGTCTGCTGAACGAAATGGAAGAAATGACCAAGCGGACGATCATTGTGAAGAGCGATCCGGCGGTACACCAGGAGCAGTTCGATATCAACTGAACTGCAGGCTTAAGGTTTCGGGCAACGGGCGTCAGACCTCGCCCCTTGACCTAGACGGGCGGTTTCGCCTGTCTCTTTTCTCTCTTTAGCCTTGGGAAGCCCGACGACTGTTGGAGAGCAAGCATTTTTGGGATGTGTAGCTAGAGTCCACTGAGATGCGCCCGCTCACTCGTTTAGAGGCCCAAGAACATAATCGCTCGCTTTGTTACCTCTGACGGTTTGGAGTAATACTCCCGATTCTGGGTTCGACTAGTTTCTGACCTAACGATTAGCAGCTAGCAAGTTTTTTGTTTGATTTTCTAATCAACCAAGGTAGTATCCCGTTCCGCAGCCCCTTCAGTTCCCAGTTTCGCGCGCACTTCTGGGCTCACTTCCGCGCTCCTTCTGCGTTCACTTCTGCGCTCACCATCGTCGCTAGAAACTGACTCCACCCGTTTGTCTGGCGCAGCCGGATACGACTAGCTGCGGCGGAGGGCGAGCCAGTCTGCGGTCGTTTCGATTAACCCAATCTCGTCTAGCGAACAATATCGAGGGTAAACAACATGAAGACTCGCAGTATCTGCCGCGCGACGTTCAGAATCATCACCGGAGTTGTTCTGGCACTGGCGATGACCGCCAGCTTCGCCCAGACCTCAACGCGCACGACCAGCAGTGTGTTGCTGTCTCCAGCAGTCCCCACGGTCGCCGCGCATTCTCACGATATGGCACCCGCCACTGCCCCGGCAGCGGCGCAAACTCCGCCCAAAGCTCACAAGGACCGGCCGCACATGCACGTGAAGAACTGGATGAAGCAGCCGAACGGACTGCCCGGAGTTCCACCTCTGAATCCGTCGACTGTTCCGAAGTTCGCGAACCAGCTGACCAGGCCTCCTGTTTTCGTTTCCACTGAGACGAAATTCGATCCGACCATCGGCCAGAGGGTTCCGCTCTACGAAGTTACCGAGAACATAATCTTCCAGCAGATCTTGCCTCTGGGATTCCCCAAGACGAAGGTCTACGCATACGGCGGAAAAGTGAACACCGCCCTGCCCGGACGCCCCAATCATCTTCAAACGGTATTCTCAACCCCAGGACCGACTTTCGAAGCAACCGCGAACCGCCGCATCTTCGTTCATTACGTCAACAATCTGGGAGAACCGCACATGTTCCCGATCGATCCCACAATCATGGCGGCCAATCCCAACCACGCCGCGATACCGACACCTCCGTTTGCCCCGTTTCCTCCGGGCTATCCCGAGTTTCAGTCCCCGATTGTGACCGTTCCACACGTGCACGGTGGCGTGACGCCATCAGACTCTGACGGTTTCCCAAGGTCCTGGTTCTCAAAGGGCCGGACCAGTGTTGGGGAGACGTTCGATGGCACTACTTTTGAGTACTTTAACGGACAGCTGCCAACGACGCTGTGGTATCACGACCATGCACTTGGAATGACACGTCTCAATCTGGCCGCTGGATTGGAAGGCACTTACATCATCCGCGATCCGCAGAACGATAACGTTGCGCCGCTTCTTCCGTCGGGCAAGTACGAGATGCCGCTTATGCTGGCGGATAAAGCGTTCAACGCCGATGGCTCGATCCATTTCACAACCGTGGGCGATAACCCCGACGTCCACCCGTACTGGGATCCTGAGTACTTTGGGGATACGATCCTGGTCAACGGGCAAGCCTGGCCAAACATGAATGTGGAGCGGCACCAGTATCGATTCCGCATCGTGAATGGGTCCAACGCACGTTTCTACAACTTGAGCCTGTCGAACGGCATGTCGTTCATCCAGGTCGGCGCCGACGGCAGTTACTTGCCCGCACCTGCCACGTTGACCTCGCTGCTTTTGGCGGTCTGTGAACGTGGGGACATCCTGATCGACTTCTCGAACCTGAAGGCCGGAACCAAAGTTGTTCTGACGAATTCCGCGAATGCCCCTTACCCGGGCGGGGACCCGCCGGATGGCAACACGAGTGTAGTCATGCAATTCACAGTTCAGGACACGAGGCCTGTGCATCCGAATCCACTGCCCCCCACTCTGATCACCGTTCCTACTCTTATCGAAACGCCGAACATTGGGAATCCGAAGCTGTTCACGTTGAATGAGGCGGAGCACCCGGTTACCGGCGACCCGGTTGGAGTCTTCATCGACGGACGGCATTTTGACGAAGATGTCACTGAAGTCCCCAGGCTCGGCACGACGGAATCCTGGTACATCCAGAACCTAACCGAGGACGCCCATCCCATACACATTCACCTGGTTGAGTTCCAGTTGGAGAATAGACAGGGAATCGATGTCGATCGATTTACCGCCTACTGGCAAAAGCTGAATGGTACAGAGCTTCCACTCGATCACGCACCAATCCGAGTCAATGCCGAGATTCCAGTGGACACAGGGGACGGCACCGGGACCCATGATTTCCTGATTGGTGACCCGACACCACCGTCACCCAGCGAGAGTGGATGGAAGGATGTCTTCCTCGCCCCGCCGGGAATGATCACTCGACTGCTGATCCGGCTGGCCCCGCAGTCGGTGAAAGAGTCGGACCTCTTCCCCGGCAAGAACACCTTCCCGTTTGACCCAACCGCAGGCCCAGGCTACGTCTGGCACTGTCACATTCTCGATCACGAAGACAACGACATGATGCGTCCGATGCAGATTACATTCGACGATCTGCCGTGTCTCGATTGTGGGCCGAACTCGCCCTCAGCGAGAAACTCAACACCGGGTACGGGCAAGTTGGCCCACAGCGATAGCGGGTCGACGCCAGCATCCGGCCAGCAGATGAACATGGGATCCATGCCCTCTATGCCGATGCGGAACAGAAAGTGATTTGAAGATCAACAACTCTAAGGGAGGTGGAGGAGACGGCGCCGAAACCGTCTCTTCCGCCTTCTCAGAAATGCTTCCTCGAAAGTACGAATCGTGATTCGTTGAGTTTCGATGACGCCTGTTCAGTTCACATGGGGGGCCTATGAAGTTCCAGAGTTTGTCAGTCTGTGTTGTCGTAATGTTCTTTTCGAACGTTGTTTTGCTCCCCTGCGGCACGGCGCAAATCCAGGGAGATGCAGTTGACAACGGCAAGCGTCAGCAAGCGACACAACTCTTTGAGAAAGGCAACCGCCTGGAAGCTTTGCCGCTACTGGAAGAATTGGTGCGAAAGAATCCAAGAGATCACGAGCTGCTGCTTGATTTGTCAGCATGTCTGGTTAGCCATGCGGCCACTCTGACAGATCAGCAAGCCGCTGCAAAGGAACGCCTTCGTGCCAAGAATCTTGTACAGGAAGCGTTGGACCTGGGTGACAATAGTCTCTTGGCACAAAACCTGCACCAGCTTCTTGGAGCGCTACCGCCAATTGGCGCGATCGAGTTTTCCCGGAATCCATCCGTAGAGCACGCGATGCTCGCAGGAGAAGCAGCCTTCTCCCGCCGTGATTTCGTCACAGCCCGTAAGAACTATGCGAGAGCATTGCAATTAGAACCAAAGAACTATGCCGCAGTCCTGTTCACGGGAAACACGTACCACAAGGAGAATGCCTATGTGAAAGCCGGAGAGTGGTATGAACGCGCAATCCAACTCGATCCGAAGGTGGAAACTGCGTATCGCTACTATGCCGAAATGCTAGTGAAAGAAGGCGACATGTCGAAGGCACGGAGCATGCTCATCCATGCCGCGGTCGCCGAGCCTTACAACAGAATCGTCTGGCGCGATCTGATTGCCTGGGCCGCTCTCAACAGGAGCGAACTGAATTTCAAATATGCGGGGCTTTCGTCAGAACCTAAAGCTCCCGGGCAAAACGAATCTATGTTCGATGTTCACTTCGACGTTAACTTCTTTTTGCAACGCCCCAAAGACCTCTCCGATGCATGGCAGGCGTATCGCTCCGTTCGCGCGGACTGGAAAGGCGGTGGCAAATTCAAGCAACATTTCCCGCACGAATCTGTTTACCGGCATAGCCTCGCAGAGGAAGTCGAAGCTCTGACCGCGGAGGTCGGTGTACTGGAGAAGTTGGAGGGTGATGTCGAAACCGCCGAGATAGTGACCGAGAAGCCATCTCTGCTCCTGCTTTTGAAGCTGCATCAGGAGGGCGTTCTAGAACCGTATGTGCTCTTCAGGCTGGCTGATGAGGACATTGCCAAGGACTATCCCGTCTACCAAGCCAGGCACCGGGACAGATTGGAACAGTACCTCGATAAGTTTGTCGTGCCGACAGCACTCGGTAAAACGATTGAAGTGCTGACTGCACCTGCTCAACATTAATCCGCTTACCTGGATTCAAAAAGACAATCCCACCATCGCGCAAGAGTCATCGATCCCAGGAATGCGAGATTGGTGCGCCGTCAGTTTGCGGCCCTTACAGCCGTATTAGACACCGATCAACGGATAGATAGCGAAAGCAGGCCTTAGCAGAAGCTTGCGTATTTGTTCGCCTCGGGCGCGCCAGGAAGCAATGCTACCGTGGATCTGGAGGTTGTGGACACTTACAGATCCGAAGCGACTGACGCGCGCTAGCTCACGTTAGCGAGGGTCTTGACCGCGATGTCGGACTGGTTGCGCAGCTTCTTCACTGACTCATGAATAGATTGGCCGGCGGGGCCAGCGCCGCCTTGCTCGGCGCTCTTCGCGACGCTGCCTGCCTCTTCTGTTGCGGTGTTGGCCATGTCCAGGAGAACGACGATGGAATCAGCATGCAGCTTCCAGAGAGATGACATTTTCTGGCTGCGCTTGAGTTCCTCGAGTTCTGTGCTGATGCGCGCTGAGATGGAGACCATACGAATGAGCGTGCGCGCGATGTCGGCTCGCAAACTCTTTTCTTCCAGGAAGGCTGCGCCATAGGCGTCTGCTTCTGGCACGTTGAGTGTCAGGTTGAAGAAGCGCATGGGAACAACCTGTCGGTACTTGGGGTCGGCTACGCGTACGAATACCCGAATTGATTCCTCGACGCGGCGAAGTTTGCTTTCTTCGGCGGAGAGTTGCTGCGCGGTAATCGCCGGCGGTTGAAAGACCACGGGAGGCGCCGGAGTCTTCGCCTTCCCTGCAGCCGCTTTGGCCGCTTTGGGCGCCGCCGCCGCGCCGGATGTAGTCCGCGTGGCTTGCGCCGCCGGTGTAAGCAGAGAACGACGGATCGGCGGACGCCGGTCCAATTCCTTCTTTAGCTTCGACACGCGGCGGAATTTCTCCAGGGTGCTGCCGTAGTCAGCTTCCAGCAGTTGCTTTTCTTCAATCGCAGCGACGTGCTCGACCGTGACTTCAACACCATCGACGGTAGTCAGAATCGTCCCACCCATTTCTTCGAGTGCCTGGCCGAAGTTCTTGATTTCACCCAAGGCCTTCATGAACAGTTCGTCAAATTTCTTACCGAACGACGCGTTGTACGCCGCAACCGTGGCCAGCACTCCTGGATGGTGGAACGATGAATCGAGCCACTGTTTCAGTTCCCGCACACGCCCGATCATCCCAGAATCCATCAGTGCATTGAAATCGCGGAAGCGTGAAACTTCTTCCAGAAATGGATCAAAACGCCGCAGCAACTGCACGTGTTCTTCCGGGAGTGTGGGCACATCGCTATCGGCCAGAATTTCGATGAGCGCGATCTCAAACGGCGAAAGCGGCAACGCGCCGTCGAGACCGTAACCACTTTGCTCCCATTGTCCGGGTACGCGGGGATGACGATAAAGAAAGGTCGCGACCAAATCGGTCTTGTCGCGGTTTACATCGTTCGCTTCTCTCCTCCGGACAAAATATCGCAAAAGCGCTTCGGCAACCTCGGAGTCGGTGTCGGGAGTAAGTCCCTGCCGCAGCATCGCAGGCGTGATGGCCATGTCGAGGAGGTGCAGCCAGCGGTACATCCGCGAGAGCGTGTTGGGCAATTCGCGCTCAGAATGGCGTAAAGCGTCCTCGTCGAGATCTTTCGGAATCGGCACATCGCCGCCGAGCGTATCTCGCAGAAGCTTCTGATAGAAGCCCTGGACAGTCGCCAAAATAGCGAGTTCAAACCGAAGATCTTCGGCCAAAAAATGCCCCCGCAACTGCGTGTGCTCGATAAAACTCTACTAATCCCCAAGTAAAGCCGAAAGGTTACCAATGGTGCAAGTTACTACTGGAGCGGGTTCTTGCGCGGAAACGAGTGGGAAATAAACGGAAGTGCATGTACTTCCGTGGTCGTCGTTGTGATGTGACGGTTAGCGTCGATGTCATCCTGAGCTGCGGCGAAGCCGGAGCGAGCGACCGTACGTCAGGTGAAAGGGTTCGTAGTAGAGAGGGTTATCGAAACTGCCGGCAGCCTAATCGGTCCGCATCTACCGCTTTAACGCTGTCCATCATCGTACGGTCCCTCACCCGGCTTGGCGCTGGGTTCGGGATGACAAATCTCTTAGGATGTGTTCAGAACACTACGGTCTTGTTTCCGTAGACCAGCACGCGATTCTCGACATGCGACCGCACAGCGCGGGAGAGCACGACTTTCTCCAGATCGCGGCCCTTGCGGATGAGGTCCTCGACTGTGTCGCGGTGCGAGACGCGTACCACGTCCTGCTCGATGATCGGCCCGTCGTCGAGAACTTCAGTCACGTAGTGGCTGGTTGCACCGATCAACTTGACGCCTCGTTCGAACGCCTGATGATAGGGACGAGCACCCACAAAAGCTGGAAGAAAGGAATGGTGAATATTGATAATGCGTTGCGGATAGCGGTTCACGAATTCGTTCGACAGTATCTGCATGTAGCGCGCCAGCACCATGAAGTCGGGACGGTGCTCGTCGATCAGGCTTTGGATTTTGCTTTCGGCAGCCTGCTTATTTTCTTTCGTGACCGCGACCACTTCGTACGGGATCTTGTAGAAATCGGCGAGAGCCTGATTATCAGGATGGTTTGAGATGATCAGCGGAATGTCGCAGGCCAGTTCGCCGCTCTGATGTCGATAGAGCAGGTCGACCAGGCAGTGATCGTATTTCGAAACCAGAATGATCATTCGCGGTCGATGGGATGACTGCGCGAGCCGCCATGTCATCTGGAATTTAGCCGCGACCGGAGTGAAATGCGTTCCGAAATCCGCGAGATCGGACTGAGAAAGATCGATGTCGAAATCCTTGGGATCGAACTCCACGCGCATGAGGAAAAGTCCAGACTCTTCGTCGGCATGCTCATCGGCGTGCAGGATGTTTCCGCCGTGCCGGTAGACGAAGTCCGCGATGCTTGCGACTTCACCTTTAGAATCGGGGCAACTGACCAGCAGGATGGCGGAGTTCTTCATAGCTGATGCGCCGGAATGAACCACAAAGGACACGAAGTATCACGAAGGAATCGATAGCCAATTCTCCTGAGTGTCCCGTCGTGTCCCTGGTGGTTAACGCTTTTGTTGACTCGAAATAGAAGCTAGAGCTTCAGTGCTTTCACGATTTCCTTTGCAGCATTCGCACCCGATCCGCCAGTCAACCCCACGCCCGGGTGCGTGCCACTCCCGCATAGATACAGATTCTCAATCGGGGTTTTGTAACGCGCCCAATCCAGCAGTGGACGCATGGTGAAGAACTGATCGAGGGCCAACTCACCGTGGAAAATCTGCCCACCGGTCAGGCCGTATTTCTCCTCCAGATCGAGCGGCGTGATGATCTGGTGCGTCAAAATCAGTTCGGGAAGATTCGGAGCGTATTGCGCCAGCGTTTGCACGACTGTCTGTCCCAAGGCTTTCCGCTGCTGCTCCCAATCGCCTTTCAGCTTGTACGGTGCGTACTGCATGTACACCGACATGACATGCTTGCCCTCGGGAGCGAGCGTCGGGTCCGTCAGAGAAGGAATTGTAGCTTCAAGATACGGCTGACGCGAGAAGTTGCCGTACTTCGACTCGTCGAATGCACGCTCAATGTAGTCGATCTCATTTCCGAGATGAATGCGCCCGCGCAGCGCAGACGAGTCGCCGTTCGGCTGCGCTGTGAACTTAGGCAATCCTGAAAGCGCCAGATTCACTTTCGCTACGGTCCCGTTTCCGCGGTAGTGCTGCAGTTTCTGCACGAAGTCTGGAGATAGATGGACGGGGTCCGTGAGTTTCAGCAGCGTGCGTTTCGGATCGGCATTGGAGATCACAGCCTTTGCCTGGATCTCTTCTCCAGTAGAGAGCTGAACTCCAGTGGCCGCTCCGTCGCGGATAGAGATCCCAGCGACCTCAGCCCCGGTTCGAATCTCAACACCAGCAGCCTTCGCTGCGGACGCCATCGCTTGCGTGACTGCCCCCATGCCTCCAGCGGCGAACGATGCACTGCCAGCAGGATGCGAGTCGCCGGCGGCGCGAATGAGCAGAACCAGCGTGCTGCCCGCCGACCATGGTCCTAGAAAAGTGCCGAAGACACCGCGGGCGGCGATCACAGCACGCAAGAGTTCAGTCTCGAAATACTCTGCCGCAAGATCCGCCACTGCCATCGGCCCCCAGCGCAGCAGGCGGAACATGTCCTTCTTCCCCAATTTGCGGATGGCACGTCCTGTCTGCAACATGCTCCACAAATCGCCGCGGCTCGGGTTGTCGATGTCCGGAGGCGGAGTCGCAAGTGCATCCGCGATAACCTTGCTGATCTTGCCCAACGACTGCTGAAACTCGGGATACTTGGCGGCATCTTTCGCAGAGAACGCGCTGATTGCTTCCGACGATTTCTTCGCGTCTTGATAGAGCGAGAGTGCGCGGCCGTCCGGTGAGAGCGCGGTCACGCAGACGTCGGGCGTGATCATTTTCAGCCCATGCTTTTCCAACTGCATGTCGCGCATTACATCGGGGCGGATCGGTCCGGCAGTGTGAGCAAGCGTCGAACAGCGGAAGCCGGGATGAAATTCGTCGGTGATCGCCGCGCCACCAACTTGTGCACTGCGCTCGAGGACCAGCGGCTTGTATCCGGCTTTTGCGAGGTAGAACGCCGTGATCAGTCCGTTATGACCGCCGCCGATGATGACTACGTCTCTTTTGTCCGCCATAGTGTCCGGTTCTTTGTCTCACTGACGCCGTCAGGCGCTTACCTGCAAAAAGCTTTATCGCCGAGAGCGCTGAGAAAACGCCGCCGCGTTCGCCGAGTGACGATGCACTTCAGGCCGCTCCTTTGACGTCTTTCAGTATCTCGAGGGCTGCCAGGCGTCCGTTTGCACCCATAATGCCGCCTCCGGGGTGCGTGGCCGATCCGCACATGTAGAGATTCTTGATCGGAGTGCGGTATTGCGCCCATCCTGGCACCGGACGCAGGAAGAAGAGTTGCTCGAGCGAAAGCTCACCTTGGAAGATGTTGCCCTCGCTCAGTCCCCATTCGCGCTCGAGATCCAGCGGTGTCACGACCATCTTGTCGATGATGATGTCTTTCAAGTTGGGCGCGTATTCGGAGATCGTGTCGATGACGGTGTTCCCGAACTTCTCTTTCTCGGTGTCCCAGCTAAGTCCGGGCGCCAACTTGTATGGCGCGTACTGCACAAAGCACGACATCACGTGTTTTCCAGGAGGCGCCACCGACGGATCAGTCAGAGACGGAATGACCATGTCGATGTAAGGCCGCTTCGAGAAATGGCCGTATTTCGCGTCGTCGTAGGCACGTTCCATGTATTCGACCGATGGCGAGATCGAAATCGCGCCGCGTAAGTGGGCACCCGGACCGGGCATGCACGTGAAGTTCGGCAGGGCATCGAGGGCAATGTTTACTTTTCCGGACGAGCCGCGGAATTTGTAGCGATTGACCTCTTCGAGGAAGTCACCCGGCAGATGCTGGGCTTCGATGAACTTTGTGAAGGTCAGGCGCGGATCGACGCTTGACGAAATCACATCGGCGTAAACCTCATCGCCGTTGGAGAGCACCACGCCCTTCGCCTTCCCATTTTTGACGATAATCTGCGAGATGCCTGCCTGCGTGCGGATTTCAACGCCCGCCTCGCGCGCCGCATCGGCGATCGCGTTTGAGATTGCGCCTGTGCCTCCACGAGCAAAGCCCCAGGCGCGGAATGCGCCGTCGATCTCGCCCATGTAGTGATGGAGCAGGACGTAAGCGGTTCCCGGCGAGCGCACGCCGAGAAACGTGCCTATGATTCCCGAAGCCGACATCGTGGCCTTAAGTACGTCGGTCTCAAACCATTGGTCGAGAAAATCGATGGCGCTCATGGTCATGAGCTGGACCTGGTTGTACTTGTCGTAACTCGACATGCCCTGGAAGCGGCGTCCGATGAAGAGGAGCTTCATTAGTTCGCGCGGATTGAGCGTGGTCGGGTCCGGCGGAACCATGCTCAGGATGGGCTTCACGAAGCGACACATGGCCTGCATCGCTTTGCCGAATTCGTCGTAGGCTTCGGCGTCGACACGCGAGTGGCGGGCAATTTCACGATGCGTTTTGCCGTGGTCATTCACGCGCCATAGGTAGTCGCCGCTCGGCATCGGAGTGAAAGTTCCATCGAGGGGGAGAATCTCCAGGCCATGGCGTGGGAGATCAAGATCACGAATGATTTCGGGCCGCAGCAGAGAGACGACGTAAGAGCATACTGAGAACTTGAAGCCGGGCACGATTTCTTCCGTGCAAGCAGCTCCTCCGAGCACATGCCGCCGCTCGAGAACCAGCACCTTTTTCCCGGCGCGCGCCAGGTAGGCCGAGTTCACCAGTCCATTGTGTCCACCGCCGATGACGATGACATCGTATTTGTTGGAACCAGCCATTCGCTTGTGAGCTCCTAGCTGCTAGCTCCTAGCCGCTAGCTTGTATGCTGAGATTTCAGGAAACGCAATGATACTCGTACCGAGAAAAGGCGGAAATGAAGATTAGAGCCCGCTGGGAAGGACGGTCCAGCTGCGAAGAAGGCCGCACGAAACTGGCAGAATGGCGCGCATCAGGGCTACGAGTCGAATCGGTATTCTATCGGGAAAGCCAGATTTTGTCTGCCTGTTTGTTGCTAGGAATTTTCAGCGCTCTCTGCGGCAGTTCTCGGCGAACTCTGCGGTAGAGGATTTTAACGCCGAGTACGCTAAGGGATCCCAGAGCACGCGGAGAAGGCCAATTGCAAGAATGCCTGTGGCAACACCGAATGCGGTTGCCGCGAGCTCTCACCCGTGAATATAATCCACCATTCTGGATTCCTTTGTGTTCCTTAGTGTCCTTTGTGGTGAGAAACTACTTTAACCAGCAAGGGCACGAAGTCACACGAAGGACAACTTTGAGGACCTCACCTTGCCCATCGGAACCGCATTCCACGAGAGAACATTTCCACTTTGCCACAGCCTGAACTACCGCGAGTGGTCGGGATACTACACCGTCAGCGTCTACGAAGTGCACCACGAGCACGAGTACAACGCGATCCGCAACGCGTGCGCGCTGATCGACATTTCGCCGCTCTACAAGTATCTGATCACCGGCAAAGACGCGACCCGTCTCGTGAACCGCGTGATCACCCGCGACATTAACAAGGTGAAAGTCGGACAGGTCATTTATTGCTGCTGGTGCGATGAAGAAGGCAAGGTCATCGACGATGGCACGATTTCGCGCCTGGAAGAAAATGTCTATCGCTGGACCGCTGCCGACCCCAGCCTGCGATGGTTCCGGCAAAACGGCCTGAATATGGATGTTCAGATCGAGGACATTTCTGAGAAGGTCGCGGCTCTTGCCCTGCAAGGGCCGACATCGGCAAAGCTGCTGAAGTCCGTTGCTGAGGCCGATATAGTGAATCTGAAATATTTCCGCGTGACCCGCGGCAAGATCGCTGGCATTCCAGTCGACATCTCGCGCAGCGGTTACACCGGTGATCTCGGATACGAAATCTGGATGCCTTGGAACGACGCCGTCAAAGTCTGGGACGCGCTTTCGGAAAAAGGCAAGCAGTTTGATCTGCACGCTGCTGGAATGCTCGCACTCGATGTCGCCCGTGTTGAGGCCGGTTTGTTGCTGATTGAGGTTGACTACATCAGCTCGAAGAAGGCACTGATTTCGTCGCAAAAATACTCTCCCTACGAACTGGGCTTTGCCAAGATGGTCCATCTCGACAAAGAGAATTTCATAGGCAAGCGCGCTTTGGAGCGTGACGCGAAAAACGGAGTCCCGCGCCAGCTTGTAGGCCTCGAGGTTGACTGGCCGGATGTTGAGCGACTCTATGAACGCTATGGTCTGACGCCGGCGGCTCCAGCTCAGGCGTCCCGCGTGGCCGTGCCGGTGTATGCCGGTGAGAAGCAGGTCGGCAAAGCAACGACCACCTCGTGGTCGCCAACGCTCAAAAAGATGATTGCGCTCGCGAGCCTTGAGACGGAATACTCAAAGCCCGGAACCGCGTTGCAGATGGAGATCACGATCGAGGCGATCCGGCTGAAGACGAATGTGAAGGTGACCACATTACCTTTCTTCAATCCGCAGAGAAAGACGGCGACGCCGGTCTAGGCTTGTGTAGGGGCGGACGCATTCGTCCGCCCCGCGAGCGCAAGCGAGCGTGCGGGCCGGCATCGACAGCGGTTCATCGTACACGGCGACAATGCGCGCTTCGCGCGCACCCCGGACGAATGCATCCTGGGCTACACATGCGCGGCGCGCCGCTTGCCTGCGACATAGATCCATACTCCGATCAGCAATAACGCTCCGCAGCCACCGACCACCTTAAAGACTGCGAGCGGC
>Ga0126381_100003064_pt1 | contig 18180 bp, 16 predicted proteins | sample PanSoiMetPlot_28_FD_96465 | JGI IMG/M metagenome (GOLD analysis project Ga0126381, IMG submission 96465) | Tropical forest soil microbial communities from Panama - MetaG Plot_28 | ecosystem: Environmental > Terrestrial > Soil > Tropical forest > Bulk soil | place: Panama | collected 2016-02-17
CGTGTTTACCGATCATAAAGAAACTGGCCCGAACCTCGAATCGATCCAGAAGGTCCAGGATTCTGGGAGTGCCTGCTGAATTGGGGCCATCATCGAACGTGAGTGCGATGGCTGATGGGTCGGCCGTATGGCGCAGCGTCGGGCCAAAAAGCTGGGCGGACGGCGCCACCGCGGCCCATGAAAACAAACCACCGCCGCACGCTCCGCCGAACCCGATCAGCGCAGGAATTGAATGCACCATGCACAAATTCTCGCATGCGCGCAGTGTTGGAACCAGCGAAATGGTTCGCTACGGTCGCCTTCCCGCGAATCATCTTGCACAGGTAACCACTCGAATACACCCCGGTCCACGGCCGTGGACACTGCTGAAATGAAGGCTCTATTGTGATTGGTAGGTCATCTGAAACACTGAAACGCGCGCGGCCGGTCCCCCGCCATTTCCTGGCCATTTCGCCAGTTGAGCGGACGGCAATTCCGTGGTCAGCATCGGCTGAGGGAACCGTCTGGAATACAAACTCAATCGACGATGAACCTGCTGGACAAAAAATCCGTGCAAGGATTTCACCAAGGGGAATCCATAGAAGCCTATACCGAGGCCATCCAGACCGACCTGAGAAAGATTCAGACCAGTAACTGGTCGTCTTGGTCGAACACGGTTGTAATCGTGCTGCTGCTGACCTGCGCGATTGTCTCCTTTACCTTGCCTTCGCTCCTGCGGGACCAGCCCTCTTTCTTCCGGATAGACCTCGGTCTGGCCGTCCGAATCTTGGTCGGCCTGGTACTGCTGTTCAGCATCTACTCGCTTTGGCAGCAGCTTCATATCAAAGACCTGTGTGATGAAATTCAACAAAAGCAGGCCAGCTCCGAGGCTCTTTATCGAATGGCCATGTTCGACCCTCTTACAGGCCTGTACAATCGCCGCTTCGCTCAGCCGAGGATCGAAGCCGAAGTTTTGCGCTGCCAGCGGAAGGGCACGCCTCTGACCATGCTGCTTCTGGACCTGGATCAATTCAAGCAATTGAACGATGCGCACGGCCATTCGGCCGGCGACGCCGTCCTCCGCGCGTTTGGGGAGCATATCACCAAGGCCATTCGCGGTTCCGATCTTGCCGTTCGCCTGGGAGGCGATGAATTCATGCTCCTGCTTCCCGAATGCGACGCGATCCAACTCAAGCGCGTGCTCGACCGTCTGCTGCGGTGTCGCGTCGAAATCGCTGGAAAGAGAATTCCGGTGGCATTTTCCGTGGGCTGGAAAGAGCACGTCTCGGGAGAAAGCTCCAGCGATTTGTTCGAGGCTGCTGACCGCGCACTCTATCAAAACAAGAGAGGCATTCCGGCGAATGCCGCCTCGGTGCCGGCCTGAACGCTCGCTAGCCCCTGCGTGGGATTTGCTCCCGCCGTTTGATAGCATGAAGCACTTGGCCCTTTGACGCGCGGCATGTCGGCTTCCACTATTCCCCAATACTTTCGCGACTGGCAGCGATGGGCGGTCGTTTTCTGGCTTCTTATTTGGATTCCGGCGTATTGGCACACCTGGGGGCCAGCGAATTTTCTGCAGCTTTGCGATTGCGCCGTAATTCTGACTTGCGCCGGAATTTGGACCAGGAGCAGCCTTCTGATTTCGAGCCAGGCAATCGCTTCCCTGCTGATCGACTTCGTTTGGACGGTGGATGCTGCGTGGAGGCTTCTGCTCGGCCGCCACTTGATCGGTGGAACCGAATATCTTTTCGACTCCCATTACCCGTTGTTGGTGCGGCTGCTATCTCTCTTCCATTTGGCCATGCCGCCGCTGCTGCTTTGGGCGCTGACTCGTGTTGGTTACGATTCGCGCGGAGTCGCGTTGGAGTGCCTCATCACCGCTGTTGTTTTTGGGGCTGCTCGATTTACCGATCCCGCTAAAAACATGAACTTCGCCTTCGCCGATCCTTTTTTTCATCGTTCCTGGGGACCTCCGCCGGTTCACGTGGGCGTCAGCGTCCTTTTCATGCTCGTGGCGGTCTATCTGCCTACTCACTGGTTTCTCAGGCGATTGTTTCCTCCTCGGATGGTTGTGAGCTAGTCCACTAAACGGACGAAGTGAAGTATGCCAAGCTGCAGCATTGTCGCGCCTTTCGCCCGGTCAGGCTTCGGCTCAAGGCGGGCGCAGACACTTAGCACCAAACTGCCATAAACAAACGTCTAGCCGAAAGAACGAAAAGGACCGAACCCCGCAGGGAAGCCAGACTGGTAGGCGGCCAGCAAAAAATACCGCGCCGGTTCATAGTGATTTTCGGCGGTAAACGGAGAGTAAAAGAGGGACTCAGAGGCCAGATCCTTTCGCACGAAAAAAGCGTTGCACCCAAGAAGATTACACCCCACCAGCGCGTATCCCTTGCCTCCCAGCAGCAATTCCAAGGCTTTGAGCGAGGCTCCGAAATAATCGGTGCCGTTCCAATGATGAGATGCGTCGTACTCCATCACCCAGGACAGATTGGGAGGAAACTTGGCGTTATATTCGCAGACGATCACGCGAGGCGAAACTGAGCGGATGGCCTGCAAGATATAGAAATCGTTGCCGTCGATGTCCACCGAAAGCAGATCAAGTTCGGAATCTGAAACGAGCCGCCCAAGCAGGCTGTCCACATTTTCCGCGCTGACGCGTTGCTGTTCCATTCGGAGAGAGGCTTCGGCGGTAAAGCGGGCCACTGTGTTTCTGGCGGCAATTACTTTTTTAGACGAGGCTTCGATCCAAATCCCGCGCCATCCCTGAACCAGAAGATACAACGTGTTATTTTCAAGCCCGTTGCCACTTCCAATCTCGATAAAACTGCGGCTCTTCGTTCCGATCCGGCGGAAAATCTCCTGAAGAATTCCATCTTCATCTGACTGGGAATAGACGCGACACCCAAATTTCAACAGCCTCTTCTCATCCGCGTATCGCGGCGATTCCAGAAGCGCTGTTCTGTGGGCGTGTAATGCGGCGAGATGCGCCGCCTGGGAAAGCTTTGTGGCGGCGTTGTGCCGGTGTTCGTCGCCGAGAATGCTTCGAATACCGTTTTTCATGGTTGCGAAAGTCCGCCTGCTGCCACTTCAAGCCAGGTGTGAAATCCGACTAGGGCTGGCGAGATGGAACCGGCACCAGTCTTTTGTCGCGGATATAAAACTCCTGTCCGCGCCAGTGAATTCTGTGCGGGAAAAAGCTCCAAAGCCAAACCAAGAATGCTGCCGCATCTCGCAGAGGCAACAGCCATATCCTTTTCTCCACGAGACCATCCGCCAATAGCTGGACACCGATACTCCAAGCGATCCAGAAACGCAGCGCCATGTAGAGAACGATATAGGTGAGCCCTATCCACCAATGAGGGGCCAGGAAGGCGGCCGCAAGACTCCACGGTAGCCCTTGGGTGAGTAGGAGGCCGAAATGGCCGGCGGGCCGGGAGCATCGAATGGTCATGTTCCAGCGCAATTGATGACGCAAGGCCGCGCCAAAAGCCTGCGCCGGATATACCACAGAAACGGGAAATCGGCTGAGCTCCACCCGGCGCCCGGCGCTGGCGAGGCGGTTGCCCAATTCGTAGTCATCGGAAAGGTAGTTCACCAGCGATTCGAACCCGCCGATGCGCTCGAGTTGTTTTTTCGTGGTAGCCATTACGGCGCCCAGCATGAAATTCAAGTCGCCCAGGAGCCAAGCCACGAGTACGCCGGGGTCGAAATCGGTGCTATTGCCGAGGGTTTCAAAGTCACCGGCGATCGAACCGTCGCTTATCCCGCGATAAAGGCAAGTGACGCCGCCCAGGTCCGGGTTGCAGAAATGGCCTGCGATTTCCCGAAATAAGCCCGGATAGACGCGCACGTCACTGTCGCTAATCAAGACAATTTCATGGCGAGCCTCGCGAACAAGCCGGCAGAGCTTGTTCACTTTGTCGCTCACGCCTAAAGCTGGCGCGCCAATGAGCAGCCGCACGGAGCGGCCTGGAAAATCCGAAGCGATCTTTGCAATAACAGGAACGGCGGGATCAGCCTGATCGTTCACACAAAAAAGAAGCTCGAAGTCGGGATAATCCTGGCGGCAAAAACTTGCATAGTTTTCGTACGCTTCCCGGTCCAGCCCGCGAACCGGCTTCAAAATGCTGATCGGCGGATGGAAATCGGCAGAACCGGAAGAAACGCGACGAGAAAAACGGGCTGCGGCAATCAGGGCTGCGGTGTAATAGAAGAAAGGCGCAGTGGCCGCCAAGAGAACTGCATCTCGAATGGCTGTGGCGCCCGGCACGTACGTTACCTCTTGCCAATGAATACGAGCGCGACTCCGACGCACACCAGCAGAACCCCCGCCCACCGCTGACGGTTCACGCGTTCGCCGAGGAAGAATCTTCCGCCCAAGGCGCCAAAAGCGTAACTCAAAGCGGTAACTGGTATCACCAAGCTGACGTTTTCCAGCGACAGCATTCCAAGAAGCGCAAAAAAGGCCAAGGTCATTTGCAATAGCCCCAGCCACATCCATCCGATCCTTACCGCTCGATTCAACACGCGCAGCAGCGCCAAGGGCCGAAAGTCAGTGACCTCTCCAACTGTCTTCATGGCGCGTGTTACACAGAGCTCGCCGCTGGTGCCTACGACCACGATCAGCAGATAGAAGATGGCCTCGCGCAGCACAGTCAGAGCTCCGTGGTTTTAGGAGAGGTGTGTCCCACAATAAAGACGCCGAGGCAAATGATAACGATTCCCGCCCAGCGCGTCGGCGTAACCGTTTCCCTCAGCAAAAGATAACCGAGGAGGGCCACCACGCCATAGGCCACAGAAGAGGCCGGCTGCACGTAACTGTAGTCAGCCCAGGTCAAAACAAGGATATACGCAAGGAAAAACGAAAAGAGCGAACCGATGCCCAGCCAAACCAGAGACGACCGGAAAGTGGCGCCGAAAAAATGAAGGAGCTCCGTGGGCGCCCAACTGGTCAAAGCCCCGATACGCTTCATGCCCTTGCTCAGCAATACATCACCGAGAGGCCCGAAGATGACCATAAGAAATATGAGCAAGAAGGTCTTAAGACGCAGCCCTGCGGAGGGCTTCATGCGCTGGGCGACTCGCTGGTTGCCTCAACGCGAGGGCGCCGGTCTAGGCCGCCCATGTCGACGAAGGCTCTCTTGTCGACGCTCTCCCGCGCCACGCGCTTGCGATCCGCTCGGAGCCGAAGGAAGTCCACCGCTTCGTGGTAGAGGCGCTTGCGCTCGTGGGAATCCCAAAGCGCGTCGCGGACGATTCGCCACACCACGCGCGGCCGAAAGTAGTAGCTGTCATAGAAGCGGTTCACCGCTTCGACCATGTATTCCTTGCTTAGTTTCGGATATTGGAGGTGCGGTAATTGGTGTCCTCCGGAATCGGTGATCGCTTCGCCGGCGAGAAACCCTTCGCGCATGCCCTGGTCGTAAAGCTCAGTTCCGGGATAAGCATGGGCCATAGACACTTGAATGGTTTCGCAGTCGAGTTCTTTAGCGTAATCGATGGTTTTTTCGATGGTCTCTTTGGTTTCGCCCGGCAGGCCGATAATAAAGTCGCCGTGTACGTGAATGCCCACCTTCTTGCAATTCTTCACAAACGTCCGCCCCATCTCGACGGTGGCGCCCTTCTTGATGTTCTTGAGAATTTGCTGGTCGCCCGATTCGAATCCCACGATGAGCAAACGGCATCCAGCGTCAGCCATAGCTTTCAGGGTTTCGTAGTCGGAATGCGATCGAGCGGTACAAGACCAGCGGAAACCCACCGGCTTAAACTCCTTGCAAAGCGCCAGCACGCGGTCTTTTCGGATGTTAAATGTGTCATCATCAAAGAAAAATTCCTTTGCCTGGGGAAACATCCGATGAGCCTGCCGGAATTCCCGCGCGACGTTCTCCACCGATCGGACGCGCCAGGCATGGCCCGAGAGGGTTTGGGGCCAGAGGCAAAACGTACATAACGCAGGGCATCCGCGGGAAGTATAGAAAGAAACGAAGGGGTTGAGTAGAAAGGGAACGTTGTAATTCTCTACGCGCAGATTTTTTTGGTAAACCTCGGTGGCAAACGGCAATTCGTCGAGCTCTTGTGTTTCCATCAGCGGACGCGAGGGATTGTGCACAATCTTGCCGTCCTTAACGTAGCTCGCATTCTGGATGTCGGCCAGAGGCTTCCCCTGAGCGAATTCCACGACGGCGTGGTCGAATTCTCCCCGCACCACGAAATCGAGATCTGGGCTGGCAAGGAGACTTTCCGCAGGCTTAATCTGCACATGCGGGCCGACGAAGGCCACCTTCAAATCTGGCTTTTTGTCCTTAATCGCGCGCACCAGGCGCAGGTCGCTGTGGAAACCTACCGTAGAAGTAAAAAGGACCAGGAATTCGTAGTCCTGTGCAGCGCGGATAACTTCTTCAGGCCTAATGTGATGAGGCGGGCCATCCAACAAGCGGCTGCCAGGCAGCATTCCGGCAGGATAAGAAAGCCAGACGGGGTACCAATAAGACTCGATCTCACGCGTCGCCGGCCAGCGCGAACCGGCGCCGCCGTCGAATTTGTCAAAACTGGGAGGATTCAAGAACAGCGTCTTCATCGCAGACTGCATCACACCCCCTCAGAGCTTCGAAAAAGACGAGACAATGGCACGCTACGAGATGCTAAGTGTACTTGATTTGCTGGATTAGCCCAAGCACCGTTTCTCATTCTGTTACTGTAGTACTTTGGCTAGCTGGCCCGTAGCCTGCAACAAGGCGAGTTGCGCCTGCTCCCGGGCGAAATCGGCGTCGAGGAAAGAAATCCATTTGTCGCTTTCGTCCAAGCGGGCCTGCTCGATTTCCGGCAAGGTCGCGCGCCCCTGATCGAAGCGGGCCTGGACCACGCCGACGGTCTCCTGTGCCAGCTTCAGATCCAAGCGAGCCACTTCCCGCGTAGCGTCCAACTCCGCCACGCTGCGCGCCTTTTGCTGCACATCGAGCCGTACTTCCTGCCTCTTATTTCCGACCGACAATTCGGCTGCTTGCAATTGACTCCTGGCCAAGGCCACATTTGCGCTGGTCTTCGCCGCAAAAAGAGGAATGGTGATGACCACGCCCACGTTCAGGTTGTTACGCTCGAATGTCTTGTAAAACTCGCCGTAATTGTTGAACTGGCTCAAAATGCTGTACTGTCCCACCAAGTCGATGGTCGGCCAGTAACTCAGATGTGCGCCCCGCAGGATATGTTCTCGCGCGCTGCGCTCGTTTTCCGCTTCCAGAATCCCGCGATCGCTCTGAAAGGCCAGGTTCACCATTTCCGCTTCCTGCTGATCCGTCGAAAATGCCGGTTCCTCGGTTTCCACCTGTACCAGTTGTGAGTCCGGGATGCCGGTCAAACTTCGGATTTGCGCCGAGAGAGTCTCGTCCTGATCGTTCAGCTTAATGATCTTCTCGCGAATCCGGGCCACTGCGAGTTCGGCTCGCGTGACCTCAATCGGCAATTCCTGATTAGCAGAGACGCGCTCGCGCGTCACTTCCAGGATTTTCTGGGCGCTTTCCTGCTCGCTGCGCACCAACTCGAGCGAATGGCGCACCTTGGCGAGATCCAAATAGGCTGTCGCTGTACGCAGCATCACGTCGTCCTGCACACGCTCGATTTCGAGTTTCTGATTTTTCGCGCGATCTTCCGCCGCTTTCTGTTCGCCCTTGAGCAGCGGATTGTAGAGGGCCTGGTCGTAATTCAACTGGAACAGCGAGGGCGGACCGCCGCCAGGAAGGGCTGGAAACCCATGCGTATAAACGTATCCAGCACCCGTATAAACGTTCGGCAGGAATGCAGCTCGATCCACCCGAGCTTCGTTGAGGGCTAGTTCATACTGCACGCGAGCCAGCCTGATGTCGCGGCTATTTCCCAAGGCCAGGGTCACTGCCTGGCGAAGGGTCAACTTTTCCTGGGATTGGCCTTGTGCCCGGAGAATACTTGGCGCGGACAAGAAGACCGTACCAATAGCGACGATCACGTAGCCAGCGCAGCGGGCCGCGCCGTGTCTGGCTCGACTCATGGCACAGCCTTTTGAATCTTTTCCAGGCGCCCGACTACCTCTTTTCGACCGGGTTCCAGTTGCAAGGACGCGCGGTATTGCTCAATGGCATCGGCTCGTCTGCCTTGCGATTCGTAGAGCCTTCCGAGCCACTCGCGGGCCGCGGCGTGGGCCGGCCAATCGCTGCGTTCCGGCGTGCTTGCCAGATAGGATTTCAGATATTCCTCGGCCCGCGGTGGTTCCACGCCAGAAAGCACCCATTGAACAGCCTGAAAATAAGCCACACGGGGATCGTTTTGGTGCGCCTGCGCAGCCGCCCTGATAGCGGCCTCCATCTCTGGGAGGTTGTGTTGCTTCTCAAAAAACGCAATCGCTTCCAGATAGGGCTCGATCTGGGTGGACTTTGCCGCCACGATTTGCTGGAATTCCTTCTCCGCAAGATCGGGTCTCTTCATTGCGTCCATGAAAAACTTTCCGCGAGCGACGTGTCCTTGAATGGGATCGAGGGCAAAAATTGCCTCGGCCTGGTCTCGCGCTTCGTCCCTGCTGCCCCCCACGATCCAAGGTGCGTTCATACAAAAATCTTCGAGATCGATTCGAGCTTCAATATTGGAAGGATTCAGCCGGACGGCCTCCACTAGCTCCCTTTTGACTTTCTTGGCAAGAAAGAAGCTCTTATCCCGGTCGGCCTTACTTCCATAGGCTCGACCAAGCCACTGGTGATACAGGGAATTTCCGGAGTCCAGAGATACTGCTTTTTCGGCGTGAATGACAGCATTATCGTAATCGCGCAGTTCGTAATAGCTACGGCCCAGCCAGAAAAACACTTCGGCGTTGGAGTAATTCTGGGCCGTTATAGCCAGCAGCGAGCGAATCGCCACAAGATAATTCCCTAAATCGAACTCGTGCTGCGCCGCTTGAACCAGCCCGGCGGCATCGATGGGGGGCTGCTCGGCGGAAACGCGCGTAGACGGAGACGCGGTCACGAAGGCCGCAAGGGCAAGCAGCCAAGCTACCTTAAGGATCGCGCGACGCAACCGCATCAACTTCCCTCCGCGGGTCGAACTTCCATGCCGTCCCTCAAATTTCGGTCTCCCGGAAGCGCGACTTCATCGTTGAGGGCAAGCCCCGACAAGACTTCGTATTTGGATGCACTGGCAATTCCAACCGACACTTGACGGCGATGAAGTGTGCCGTCGTTGAAAAGAAAAACGTAGTGTTTCCCGTCATCCTCGCGCACCGCCGAGCGCGGGACCGCGAGGATTCCATTTCTTTCCACCACCAAAATGGTTACTTCAACATTGATATTCGGCAGAAGCTCCAGATCCTTATTGTCCACGGAACACAAAACTTCTCCGACGCTACGCATCCCGTGCGGGACAACTTGCTTGGGGATCTGCTCGGTTTGGCCAGCCCAGGTATGCCCCGGTTTGGCGTCCCAGGTAACCTGCACTGTTTGACGAGGAGCCAAGCGGCCTAAATCGGGTTCATCGACAAAAGCTCGCACCCTCACGTGCCTTAGATCGGCCATTTCTGCAAGCACGTCGCCGACTTTCACATAGTCACCCGCGCGCACGGGAAGAGAATAGAGAGTTCCATCCGTAGGAGAGATCACGTCCGCCGAGCGCACTTTTTCCTCAAGCGATCGCACCTGCTCCTCGGCCTGATTGGCCAGCAATTGGGCGCTTTCTGCATTGCTGGCCGCTCTTTGCCCCAAAGCGTCTTTCCTCTGTTCGAGTTCTTTCACCCGCGAACGCGCTTTTTCAAGCGCTGCGCGGTTCTGAGAGACTTCCTCCTGCGTCGCCGCATGCTGCTGGAAGAGAGCTTCCAGTACTTTCTGCGAATGCTCGAAGGTCTGAACGTCCACTCGAGCCTGATCCAGACTGCTCTTGACCTGGGCCAGTTCGTCAGGCGGCCCGCCTGATCGGGCGTTTTTTAATTCGGTTTGCGCGGTCAGAAGATTTGCGCGGGCCTGAGCCAGTTGAGCCCGGACGTCGGCAACGTCAAGCGCCAGAATTTTTTGCCCTCGATGCACGGCTTGTCCTTCAGTAGCCATCACCTTGGACACAAACGTTGGAAATTCCGCGCGAGCCACAGTTGGGTCAACCGGCTCGACCTTGCCGTTACTGGTAATCGTCTCGCTGATGTCCTCTCGCGAGACGCGCACCACCGGGACGGTTGCGGGTGCCTTCCGCAGCGCGATCACCGCGAGCGCCAGCACCACCAGCCCGCCGACGACCAGTAAAATGACCCTCTTAGGCTTGCTGTTTTCAGCCATTATCGGCAACAGCTCAGTATGAATCCGCCCTGGAAGTGCAAAATTGTAACAGACGGGTTCCGCGTTTGACTATGCGAAGAGACCTTGTGTGCCCACAAACTGTATATTCAGGTGGATGCGATAGTTAGGTGTCAGGATGCAAATTGTTTTCGTGGTCGCCGCCGATTGGACACTCCGAACCGCGGTGCGAGCTGAACTCCGGGAATCTGGCATCAAGGCCCTCGGAATGGAATCGCCGGACGACGTAGGCCGGGCTGTCGCTGCGGGAGAAATGCCCGCCCTCCTGCTACTGGAGGGAATCCCGGCGCTCACCGCTGACCCAGCGGTCAGGAACCTTGCCAGGCACGTCCCGACCGTTCTCATCGCTTCCCGAACGGAAAAAACGGATTTGCCCCCAGTCGCCGCCGTGCTCTACCGTCCCGTTCGCATCGCGGAAATCGTGGAATGCATCCGAAGGCTGCTGGAGCGGCCCCGCCTGGCATAGGACTTCACCTGGCTCTATGAGCCTGGGGGATCGTTTAGTGAACGTCGCGCGGATCAAATTCAGAGATCAGGCTACGCCGCAGGCCGGGAACTTGTAATTCATTCTGTAAAATGCCACTTGGCCAGAGAACATGGACGACGTCGGCTTCCGTAAAAGATCCGAGACCTCCCAGAATCTCTGCCGGGCCCTGCCCCAAATATCCGGAAGCACCGGGAATTTGCCAATCCTGTCGCAACGTGCCGGCGAAGATACTCACGGTAGCGCCAATCCCGGTCTTGCTATCGAACTGACCTTTGAAGGCGACCTCGATCCAACCATTCTTGTTGCCGCCCACATTTTTCAGCAACACCGGCGGCAAATTGTTCTGCGTGACTAAAACATCGGCGGAGCCATCTCCGTTGCTGTCGAAGGCGACTACGCTGCGAGGATCGCGAAGGGCGATCTTGTCGAGCCCAGTCTCCTGAGTCACGTCCCGGAAACCCTTTGCCCCTTCATTTCGCAGCAAAAGGATGCGGCCCTCGCCTGAGAATGTTTCTCCTACGGCGATCAGGTCGATCCAACCGTCGTTGTCATAGTCGAGCGGGAAGATGCCCCAGCCGCGCATCCAGCCGGGATCTGGAAGAGTGGTTCGCTCAAAAGTCTTTCCCGAAATGTTTTTCCAAAGACTAATGCCCGGGCCAGCCCAATGCGTAAATGCCAGGTCAACCCATGCGTCCTTATCAAAATCGAGCGCCGCAATGCCCGCCGCGGGACCCGGCATTTCCGCCGACCACGGAGAACTCACTCGATACGGCCCTTCTTCTGAGTTGGAAAGAATCTCCGGAGATTTTCGCCATCCGGAGACCACGAAGTCGACACGTCGATCTTTGGTCACGTCGACGCCCAAAGCGCCAACCGACGCGGCATCTCCCGCGAGCCCTAACGGAGTGGTCCAATCCATAAAGGTTCCATTCCCTTTATTGCGCCAAAGAATGTTGCCGGGGGCAGAAGCATTTTGAGGGAATGAGAAGGGCTGCCGCGGATTCGCAACGGAGACATTGAAGAAACGTGTTACGTAAAGGTCTAAATCCCCGTCGTGATCGTAGTCCACAAAGGTAATTCCAAGCACAAGCCCATTGCACCGAACTCCGGAGCTGTCGGTCACATCCTGAAACGTACCGTCCGCTTGATTGTGGTAAAGCCGCAAGCCGTCGCTGGTGCCAATCGCCAGGTCTGGATTGCCATCGTTGTCATAGTCCCCCACAGCGCACCCGGTGCCCTCGCCGTGAAAATCGAGCTTTGCCGCCTTGGTTTCATTTGCGAACTTTCCATCGCCGGTATTTTTGAAGAGAGCAGCGTTTCCCTTGCCGTCAAAATTGACGAGAAAAATGTCCGGTTTACCGTCATTGTTGTAGTCGAACACGCAGGCGCCGCTACCCAGATAATCCGCAAGAGAACCTGGCGCCTCCGCGGCAACCTTTGAGTCAGGTGTTTTGCGAGTTCTGGCGGAGCTGACGGCGTTCGCCGGCCAGCCGAGGCCGGCCGAAACTGTCACATCTTCGAAATGCACTGGAATTGCGTTCCCCGGTGCTTCCAATGGCCACGGCAATTCCTGGGCGCGAGAATATTTTCCCTGTTGGCCGTAGGACATGCTGATCGGCTCACCCAAGTTGTCGGAGGTGATATGCCGGAAGCGGTTCAGGTGCGCAATGGCGGCATCGGTGTCATTTGTCCGCTGAGCCACTTCGGCCAGGCCGAGTTCCGCGGAAGCATGAAACGGATTGAGCTCCACTGCTTTTTTGTAAGCTGCGGCCGCCTTGGCGTATTCCTGCTCGCTGGCATACAGCGAACCCAGAAAATATTGCGTATCGGCATCCTGGGGGTCGAGCGACGCGGCTTTTTCGAATTCCTTCAGGGCGGCGTTGGTCTGTCCAATGGTCTTGTCGAGCAATCCCAAATTGAACCAGGGCACCGGATTCTGGCCCAGTTTTGAAGCGGATTTTGACAGCACGCGGCGCGCGTCTTCGTATCGTTGCATATTCATAAAAGCGATTCCCGTATTCATACAGCCCACTTCCGAATTGGCGTCCATGATGCAGGCGCTCTGGAAATTCGCCAGGGCATCGGCAAAGCGCTGCCGCTCCATAAGAGCGATGCCGATGTTATTTTCCCGGATAGCCTGTATCTGCGTGCTGGGAATGGAAGATTCGGAAGCTTCCGACTTGGCCCGGGCGCGCTTCCGCTGCTGCGCCGGGCTGATGAATGCGCACGTCAGTGTGACCAAGACCAAAACCGTTTGGGCAAATCGCCGCATGGACGCGATTCCAGGCGCTACTCCGGCTGCATTCTATCTACTTTTGACAGGATTCCGCACTTGAGACGAAGGTTGGATGCCGGAGGTTCCTAAGAAGACGCCTCTAGGATACCGGTACGGTCGCCGTCTTGGTCTTCAGAAAATTGAGCACCTCGTCGAGTTTCGACATGGCTCGCGCACCGACGCGCGTGCAACACAATGCTGCGCAGGCATTCGCGAACACACCTGCGCGCTCGAGATCCCATCCCTGCAACAGGCCGTAAGACAAACCACCCATAAAGGCGTCACCCGCGCCCGTGGTATCCACAACGTTCACGCGAAACGCCGGCACTTGCACCTTTTTTTCGGGAGAAGCGATCAGGCAGCCATCTTCGCCCTGGGTGATGGCCACGACTTTGGGCCCGAGATTCAGAAGCTGGTCGGCCATCCGGTTGTAATCGGCGATTCCGGTCATTTCGCGCGCGGCCGCCTTGCAGGGCTTGAGAACATCGACCAATTTGAGCGCGTCGCACAACTCATCCTGACGGCCGAGATTCATTTGGGCAAAAAAGCGAGGCGTGACATCCAAATCCAGAAATATACGGACTCCCGCGTCTTTCGCCACTCGCATCGCTTCCTTGAGCGGAGCGATGGGGAGTTGGGAAGCCTCGGTGTGAAAGTGCTTCGCGCCTTTAATGTGCGCGGCGAATCGGCTGCGCACATGCAGCATGGATAATTTGCCGGTGACATTCGGGAACATATAGACGCAGCGTTCGCCTTCCGGGTTCACGGCGATCCAGGTCATCGCAGAGCGTTCCCCGCGAACCACTTCGACGCCGGAATTGTCCATTCCATCCTGGGCAAATTCCCTTTGGATGATGCGCCCATTCTCGTCGTCGCCGATCAGGCCCAGCCAACCGGTGCTCGTGCCAAGCCGAGCCACTTGCGTCAACATGTTGGCTGTGACGCCTCCAGCGTGAATCTCCATCCGGGTGGCATTGATTTTTTCACCGGGCCCTAGCAGTCGCGGCACGATCGCGAAAAAGTCCACAGCGCAACTTCCAATGCCGACCACATCTACTTTAGGGGCCATGAAATCCTCTAATGGGATCGTTGACGCACCGTCTATCTTACCTGTTCTTGCAAATTCCGCCAGCGGACCACGATGTGGCGGATCTCTTCCAAGGGCAGGCTTCATTTGACAACCATTCGAATCAGGAGTATCCACTCTAGGTATTTTGGAGGTCGCACGTCAAAAAGGTGCGTAAGCGCCTCATAACCGGAACGTGCAGCGGAGCTGACATAATCGGCCAATTCGCAGCAGGCGAGCGAAACCGGACGACGTGTTCACTGGAAGGTAAGGACCCAACGTAGGAGGTCACAATGAAGCGGTTCAAGTTGACGGTAGTGCCGGCCTGTATGTCCCTATTGGTACTGCTAACGATCCTCATGCTATCTCCAGGATCTCGAATGACCTTTGCCGGACAGGATTCGAAAAGCCGGCAGACAATGGAAAAGCTGCCGTCCGACGTTCATCCGGAAACTCTTTCACGCATGCCCCAGGCCAACAAGGACGAGTTCACAGCCGAAGAGGACAAGCAGGCGTACGACCACCTGATTTCGGTGGAGCCGCGGTTCGGAAAGCCAGTGACCGGACCGTTGGGCGGAACCGGGACCAGACTGCATATGCCCGTCGTGGCCGACGCTTACCGGACCGCGTGGAACAACCTGCGCGAGAAAGGGGGCGTGGAGCAAAAATACATGGAACTCGCGACCCTGGTGGCCTGCCGTGAAACGAACCTGGAACTCGAATGGATCGCCCACGAGGATATCGGAACAAAGCTCAATTCGCGCGAAGCGATCGAGATTATCCGCAACAAACAGGAACCAAAAGGTTTAGAGGAAAAACAAACAGCGATCATCCAATTTGGGAGGGAGATGTTCGAGCAGTCAAAAGTCTCGTCGAATGCCTTCGCTACTATGGAGAGGCTGTTCGGCAGAAGAGGTACTTTGGCGATTACACTGATGATGGGCTATTACGCCAACAATGCGTTCCTGTTCCGCGCCTATGACCAGCACGTCGACCCGGAAAAGAAGCGTCCGTTCCCCGATGTGCTAGCGATGAAGAATTAGGATTTCCAGCGGCTGCCGCATGTGACCTCAACCTTCGCGGTTTCTGCGAAGGTTGGGTCTCCGGTCTTGCTCACATGCGCGGCGGCAACCATTTCCGTTACCAGGCCGGAGGGGGATTCTTCAGATCGAGGCAGCCGCGGTGCCCTCCTTTGCAATCCGGGCTGGTATCCATGTGCTGATCGTAAACGCGCATCAACATAAAATTGCTGTCGTAGTAGCACATCAACGCGGCGATGGATAGAGCGCCTCTTTTTCCAAAATTCTTCTCGAGATCGGCAAAGACTTTTGCTGAGACGGGCGCAGTTCTTGGCTGCCTGAACAAGTCTCGCCCGAACTCGATGATTGCGGCCGCTTTTGGTTCCAACCCTTTGGTATCCTTTCGCAGCCTGACAATGTCCTCGAGCTCCTCGCCGTAGGCTTTGACGGCGTCCTCTTCGTGATTGATGAATTCCTCGCGGTTGCCACTTTCGCGCGTGGCTACAGCGACCGTCAGCTCCATATATTTGCCGCCTACAGTGTCGTTCCTATGAATCGCGCGATTTACTCTTTCGACGGCTTCGGCATAAATCGGATCGGCCATGCGAGTGGCCGTGGGCCCCAACCATCTCTGGACTGCATCGGGGTTCCCGCCACGGACCGCGCGAAGGAAAGCCTGTTTCTCCTCGTCATTGGTGAAGTCGCTCTCTTGCGAGCGAGTCATCCGCGAAAGCGTATCGGGGTGAATGTCGGGTGGAAGTTGGGCTTCTTCGTCCATCCAACTCAATTTCGGATGCTCCTGAGCCGACGACTTCTGAAGGCCAATCCCGGCAAGGAATGCCAGTACGACCGCGATTCCCAACAGCATTGGGCGCGACGCTCTCATGGTGACCCTCCTAAGATCCTGAGAATATTAGGGAAATCCAATCGGAAACACAAGACCGCCACCGGGGTGGAACCGTGTGGGAATCGACATTCAGAATAGCCTGCGGCCAGCCACATACTTTTTCTTCGTTTGCGCAAGAGTGACTGCGGCCCTCACACGTCAAGTAAGCGTTACGCGATGAACGAGATCGCTCAGCGCAAACCGCGCCTTAAAAGTTAAGCTTGGATGCGAATTAAACCTGGAGCGACGTGGTAGCCGTATCCGAGATTGCCGGAAAAGGGTTGGGTGCTCAGCGCGCCAAAATTGCCAATGCCTTCGGAGCCAGCGACAGTCTCTAGGAACGCGTCGCGAAGACGCTGCCCGTATGCCTTCAACGTGTCGAGTGTTTTCCCGAGGAGTGCCTTCTCTCCTACCGGGCTCGGCGACACGCGTTGGCGCACAAAAGGAAGTACGGTATAGTTCGGCTCCAACGTGAGGTTCTTGTTTAGAGGTGACCAATGCAATGGAAACCGGCGACGTGCCTGCTGGCGCTAGTAAGTGTCCTTTCAATGTGCTCTTCGGCCCTTGCGCACCACTCGGTGAGTGAATACGACTCGGAGCATCCGATCGTTTTGAAAGGAACGGTCACGGAATTCGCCTGGCAGAATCCGCACATCGAGCTCGATCTCGATGTGAAGGATGATGACGGGGCTGTCGTGCATTGGATCTGCCTGGCTGCCAGTCCCGCGCGCATGGCCAAATTTGGCTGGACGGCCGATTCAGTGAAACCTGGGGAACAGGTTACGGTGGGGCTGCAACCAGCGAAGAACGGTTCGCATGTCGGCGCCTTTATAAAGGTCTCGCACGAAAACGGCGAGGTGGTCGGAGGTTCGAAGCAATAACTACAAGCACGCAACTGCTGATACTTCCAGATTCTATCGCATCCAAACGATTTCGCCCGAAATTCAGAAATTGCTCAATCTGTTCCGCTCGCCGACTCAATCGAGCAAGGCGCTTTCTCGCTGGATCGTGCTGCTGATCCGTCAGATGGTTTTTCGCCGTTAAGAAGTGTACGATTTCGATGTCGTTGAGTTGAGCCAACGAAATTGCCGGGGCAAACCGAAATGAACAAGAAATCCCGCTCTAACGCGCCATTTCCGGAAAAGTCAAACGCCAGTGGCTATAGCCGCCGCAAGTTCATGGCCGCCAGCACCGTGGTGGCCCTTTCGCCGGCTCTGCTCGAGGCGCAGGTTTCCACCGAGCTCGGCGCGCCCATGCGCCCCTACGGAGAGCGCTCCCCCTACGAGAAATCTGCCCGCATTTCGAATAGCCCGCTGAAAACCACCGGCGCGAGTCTCACACCCCTGCAGGACTTGAATGGCACCATCACGCCATCCGCCCTGCACTACGAACGCCATCACTCTGGGGTACCGAATATCGATCCCGAAAAACACGAACTGCTCATTCACGGTCTTGTCGAGCGTCCGCTTGTCTTCAAGTTGGACGATCTCAAGCGGCTGCCCTCGGTTTCGCGAACGCATTTTCTTGAATGCGCCGGAAACAGCACCGGCGAGCACCTGGGACAACTTGGCGGCACCGCGCAACAGGCCGCCGGCCTGTTGAGTTGCAGCGAATGGACTGGCGTCGCAGTCACCACACTATTTCGTGAAGTCGGCGTGAAACCTCAGGCCAAATGGATGCTCGCGGAAGGCGCCGACGCCAGCCGCCTGGCGCGCAGTGTGCCTCTGGCCAAGGTCATGGACGACGCAATGGTCGCCTACAGCCAGAACGGCGAGGCGGTGCGGCCCGAGCAAGGGTATCCGTTGCGCCTGATCCTCCCCGGGTGGGAAGGGAACATTAACGTGAAGTGGTTGCACCGGTTGGAACTGATCGACCAGCCCGCGATGACCCGCGACGAGGCGGCTTTCTACACCGATTTGCTGCCCAGTGGAAAAGCGCGCCAGTTCGGTGTGATGATGGAAGCAAAGTCGATTATTACAAGGCCTTCGGGCGGGCAGCGTCTACCTGAGCCTGGGTATTACGAGATTACCGGCCTCGCCTGGTCCGGCCGCGCGCGGGTCACTGCGGTCGAAGTCTCAACCGATGGCGGCAAGACTTGGAAAAAATCCGAATTGCAACAACCTGTGTTGAAACACGCGCTCGTGCGCTTTCGCATGCCCTGGACTTGGGA
>Ga0126381_100003066_pt1 | contig 18175 bp, 18 predicted proteins | sample PanSoiMetPlot_28_FD_96465 | JGI IMG/M metagenome (GOLD analysis project Ga0126381, IMG submission 96465) | Tropical forest soil microbial communities from Panama - MetaG Plot_28 | ecosystem: Environmental > Terrestrial > Soil > Tropical forest > Bulk soil | place: Panama | collected 2016-02-17
CGCCCGCGCTGCTCGGTTGGCCATGGGTGAGTGCGCCGCTGCCGGCTTTCACCAAAAGAGCGTCCGCATGTCCATGATAACAGCCGTCGAACTTGATGATCTTGTCGCGCTTCGTGAAACCGCGCGCCAACCGGATCGCCGACATGCACGCTTCGGTGCCGGAGTTGGTCATGCGCACCTTCTGCACGCTGGGCACGAGTGAGCAAATCAGTTTTGCCATCGTGACTTCAGACGGATTCGGAATGCCGAAGCTTGTGCCGTGCTCGGCGGCCTTTATCACAGCGGAAATAATTTTCGGATGCGCGTGCCCGAGAATCGCCGGCCCCCAGGTGCAGACGTAATCAATGTATTCGTTACCATCCACGTCCCACACCCGCGCGCCTTTGGCTTTGTTCACAAAAAACGGCTGACCACCCACGGCGCGGAACGCGCGCACGGGCGAATTGACGCCGCCGGGAATGTAATTTAGCGCTTCGGCGAAAAGTCTTTCAGACTGCGTATGAGTCACGTTCATTAGTGACTATACTCTAATGCGATCCGGTCGCTGTCGAGGTGCGAAGTTCCGGAAAGGCTTCGTACACCCCGGCCTTTTCCGCCTCCTCCGGCGTGATGATTGCAACGCACATGCGCATGTGCTCGACGGCCCTCTCCCGATTGTAGCGGTCGGGGTCGTGCCCAAACGGCACAAGGATGGTCGCCAATGTCTTATAGTCCGGTTGCACAACAAAAAAAAGGCATTCGAACGCCGTCATGCGCACGCTCGGATCGTTATCCCTGGTGAGTGCTACCAAAGCCGGTTCTGCCGGAAGAGCATCCTTTGCCAGAATCGTAAATCCAGCCTGAGCCATGGCGTGTTTCTCGCTGGCGCTGGGAAACCAATCGCCTGCAAACGATCGCGGCGCAATGGGTGCCGCAACCACGTGCCCCACGCCGGAATCTTTCGCCTGAACGTATTGAAGGAGTGTTGGGATGGCGTTGGTGCCAATCGCTTTCACCGCCCGTTGGGCGCCTTCCATCCGGGCGCCCATTTCGGCCGGAAGATTCTGAAGCGGTATACCGCTCGCGTGACGCAATGGATTCGTGAAGTCCTGCAACCATGCTTTGAGAGAACGCCCGTGGTAAAAAGGGCCTTGGGGCCAGCAGAGATAAACGAGGAAGACAACAATGACAAAGACGAGAGCACCGGCGACAGCCATTCGCCTCTGTCTGGCCCTGATTTCCATTGGATGCGGGAAATGCATGGGCTGGATCTGATATTGTCCGCGTGTTCACACGCGCAGATCGTGGAATGAGACTTTGAATCCAGAGAGCAGGCGAGACTTGGCCGCAGATGTTTCCGTTGCTTTACTGTGGAGCTGATAGACATCTTTGACCAACGCGAAGACTTCAATCGCTCGACTTTCCGGGTCGACAATCCAGTATTCGGAGATGCCGAATTGTTCGTAGAGCGCTTTTTTATCGACACGGTCGCGCTTCCAGGTCTGCGAAATCACTTCCACTGCCAAATCGGGCACGCCGCGAATACGGTCTTGAATTATATGGCTGTTCGCTTTCGAAATGAAAAAAAGATCAGGCTGCACCACGCGATGTTGTGAGAGCACGACATCCAAGGGGCTGACAAAAACCGTGCCCGCTTTTTTCTCACGCACAAAGTCGTCCAGCAGACGGGCGAACTTTAAAACAATGGTTTGATGCGAGGGCGTAGGTGTCGGTGACATGATGATTTCTCCATCCCACAGCTCCATCGGGACATTCGTCTCGTCCAACTCGGCAAGCATCTCGTCGTAGGTCCAAAGACGCTTTGCTTTTGGCTTGGGCAAGGTTGCGGTTGCCATAAATTCAATAAACCTTCTCCGGACGCGGAAATCAAACCGAATCGCCGGCTCATCCTCCGAATTATATCTCACATCCTTTTTAGCTTTAATTTGGCTGAATCAAACGCCATCGTAAAACAAGTAAAAGCCACATATTCCTGCGATGGCTTTGACCCGGGAGAAAGCGGCGTACCGAGCCAGCCATAGAGGTCCACACCCTTAATCTTGTCGATTGAATGAACGAGCTCTTGAAGTTCGCTCAGACTGGCCTTGGAAACGGCTTCTTCCCGTTCAAAGTCATCGCCTATTCCCCATTTCTCAACCAGCGGTATTAGCGGGATAAGGGATTTCGGAATTCTTTCCGGATTCAGCATGAATTTTTATCACATTAGTCTTTTGAGCGAAGGTAGCGTGCGTCACATTCATTTCTCCCAATATCTTTGCGCAATCGGTATGCGCCGGCCGACTCCGAAAGCTTTCGTCGTCACCTTCAATCCGGGCGCGGCCTGGCGGCGTTTGTATTCGCTGAGGTCAATCAGGCGAATGACTTTCCGCACGGTCACCTCATCAAAGCCCGCCGCGACAATATCCGGCGTGGATTTGCCCTGCACCACATACAGATCCAGAATGGCATCGAGCACCTCGTACGGCGGCAAGGAATCCTGGTCGCATTGATTGAGGCGCAACTCGGCCGAGGGCGGCTTGGTGATGGACGAATTGGGTATGAGTTCGCGGTCGCGACTAATCCACTTCGCCAGTTGGTAAATCATGGTCTTGGGAACATCACTGATCACAGCGAGGCCGCCCGCCATATCGCCGTAAAGCGTGCAATAGCCGACGGCGATTTCGCTTTTGTTGCCGGTAGTCAGGAGCAACGAACCGAATTTGTTCGAGAGCGCCATCAGAATCACACCGCGTAATCTGGCCTGGATATTTTCTTCAGTCGTGTCCTCGGGCCTCTCGCCGAAGAGCGGATGGAGCTGCTCTTTGGTTATTTCGAAGGCTTTTTTGATTGGCACGACGTCATATTGAATATCCAGCCGTTCGGCCAGCACGCGCGCGTCATCCAGGCTGTGCTGCGAGGAAAACTGCGAGGGCAAGGAAACGCCGCGGACATTCTCTTTACCGAGCGCGGCGACCGCGATGCAGGCGGTGACCGCAGAATCAATCCCACCGCTGAGCCCGAGCACGGCGGAATTGAAACCGCATTTGTAAAAATAGTCGCGCAGGCCGAGCACCAGCGCTTTGTAAACCGCTTCCTCGACGCCCAGTTCAATCGGTTTGACCGGCGTTCTTGAATCGGTGTCCACCACGATGAAGTCCTCCTCAAACCATTTGCACTGAGCGATGAGCTCGCCGCCGGCATTAAAGACAAGGCTGCCGCCATCAAAGATCAATTCGTCGTTGCCGCCGACCTGATTGCATAACACAACGGGCCTGGCCGTTTTATGCGCGATGCTGCGCAGCATGTCGAAGCGAGTTTTGTTTTTTCCGAGAGTCCAGGGCGAAGCCGAAATGTTGAAGATGATCTTCGATCCTGCTTCTGCCAAATCCACCGGCGGATTGTGCTGGTAGCGCCGCACAGTCCAAAAGTCATCGTCATTCCAGATATCCTCGCAAATGGTCAGGCCGATTTTTTCACGGCCAAAATCAGCGGGCAGATTTTCGGTGGCCGGCTCGAAATAACGGTCTTCATCAAAAACGTCGTAGGTCGGCAGGAGCGTTTTGGCGCGCGTCGTGGCGATTTTGCCGTTCTGCAAAAGCGCGACAGAATTGGTGACCTCGCGTCCCGGTTGAACTTCATTTTTGCCAACGTAACCCACCATTAATGCCGTTTTGCCGGTCGCTGCGGCAAGGCGATTGAGCACTTCGAGATTACGGGCCACGAAACTTTTTTTGAGGAGCAAATCGCGAGGGGGGTAGCCGGTGACGCTTAATTCCGGGCAAAGCACGATTTCCGCGCCGCTTTCAACGCCGCGCCGGTAGGCCGAAAGGATTTTTTCCTCATTGCCCGCGAAGTCGCCGACGGTCGTATTGATTTGGGCGAGCGCTACCTTCATCGTGTCGATTATCTGCCCAGGCCGAAGGTTTCCTGGAGCGAACCTTTTTCAGTGCGAATGATCGTGCCAGGCTTGATGTTGTGGCGATCGAACCAACCCTGCGGCGTTTCAAGGGCGAAGCGGATGTTGCGAGAAGTTGAGAACACCGTGTTGGTATCCATGGGTTGCAGCGGATGAATTTCCTGAATTACGCCCGCCGGATCAATGTAGGCGACCGAAAGTGGAACGTAACAGTTTTTCATCCAGAACCCGGCCTGGCCAGTGTAGCCGAGATTAAAAATCATGCCGTCGTTCTCGCCCATGCTTTTGCGGAACATCATCCCGGTTTGTTCCTCCCTGGGAGTCGAGCACATCTCGGCATCCATCTGCTCGCTGCCGACCCAGAGCCTGACGGTGGGTAGCTTGGGCTGCGCCTGCGTGGGTTCGGCATAATCAATGACCGGCGGCGGAAGTGCCGATGCTGCCGGACTTCCGGATGTGCTTGTGCCACCCGAGGTGGCTGGCTTGTGGCATCCGGAACAACCAAACAGCCCGGCCAACAGCATTCCGGCAAGGGACAACCGTAAGACTTTAATCAACTTCATGCCTGCAAAGATTGACATTTGGCGGGTCAATTTCAACTTCCGTTTGGGAGTGTTTTGGCTTAACCGCGGATTACGCGGGTCACGCGGATAAGAAGAAAAATGCCTGCGTCATGACAGGTTAAGTGATTTCTTCATGAAGTATCAGACCGAGCCTGCCATCCCGAACCCAAGGCACGAACTAATATTTATCTGCGTGATCCGCGTAATCCGCGGTCACGATTTGCATCCAATTATTTCGCCGCCAGAACTGCGCTGATTTTCTTGCGCAGTTCCTGGGTGATGGCCTGCACGGAGCGGTTGCCATTCACGATGGTGAAGCCGTAGCTCTTTTGCAGTTCCCGGAAGGCGCACTGCATGGCGGTCTGGTACTGCAGGAAGCTGTCGAACATATCGCGGGACAAGCCCAAGTCCATACCGCTTTCCCAGTAGTCGAGCGTGGCGTTTTTGGAGAGGTTCCGCTGGACCAGTTCCTCCGCTTCCACTTCCAGATAAAAGACCGCATCGGGGACCGGCGCGATGCCGTAGAGGTTTTTGAGCCACGCTTCATCCATCCCGCGCACCATATCACGGGCCATGAGCGTGTAAACGTAGCGGTCGGCCAGCACGATGAATCCAGCCTTGAGCGCGGGCACGATGATGTTTTCCAACTGGTCGGCAAAATCGGTGGCGTAAAACAGGCTCAAGGTCGTGCGGCTGAGAATGTTTCCCTCCTGCGCCTGCGCCAGTTCCTCGCTGACCAATGAGGAACGCTTGAGGCCGACCTGGACGGTGGCGTGGCCGCCGGTTTCCAGCGAGTTCACGAGCTGGGCTATTTGAGTGGACCGGCCCGAACCATCCGCGCCTTCCACCACAATCAGTTTGCCGATGAGTTCCTCGAGTTTGACGCCCGGAATGCCAAGGCCGTAAAACCGGCGCTGCCCCGGCTGCGGCACAATGATGTGGTTCTGGTTTTTCTTTTTCATTCCAGCGATTCATCCTCCAGCTCAACGCTTTTGGGATTGACCCGGAGCGGCGGCGGCAGAGGCAGCGGATTCGTTCGTTTAAACTGCGATAAATCAATTCCCTGACTGATGATTTGCCGCACAATGGCCTGCTGCACCTCGACCCGCTGGTTGGCGTCGATGACATTGAAATTGAACTCGGTGCTCATCGCGAGATATTGTTCGAGAATGCGCCCCTGAAAAATGCGAAAACTTTCGTAGGGATCCGCGGACAAGCGCATATCCATTCCCGCCTCGAAAAACTTAAGCTTTGGACGGCCTTCCAGGATGCGTCTGAGCGACACTTCGAGATCAGCCTTGAAGAAAAAGGTCAGGTCCGGCAACACGGCGAAATTGTAAATGCCGCGCACCCAGTCGGGCGGGCAGCCGCGCACGACGTCACGGCCGAAAGCGGTGAAAATATATCGGTCGCAAAGGACCACATAGCCGGCCCGCAGGAGCGGCAGCAAGTGGCGCTCGTAGCGGTCGGCGAAATCAGTGGCGTGGATGAGGCTGAACGTGGTGGGCGTGAGCAACTCGCGCTTCTTTCCTTTGCTCGTGGCGGATTTGACCAACTCGGAGGAGTTCCACTCACTGAAATAAACGCGCACGCCCTCCGCTTCGAGCCAGCGTTTGAGCAAATAGATTTGCGTGGATTTACCCGAACCATCGAGACCTTCGACAGCGATAAGGCGGCCGGGAAAATTCCGTTCAGCGAATGTCTTCATTCCGGTGGCGAAAGCATAGCGGGGAGGCGAATGAATGCAACATTATGAAACGTGACGCGTGAAACGTAAATCGTGAATCCGTCATTAGGCGTTCGTCGAGATTCACGTTTTACGCTTCACGTTTCACGCTTCTGTCCAAAGCTTTCAGCCAATGCCACAGCTTTGAGCATCGCTTTCGCCTTATTCACCGTTTCCTGAAATTCCGCTTCAGGCGTGGAATCATTGACCCAGCCGCCGCCGGCCTGCACGTAAGCTTTGCCGTCTTTAACCAAAGCGGTGCGGATGGTGATGCAGGTGTCGAGGTTGCCGTTGAAAGAAAAATAACCGACGCAGCCGCCGTAAGGTCCGCGCGCGGTTTGCTCCAGTTCGGCGATGATTTGCATGGCGCGGATTTTGGGCGCGCCGCTCAGTGTGCCGGCAGGAAACGTAGCGCGCATCAAATCATAAATCGTTTTGTCGGTCGAGAGTTTGCCTTCCACTTGCGACACGATGTGCATTACGTGACTGTAACGCTCGATAACCATCAGGTCGCGCACCTTCACGGAACCGAAATCGCAAACGCGGCCCAGGTCGTTGCGAGCGAGATCGACGAGCATGACGTGTTCGGCCCGCTCTTTCGGGTCGGCGAGCAGTTCCTTTTCCAGCCCGGCGTCGTCCTGCGGGGTCTTGCCGCGGCGGCGCGTGCCGGCGATGGGACGGATTTCGACCACACGATCCTCGCAGCGAACATGAATTTCCGGCGAGGCGCCCACGAGCGAAAATCCTCCGAATTCCAGGAGAAACATGTACGGCGATGGGTTCACACTGCGCGCGGCGCGGTAAAGATCGATTGGCGTTGCTTTGAAATCGGTTGAGAGACGCTGCGAGCCGACCACCTGTATAATGTCGCCGGCCGTGATGTATTCTTTCGCCTTCAAAACATTCGCGAAGAACTTTTCCTTCGGCACGTTCGATTCGAACGGAACTGACGGCGTTTCGCTCAGAACGGTGACAGGGTGATGTTCGCTTGGCTGTTCCAAAAGCGAAACCAGTCGTTCGATTTCCGCAATGGCGTTCTCGTAGGCTTCTTCAGGACTCGACGCGTCATCAAGGACGGCGTTCACCAGAACCGTGATCGTCTGCGCCACACGATCAAAAATCAAAAGCTGGTCGGCAACCAGAAACACCATCGTCGGCGTGCCAAGTTCGTCTTTAGGCGGCCGCGGCACAACCGATTCCACGTCATGAATGAATTCATAGCCGATAAATCCCACCGCACCTCCCGTGAAGCGCGGCAGCCCAGGGACCGGCACAGCGCGATATTTCTTCATCACGCCCTCGATGACATCGAGGCCGTCTCTGACTTGCCCGGCCGCAGGCGAAGCACTATCCCTCGGGCCTCCGATTTCAAATCTTTCGACAATCTTGCCGTTTTCGAGAATCTCCACCCGGCCACCGGTTTGCCGGACGAGCGCGCGGGGATTACAGCCGACGAATGAATAACGGCCTATGTGTTCGCCGCCTTCAACCGATTCGAACAGAAATGACTCCCCCGCACCGCGGATCTTCCGGTAAGCGGAGAGCGGCGTTTCAATATCGGCCAACAGGCGGCGCGTGACGGGAATCAGGTTCCCCTCTGCCGCGAGTTTGCGGAATTCATCGAGCGTGGGTGAATACATCTCGCCGTTATTTACCCGGATATTCGCCCGTTTCGCAAGCGCAGGAATCGGCCAGAGGGGCTTTGAGCGCGGCGCCGTTCACCAGTATGGCCGGGACACTTCGGATGCGCGGCGGGCGCCGGTCCGCAGCGCGGCGCAATCGCCACACGCCCAGGATGGAGTAGAAGGCCACCGCTATGGCATAAGTGACTATGCCCAGCCCAATGGCCAGCGGAATCAGCAATTCTCCGCTGAAATAAATGACTGCTACACCCACGATCGCCGCGAGCACGGTATTGCCCGCCAGGCAAAACAAATAAAGCGTGATGCGTGTCTCCTGGATGCGGCTGACGTGCCAATCGCGATAGTTTTCCTCGCCCATCGAGCGCATCAACCAGGCGGATTGAAAATTCCGCGCCGCCACGAGGACGCTCGTAGTGCTGATGGCAATGGCCGTGACGGGCCAAAAGGCCATTCCGAAACACATGGCGATGTTAACGGGAATGCCCCAGCGCCAGCCGAGCTTTTTGGCTATGGGGTTGCCTTCGAGCTTCAAGTTGGGCGTTGCGATCCACGTGCTCAGAATATCCATGCCGCGCGAAAACATCAGCAGCAGAACCATCAGCCAGTAATCCCGGCTGCCAAATGCGAGATATTCATGCATAAAATCAGTCACTCACGGCGTAGTCCGGTCTGGAATCAACCCCGGCCTTCCCCGCGATTATCATAGCGCATCATTTTTTCTTGTAAATGTCCCCGGGCGATTTCAGCAAAGCCTCGGTGGTTTTGAACGTGCTGCCGTCGCCTTCAACAGACCGGAAAAAACAGGATTTGTAACCTTCATGGCACGCTGCGCCGTTCTGCTCCACCTGGATCAATAACGTGTCGCCGTCGCAATCAAAGGCGACATCTTTGACAGTTTGGGTGTGGCCGCTTTCCTCACCTTTCATCCAGAATTTCTGCCGGGAACGGCTCCAGAAGTGTGTCTTGCCCGTGGCAATGGTTTTTTCCAGGGAAGCCCGGTTCATCCAGGCCATCATCAATACTCGGCCGGTTCCTTGCTCCTGAACGATGGCGGGAATCAGGCCGTTGGCATCAAATTTGAGTTTGTCGTAAAAGCTCATGCTTCGTTCGCCAGTCTAACCTGAAACGCCCGGAATTAAACCACAAAAAAACCGCGCGCTACGGTGAACTCCGCACTTTACAAGAATTTATTTCGCGCTAGTCTCGAAACAACGAATCGAATTATGCGTAAAACCCTGCTTCTCCTTGCCGTTCTCAGTACGGCGGGCGCATTTCTCTCCGGTTGCGCCTACACCGACAAAGTCGAAAACAAATTTGGCCGCGGCATGGCCAACACTTATGACATCGTCCGCGCCGGCGAGTTCCGCCGCGGCATGGAACAGACCGCCCTCTTCGACGGTCCGGATGCCGGTTATACGACCGGCTTTTTCCGCGGCATCAATCGTACCGTCTGCCGCACCGGCATTGGCGTCTATGAAGTCGTAACCGCTCCCATTCCGCCTTTCCACCCGGTTTTCACCAAACAATTTGCGCCTGGTCCCGTTTATCCGGACAACTACACGCCCGGCATGCTGGCCGACTCGATGTTCTCCACCGACTCGATCCTGGGTTTTGGCGGCGGCGATGTATTGCCTTTCGTCCCCGGCCAGCGCTTTAAAATCTTCGAGACGCACTGAGCTTTTGGAAACCGGAATTGCTCCAGCCCCGCCCTTTCCAGCGCGGGGCTTTTTCATGTGAATCTCGCCCACACGGATTTCGTCGTAGCGCAGACGTCCACGTCTGCGGGTTCCGGCAGCGTCCCGCTGCCAGGACTATAGTTATGACTCTGGAAAAAAAATCACCCTGCAAAGTCAACCTGCTGCTGAACATCCTCGGCAAACGCGCCGACGGCTTTCACGAACTCGAAACGGTCATGCACCCCGTCAATGTGTTCGATGAATTGAGCCTCGCGCGCGTCACGCGCGGCTTTCACCTCACATGCAGTGATCCCACGCTGCCGACCGATTCCGGCAACCTGGTGCACCGGGCGGGCATGCTGTTTCTTCAAAAAACGGAGATCCGCGACGGCGTGCGGATTCATCTCGAGAAAAAAATTCCTCTTGCTGCCGGCCTGGGCGGCGGCAGCGGCAACGCGGCCACCACCCTGCTCGGCCTGAATGAAATCTTCGGCAAACCGCTCTCGACGAAAGCGCTGTACGATATCGCGGCAACGCTTGGCTCGGACATTCCGTTTTTCCTCCAGACCAAACCGGCCTTGGGAACGGGGCGGGGCGAAAAAATCGAGCCGCTCGATTTCTTTCCCGCCCTGCGCGGCGCGGCAATCTTTCTGATACATCCCGGCTTCGGCATTTCGACGCCCTGGGCCTACCAGAATCTGGCCCGGTTTCCCACCGCCTTGAATGGCACGACGGGCCGCGCGCAAAAGCTGATTTCGTTGCTCCAAACGCCTGATCTGCGAGCGGCAGGAAAGGAATTTTATAACTCACTTGAAGCGCCCGCGCTGGAAAAATATCCCTTGCTGGCGCTCTTTCAGGATTTCCTCCGGCAGAACGGCGCCGCCGCGACATTGATGTCCGGCAGCGGTTCCACAACCTTCGCGCTGGCGGAAAGCCTGGCCGCCGCCGAACAGTTGCGCGAACAGTTCAAAACCAAATTCGGCGAGACGCACTGGACTGCCGTCGTGCCACTACCGCACTGAGTGCGGCGATTCGGTGGTCCTCACGGCGCCCTCCAGCTTCTTTTCCGCCACTTCGAGACGCCTCTCCCAATCCGCCCAGCTCAAGGCCCATTCATCGCCGGTGAATTGCTTGTGCGCGTCCGGCCAGATTCTTTCAAGCTGCGAGAGTTGCCGCAGCGCCTCGGCGCGATCACCCCATTTGAGATAAGCTTCAATCAGGTTGAGACGATTTTCCGGGAACTCCGGCGCGAGCTCAACGGCCGCCAGCAAATGCTGCCGCGCTTTGCTTCGACTCCCAATGCTGCCAATGGATGGCGCCTGCCAATACAACAGGCCAAGATTCCGATCCGGTCCGGCGTGATCGAAATGTTTATCCAATGCGAGGGCCGCCAGAAATTCACGTTCCATCTCCCGCACCATCCGCAGCGCCGAAAGATTGTGCTTCGTGTCAGCCAGTTCGCCAAGAGTCATTCCCAGATAATAATGCGCCGGAGCGGAATTGCTGTTTTCGGAAAGCCCCAGCCGGGCGGCGGCAATCCCCTGCGCGGCAAACTCCGCCTTTTCAGTGTTATTCTGAGTCAGATCCGCCATATCATAGCAGGCGCGAGCAAAGTGCCAGGCCGTTTCGACGTCATTTGTTTGTGTCAGGAACCGCTGGTGCATTTCCCGAAAGTTATTTTTCAGCTCCAGCACTGCCGCATTCGTCCGGCCCGTGTCAGCCATTCCTTTTCCTGACATTGCCAAAAAAAGGCAAATCAGCCCCAAAAAGCGACGAAGCGGCGTCAAGTGGGTGAAAGCCCCCGACACCAAATGCATCCTCGGAGTTAACAGTGCCGCCCAAGCGCGCAAGTTTCTCATGTCTCGTAGTTTGGGCTTTTTGAAAACAGGTTGCACGTTCTTAAATTAGGGGTTGCCAACATAGCATTCCGTCATATACTGCCTACTAAGTGAGATCAAATGGCAAATTGCTGTGGTCTGCATGGTTCCTGGGCCTGCTGCTTCTGTCGGCGGGCTGTGGAGGGATTTACGCTTCCAAGAGCGTCTCGCCCCTCGACTTTTTATTGCCAGGCATAATGAAGGCTGATCCCCCACCGACGCACCCTGATCAGCCCACTCCCGCAGCAGAACCAGTCAAACAAGTAGCTCAAATCTAAAATCAAGAATATGCGATTTCCTTTCGCGCTGTCGGCGAAAATCGCCGGCCATATTATTAAGCACAAGCTGCGGCGAACCCCAAAATTCGCCATGGTGTTGCAGCTTGAGCCGTTGCACACGTGTAATTTGACGTGCACCGGCTGTGGTCGGATACGCGAATATTCCACCAGCCTCAAAGACATGGTGCCGCTGGAAAAATGCCTCGCAGCCGCTGAGGAATGTGATGCGCCCATGGTTTCAGTTTGTGGTGGCGAACCGCTGATTTATCCAAAGATCGAGGAACTTGTGAATGGCCTGCTCGCCCAGGGCCGCATTGTTTACGTCTGCACAAACGGCGTTTTCATGCGGAAAAAAATGCGGGAATATTTGGCCACTGTATATGGTGCCGAAGCGGAACAGAAAGTCAAGAAGCTGCTGGACGAGAAATTAATTTCCGAAAAAGAAGCCGAGCAAATCCGCAAGGCCGACAGCGCCGTCCGGAAGAAGGCCGTCATCGCTCCGAGTAAATGGATGTATTGGAACGTGCACGTAGACGGCCTCGAGTTTACACACGACCTCATCGTGGAGCGCGAAGGTGTGTTCAAGGAATGCATCGAGGCCATCAAGATGGCTAAAATTCTCGGCTACCAGACCGCGACAAATACCACCGTTTATAAGGAAACGGATGTGCAGGAACTGGAAGATATGTTCGCCTTCCTCTCCTCGCTTGAAGTGGACGGCCACACGATCTCGCCGGGCTACGAATATGACGCGGCGAAAAAAGATATGGTCAAGCGGCTCCACAAACAGCCGGAGGATTTCTTCCTCACGCGCAAGATGACGCGCCAGAAATTCGCGCGCATCGAGCAATGGGGCGAGAAATTCACCATTTTTGGCACGCCGGTTTATCAGGAATTTCTGGCCGGCAAACGCGAATTGACCTGCACCGCCTGGGCTATTCCCACTTACAATATCAAGGGCTGGAAAGCACCGTGTTATCTGATGACCGACGGCCACTACGAGCGCTATCAGGAAATGCTCGAGAAGGTGGAGTGGAACAAATACGGCGTGGTGAACGGCGTGGCGCGTGACCCTCGTTGCGAGAACTGCATGGTCCATTGCGGCTATGACCCCAGCGGCGCGCTGGGCACCAACTATCAATCCGGCGACAACTGGAAGAATTTCAAATACAATTTCTGGCCTAAGCCGAAGCCCTTTACACCGACGCCAGAACTGGCCAAACGCGCGTTTAACGGCGTGACCATCGGCAAGGGGCATCTGGCTGAAGCGAAGGCCGCTATCAATTCACCGCGCGCGGCAATGAACGGCGCGCAATCCGTTTTCCAGCGCCGCGAGGAGTCGCAGGATGGCAATGGCGGTTGCGGCAATGGCGATACGAGCCAGCGCGATGAGTTGCTGGCGAAGATTCGTGGCAAAGCGGAGTAACGGTACCTGTTCTGAATGGTTGACCAAAAATAATGAGCGCACTTTTTTTATCTCCACCGAGTTTTGACGGTTTTGACGGCGGCGCCGGCGCGCGGTATCAGGCGCGGCGCGAGGTGACCAGCTATTGGTATCCCACGTGGCTCGCGCAACCCGCCGCGCTCGTTCCTGGCGCGAAGCTGCTCGATTGCCCGCCTCATAACATCGGCGTCGAGGAATGCCTTAAGATCGCGAAGGGTTACGACCACGTCATCATCAACACCTCCACTCCCTCGCTGAAAAACGATTGCAAAGTGGCCGAAGCCATCAAGGACCAGAAGCCCGGCACGAAAATCGGCTTTGTCGGCGCCCATGCAATGGTGTTGCCCACGGAAACCCTGAAGGCCTCGCGCGCGATCGATTGGGTCGGCCGCAAGGAATTCGATTTCACCTGCAAGGAAGTGGCCGAAGGCCGCGATTTCGGGACCATTGCCGGACTTTCCTACAAGGACAAAGACGGCAAGATCAAGCACAACCCCGAGCGCGAGATGATCCAGAATATGGATTCGCTGCCGTGGGTGGCGGACGTCTACAAGCGCGACCTGCAGATTGAAAAATATTTCATCGGTTACCTGATGCATCCGTATGTGAGCCTCTACACCGGCCGCGGATGTCCCGCGCAATGCACCTTCTGCCTTTGGCCGCAAACCATTGGCGGGCACAAGTACCGCGTCCGCTCGCCGCAGAATGTGGCCGACGAGATGGCTTACATGAAGAAACTGTTCCCGCAGGTGCGCGAGTTTTTCTTCGACGACGATACCTTCACGGCGAACCTTCCGCGCGCGCGCGAAATCGCCAAAAAGCTCGGCCCGCTCGGCTTGAACTGGAGCTGCAACAGCCGCGCGAACCTCGATTACGACACGATCAAAAGTTTCAAGGACAACGGCCTGCGACTGTTCCTCGTCGGCTACGAGAGCGGCAATGATGAAACGCTCACGCGCATCAAAAAAGGCGTCACCACCGAGGAAATGCGCAAGTTCACCAAAGCCTGCCACCAGGCGGGCGTGGTGATTCACGGCACGTTCATTCTCGGCCTGCCGGTTGAGACGAAGGAAACGATCGAGCAGACGATCCGTTTCGCCCAGGAACTCGACGTGTTCTCACTGCAAGTATCGCTCGCCGCGCCGTATCCGGGCACCGAGCTTTACGAAATGGCCAAACTCAATAGTTGGTTCACCAAGAAGGATAAGACGGACCTCGTCGAAGGCGATGGCTTCCAGCAAAGCGCGCTCGAGTATCCCGGCCTGAGCAAGGAAGAAATCTTCGAAAGCGTGGAGCGCTTTTATCATCGCTACTACCTCCGCCCGAAGCCGATCCTGCGCATCATCAAAACGATGCTCGAGGACAAGGACGTTTGCGTGCGGCGCCTGCGCGAGGGCTACGAATTCTTCAAGAGCATGGCTCAACGCCGCAGCGATCTCGAAGCGGCCAAAGCAGCTGCCGTTTAGGAACGGCGGCTGGAATATCTCCTTCTATGTCTAAGCGAGTCGGGCGTTCCGACTTGTCAGAACGCCCGTACCCTTCTGAGGGCGGAAGATGCCGCCCTCCACGCCAGGGGGACAGTTGGCGCTTCAGAAATGTGCGGATGCCGCCTCGTTGCCTTGCGCATCCAATAGCTTCAACGATCGCAACGCCTTTACGTGCGAGGGCAATTTCGTGATCTTTAGTTGACCATTCTTGTTGCTCTTGCCGGCCGCGCCGGCTTTCCCGTTCACATTCATTTTATATGTGGAATGCACGGCAGCACCCGAGGCTTGGAGGTTGAAGTGATGGCTCCATTTCCCGTGTTTCGCCGTGCTCTGCACTTGAACCGCGCCGCTCATTGAGCCATCCGTTCCCGGTGCTAACTGCACCGTCGCCTGGATATTGATGACTGTAGCTGGCGCGGGATTGGTGATGTTGCCGATGAGGATCGCATTGCCATTCGTGTCGGACACAGTGATAGCGCCAATGTCAGTCGGGTTCACGCCGGCCGGCAAATCAAAGCGGTCTTGCGAGCATGTAACGGGCTGGTTCGATCCACTATCGGAATTGTCGCCACCGGAGTCGTCATCACCCTGGTTGTCACCGCCGCAGCTGCCGCTGCCTGCATTGGTCCAGGAACCCCAGTTCGTGAAACCGCACCAATTGTTCCAATTCGAAAAACAATTCGTGAACGTCATGCCATTGGTGAATCCGCCCCACTGCCAATTGCATTCCCCGCCGCCACCGGATCCCAGGCTGTCCTGTTGATCACCTTGGTTATTATCGCCCTGGTCATCTCCCCCGTCTCCGCACCCGCAAGTGCCCACGGTGAGGTTGCCTACAAAGACGTTCGAGCCAGTCGAGTCCAGCGTTACACTCAGCGTGTAATCGCCGGGATCCAAATTTTGGGTCGTCACCTCGATCGAGCCTGATTCATTCCCATCTTCATTGTCAGAATCAATCTTGGCCACGCCGGTAGCGTTGGAAGGCGCATTAGCGGTCGGGGATAGCACCACGAAACCTTCCATGACTTCAATGCCTTGGATGTCACATTCATTGGTGTCCTCACCGTCGTCGGCGACGGCGCGGAAGTTGAAAGCGACAAGGGCGGCACTGCACAATATGGGGAGTAAGTACTTCGTTTTCATACGGCTTCAGTCCGGAATTCTACGGGTCCCTCCAATTAGGCAAATGGGGCGTTCACCCCAGGGGCTCCCTCGGAGATCAGGCTGAATCCGCGCTTGAAACCGGATCTTTCGCCCGGCCCGCCACTCCAACGATTTAAGGTTGAGCCCCCGTTGCATTTCCAGCGCAACGGCGCACGTTTGGATATGGGGGACCATCTCGAGATCGAACGAAAGTTCCTGCTGAAATCATTCCCGCCTGGCTGGCGGCGACGGCCACATTCGCGCATCGTTCAGGGATATTTCCCGCTTGCGAGCCACAAACTTGAAATGCGACTGCGCCACAAGGACGACCAGCGTTTCATCACCATCAAGGGCGGACGCGGCCGCATCCGGTTGGAGGAAGAATTCAAAATCCCGAAGAAACGATTCGACTCGCTCTGGCCATTTACGGAAGGGTGCATCTCCAAGACGCGCTACCGCATCCCCTGCCACGGCAAAATGATCGAGATGGACGTTTATGACGGTCGTCATCGCGGCCTGGTCACGGTGGATATCGAGTTCAAATCGCGGCGCGAAGCGGCCGGTTTTCGGGTTCCGGATTGGTTCGGGCGCGAGATCACCGGAAATTGGCGCTATGCGAACGAGCGCCTGGCCAAAGCTTCGAACGTGAAACGATTGATTGCGGATGCGAGAAGGCATTAGGGGCAATGCATGATTTATGGCTTTTAAATTCAAACGCAAGGAATCCACTACCAGGGCGCTGCGCCGCTTGTGCGCCGATCGCGTCGACACCGCCTTGGGACAAATCCACGAAGGCGACACGCTCGACGCCGTCCACGCCGTGCGCAAAGAGATCAAAAGACTGCGCGCGCTGCTGCGGCTGATGCAGCCCGGATTGCGTCGCGGAGATTTCCGCGCGGCCATGTGCCGCCTGAAGGAAGCGGCGCGTCAATTCGGCCCGGCGCGCGATGCGCACGTCACGGTCCAGGCGCTGGACCTTGTGCTCGATCATTTCAAAGGGCAACTCGGCCCCCGGCCGTTCGCGGATTTCCGGCCCGCCTTGCGTCAGGCTTGTCGGGATGAGGAGAAACGGCTGCACCGGGAACACCTGTGCCGCCGTGTCAGCCGCCTTCTGCGCCAGGTGAAGAAGCGGATCGAAGGCGCGTCATTGCGCCAGGAAGGTTGGCCGGTGCTGGGCGCAGGCCTCAAGCGCACCTACCGGAACGGCCGCAAGGCGTGGAAGCTTGCTCTCGCCGATCTATCACCCAAAAATCTGCACGAGTGGCGCAAGCAGGCAAAAGAATTGGGCTATCAGTTGCGCCTGTTGTGCCCAATTTGGCCGGAGCAATTGGAGGCCGCACAACGTGAGTTGACAGCACTAGGTCAATATCTGGGCGACGATCATGATCTATTTATGCTCACAGCAGCAGTGCGGGACGGATGCTCCGCGAAAACGTCGCCGGTGGAGCTGGAAATGTTGTGCGGATTGATCATCCAACGCCAGGACGAGTTGCGCCGTCAGGCGCTCGCGCTGGGCGCGCGTTTCTACGCGGAAAAACCGTCCATATTCTGCCAGCGTCTGGGCGACTACTGGCATGTCTGGCGCCGCCGCACCGCGAAGGCGCGCGGGAAAAACCGAAACGTGGGAAAATTGAAAATGGAGATTTAATCACTCCGCATCCGTCCATTGCCTCGTTAAGAAGCCACGATTTGCTCCACATCCCAAACTTCACTCGCATATTCCGCGATGCTCCGGTCACTGGAGAATTTTCCGGACGCCGCGATGTTCAGGATGGCTTTGCGGGACCACGCTTCCCGGTTGCGATACAGTTCTCCCAACTGCATGTGAGCTTCGCTGTAGCTCTTAAGATCAGCCAGGTGCAAATAATAATCACCGTCCCGCAGCAAAGAGCTCAGGATCGGCCCAAATACACCCGGTTCATTCCGGCTGAAATGGTTGGCAGCGATGAGGTCAAGCGCCGCCCGGGTTTCGGGTTCGTTTTCGTAATGCCACCGCGGGCTGTAGAACCCGCGGGTCCGCATAACTTCCTCCGCGTTCAGTCCGAAAAGGAAGAAATTCTCCTCGCCTGCCGCCTCGGCCATCTCAATGGTCGCTCCGTCCCGCGTGCCAATCGTCAGCGCTCCATTCATCATGAATTTCATATTGCCTGTGCCGCTGGCCTCATAGCCCGCCGTCGAGATTTGCTCGGACACGTCGCTCGCCGGAATTAGCCGCTCGGCCATCGAAACTCGATAGTCCGGCACAAAGACAACCTGCAGCCGGCCCCGCGCTGCCGGGTCACCCGCAAGCGTGCCTGCCAGATTATTGATGAACTTGATGACCAGCTTCGCGAAATGGTAAGCGGGCGCGGCCTTGCCTGCGAAGAAAAATGTCCGCGGCGGGACATCCAGCTTCGGATTCGCGCGCAGCCGGTTGTAAAGCACGACAATGTGCAGAGCGTTC
>Ga0126381_100003067_pt1 | contig 18174 bp, 14 predicted proteins | sample PanSoiMetPlot_28_FD_96465 | JGI IMG/M metagenome (GOLD analysis project Ga0126381, IMG submission 96465) | Tropical forest soil microbial communities from Panama - MetaG Plot_28 | ecosystem: Environmental > Terrestrial > Soil > Tropical forest > Bulk soil | place: Panama | collected 2016-02-17
ATCCGGCGCTCGCGGTTAAGGATCATGGTGCGCACCGGGAAGGGAATTTCGATCCCGTGACGGCGCAGCGCGTACCATAAGCCGGAGACTACGCGCGCGTGCAGCCTCTCGCTCTGTTCGTAGTCGGCGAGCCAGTACTTGATACGGTAGCGGATGGCGTAATCGCCGAAATCCCAGGGCATGATCTCGGGCTCCGGCCGTTGCAGCACTTCGGGAATATCGTGCAGCACCCCCATCACCACCTCGCGCACGCGGTTGGGAGGTTCGCCGTAGCCGAGCCCGATCGAGACCTCGTCGGCCACCGCATGGCGGCCATAGTTGAACAGCAGATCCTTCGAGAGCTGCGCATTGGGGATATCCAGGCGCTCCTGCGCGCGGGTGATCACGGTCGTCGCGCGCCATCCGATATCGTGGACGCGCCCAACTTTGTCGGACACCCGCACCCAGTCGCCGGGCTTGAATGGACGTGAAAGTTGGAGAGTCAATCCGCTGAACACGTTGCCCAGCGTCTCCTGCAGCGCGAAACCGAGCACCACGGTAAGCACTGCCGGCACCGCGATCAGCGCACCCAGGTCGATATGGAAGGAGGTCCGCAGCACCACCATCACCACCACCACCCACAGCGTCAGCGTGAGCAGGTCCCTGAAGATGGTCGAGAAATGCTCGCGGCCGCGATGAGTGGCGGCGTCGGCCAGTTCCAGCGCGATACGGATTACGCCCCACAAAAACAGGATCAGAGCGCCGGTATCCACCAGGAAGGCGAACCGCGAATGGCTGGCCATGGGCGTAACCACGTCCAGCACCAGCCCGATTCCGGCCATCGCGACCGGCCACGCTTTCAGGTTGCCGTGCCGATGGCGCAGTGCGAGGGCATAGAGCAACGCGCCCGCCGCCACCATCGACTCGAGCGCCACGCGGATATCGACCGACAGGTTGTCGAGCCCGAGTACCAGTTGCAGTTGAGTGACGCTCCCCAGCATCTAAAGACCGATGATCTCCGCCAGTTGGGCGAGCAGCCGATGAGCGTCGAAGTATTCGCGCGCGAGCTCGCGCGCGGCGCGCGCATGGCGTGGGTAGTCGGCGCTTACCGAGCGCAGCGCTTCGATTGCGCCTGCCTCATCATCGAAGCCGACCAGGCCTGCGCTCGAAGGGATGAATTTTTCGAAACCGGTGAACTGGGTAATCGCCGGTCGGCCGGCGGCGAGATAGCATACGGTACGATCGCTGAACCATCCCGAACGCGTACCGACGTAGAGATCCTTGGCGATCGAGAACTCCCCACGCGAGGCCTCGATATAACTGCGATAGCTGTCGATATCGAGCGACATCGGTACCACCGGACGGAAGCTGTAGCCGCCCGCCAGCGCCCGTTCGTACTCCGGTCCCGAAGCCAGACTGGTCGCCAGTTCGACGGCTTGTCCGGCGCGCCGCGGAACGTCGAGCATCTTGGCAAAATTGAGATGCTTGGACCAGTAGTAAGTCCGGCCTCCGAGTTCGACGTCGTTGCCCTCGTTGCGCCAGGTGCCGACGGTAGTGAATGGCGCCGCATTGGGCAACGCGGTTTGCGCCGGCCATTCTCCCAGCAGCACCGGCGGCCGCGTAGGATGCCAGCACAGGCCCATTGTCGGCAGCGGACAATCGGGATTGCCGATATTGGCGGCGTAAGTGAAATGCACTTGATGCGCCTCGAGCATTCGCCACGCGCTATCGTCGCCGTGCAGGGCGCGTATCTGGTACACGCCCGGGTCGGTCTCGAGATAAACCAGGCATCGGCTGACCCGATGCTCCTCGCGCGGATGCGTCGCGGCGCAGAGATTAATCACCGCGTCGGCCTCTTTCAGCAGTTTAAGACTGCGCTCGCGCCCCATTCCCACGTACTCGCCACTGGTCACGTCCAAAAATGCCCAGCGATCGCCAAAGCCGAACCGATCCATCACTTGCGCGAACCGCGCGAGATTGCGGCTCGCATCCTGAGAGACGGTCTGCACCACCGGGTCATAGACCCACGCTGCATGATCTTCGAGGTAATAAACGTCGAGGCCGAGATCGCGCAGACCGATGAGATGATGGAGCAGTTGCCAGACCACTCCGGCAAACGGATAACGTGCAGCCAAGTGCAGTACGACGACTTTGCCGTGGAATTTTTTATTCATCGTCCTGGCGCACCAACGCTGGTCGCGGGAATCAAAGCCAGCGCAGCGTGCGCCGGAGAGGCAAGCGCGGATGCCATCTCAGCGCGCACCGGCGATGCGCTCCAGCTCGGCACGCAGACCTGAAAGCGCAACGCGGCGCTGGCTAAGCTGTGCCGCTTCCTCATCGGAAAGCTCTCCCAGGTAGCGTCCGCTATCCGGCAGCAACAATACCGCGCGATATGGAAACCCCGGTCGCATGCTCGGCCATACCCGTTCCGCGATAATCCCCTCAAGGGCAGCCTCGCTCACGCGCTCATGGACGCGACCGTCGGTGCGAAAAACAATCGCGGTCGCGGCGCGAAGCCGAGCGCAGCGGTCCTCTCGCTTGACGCCCGCCATCCGACGGATCACCTCCTCGGCCAACGCCCGATCGAGATCGCCGTGCGCGGCTGCAGGAATGTGATGATCATTGAGCCATCGATGAGACCGCACCCCGGGTTCGCCGCCGAGCGCATCCACCATCAGACCGCCGTCGTCAGCGATGGTCGGCAGATTGGCGCGGGCGAAATAGCATCGCGCCTTGAGCAACGCATTCTCGGCGAAGGTCGCGCCGGTTTCCTCGGGCGGATTATCGTCGATGCCCGCGTCTTTCAGCGAGACCGGCGCGAGATCATATTCGTGCAGTAGCAGCCGGTACTCGTCGAGCTTGGCCGGGTTGGTAGTGGCGATCAGCAAGGATTTCATGTCACGAGGCCACGGCCGCCGCCGCATTGGCGCTAGCGATGCTTAATCTCATAAGTAATCTTGAGCGCGGCGCGTTCGCGATACTCCTCCAGCGCAAGCTCAATGAGGCGATCGATTAGCCGCGGTAGCGGCAGGCCTGAAGCCTGCCACAATTTGGGATACATGCTTATGGACGTAAACCCGGGAATTGTGTTGACCTCGTTAATGTAAATTTCGCTGAGCGTGGGGCGCGTGAGAAAATCCACTCGCGCCATCCCGCGCAGCCCTAACGCGCGGAATGCGGCGCAGGCGAGTTCGCGCACATGCTCGATTTGAGCCGGGCTCAGCTCCGCCGGAATCCTGGTCTCGGAGCCCTGCGGATCGACATACTTCGATTCGTAGCTGTAAAACTCGTGCCCGCCCTTGACGACGATCTCGCCCGGGACTGATGATTCGGGGCGCTCATTGCCCAGCACTGCGCATTCGAGTTCGCGCCCGATGCACGCAGCCTCGATCAGCACCTTGCGATCGTAAGCAAAGGCATCTTCGAGCGCCGCGGCAAGATCGCTCTCGCGCTTGACCTTACTGATTCCGACCGAAGAGCCGAGCGCGTTGGGTTTGACGAACACCGGGTACTCAAGCGAGCGCGCACGTTCCGCTACGCGCGCAGGCTCGTCGCGCCACTGCCATTGCTCGACCGCGACATAGCGCACCACCGGCAATCCGGCCTCGCGCAGCAGCCGCTTCTGCATGTCCTTGTCCATGCCCACCGCCGAACCGAGCACACCGGCGCCCACGTACGGAATCCCAGCCAGTTCGAGCAGGCCCTGCACTGTGCCGTCTTCCCCATAACTGCCATGCAGCACGGGGAAAACGACGTCGAGCGCACCGGGTAACGAATGCCTGGCGACCTGCCGCAGGTCATTCTGCCCGGCCGCGGCGGCATCGCCATCGCGCGGCGCTTCGACCAGCGCCTTGGCGGAAGGATGAGGCAGCAGGCTCACTTCGACCCCGCCTCCGGCGAGTTCCTCCAGACGCGGCGCCGCCTCGGAAAGCATCCGGATCGCGTCCGCGCGCAAGTACCAGCGCCCGTCGCGGCCGATACCAATCGGCACGATCTCATAACGCGCCGGATCCATCGCCGACATCACGGTTAGCGCAGAGCGCATCGAGATCTCGTGCTCGCTCGATCGTCCTCCGAAGAGAACGCCTACCCGAATTTTACGATGCTCAGCCATTTGATCCGCCCCCTCGCGCGCTCCTGCGCGCGCCCCCCCTTTTGCCTGCAGCGTCAGAAGTTCGATTCTGCCACGCGGACGCGGGCGCATCGAGGCCCGCGCCGCCGAAGCCGGATCCGTCCATGCGGGGAAGAAAAATACTCCGGGCTGGATGAAAAAACCCGAACTTACGAGCTTCTCAGGGCCGGTAGTTGGGCGCTTCCTTGGTCACGAACACGTCATGCACGTGGCTTTCACGCTGGCCAGCGTCGGTTACGCGAATGAACCGCGCGCGCCGGCGCAACTCGGCCAGATTGGCCGAACCGATATAGCCCATGCCCGACTGCAATCCGCCGACCAATTGCTCGATATTAGAGGCGAGCGGGCCGCGATGCGGCACGCGGCCCTCGATACCCTCGGGCACCAGCTTGCTCTCTTCGACGTCGCTCTGTCCGTAGCGATCGCGTACGCGCTCGTGCATCGCGCCGAGCGACCCCATCCCGCGATACAGCTTGTAGGTTCGCCCCTGGTAAAGAATCGTTTCGCCGGGACTCTCCTCGCTGCCGGCGAACAGCGATCCAATCATCACCGCTGCCGCGCCCGCGGCGAGCGCCTTCACGATGTCGCCCGAGAATCGTATTCCGCCGTCCGCCACGAGCGGAATCCCGCGCGGCTCGGCCATTGCTGCGCAATCCATGATCGCGGTGATTTGCGGAACGCCCACACCCGAAATCACGCGCGTGGTGCAAATCGATCCCGGACCCATCCCGACGCGTAATGCGTCAGCTCCGGCATCGATCAGCGCCTTGGCGCCTTCAGAGGTCGCGACATTACCCGCGATAACGTCCAACTGCGGGTGCTCGAGCTTGGTCGCCCGCAGAGCATCGATGACGTTGCGTGAATGACCGTGAGCGGTGTCGATGCACAGCACGTCCACGCCGGCGCGAGCCAACGCTGCCGCCCGCTCCTCTCGCTCCGGTCCGACACCTATCGCGGCGCCGACGCGCAAGCGGCCCATCTTGTCCTTGCTGGAATGCGGATGGCGCGTCGCCTTGTCCATGTCCTTGACCGTAATAAGACCGCACAGGCGTTGGCGCTCGTCCACCAGCGGCAACTTTTCGATCCGATGGGCCTGCAATATCTCCTTGGCCTGCTCGAGGCCGATCCCCGGGTGCGCCGTGATAACGCGCGTAGTCATCACCTCGCGCACCTGCTTGTCGAGCCGCTTTTCGAAGCGCAGGTCGCGATTGGTAAGGATACCGACGAGGCGGCCATCGGCGACCACCGGCAGGCCCGAGATGCCGTGGCGCTCCATGGTCGCAAGCGCATCCGCAATCTTCTGTTCGGGATGCACCGTAACCGGATCGGCGATCATGCCGCTTTCGTATTTCTTGACCGCGGCGACTTCGGCAGCCTGACGCTCGATCGGGAGATTGCGATGGATGAAGCCCAGTCCGCCCATCTGCGCGATCGCAATCGCGGTGCGCGATTCAGTCACCGTGTCCATGGGACTTGCGATCAGCGGAATGCGCAGGCGGATGTTCGGGGTGAGCATCGTCGATACGTCGCAGCCGGAAGGCAACAAGTCGGAAGACTGCGGCAGCAACAGGACGTCGTCGAAAGTGAGTCCCTCGCGAAGCTCCGAAAGGGGCATGTGGAGTCTCCTTATGCGAAAAAGCCCGCGGTGGTCCGCGGGCTTAACGTGATGTCATCGGGTGGGTAAAGCGCCATATCGCAATCTAACAAAATGAGCTCGAACGATCAAATCAGCTCTCCCGGCCCGTGCGCGTTGCTTCTATGCGCAAAATCAGCCCTCCCTCAGTATTTATCCTCGCCCTCATTTGTCCTCGCCATCCGTATCGCGCGCCGCGGCCCATTGTTCTGAGTAAAGCAGCAGGAGATCGCTACCGAGACTGCGCACGAGAAAGCGCTGCACCTCGCCAACCGTGCGCTCCAGCGCGCGGCCGCCAATCAGCCAATGACCGCGTCCGCGCACTACGCGCAACGTCACGCCGAGGCGCGCGGCGAATGCGCTGGTCATCTCGAGCGGCGCGAACGGATCGGAATCGCCGCTGACGATGAGCCGAGGCGCGGCGATGCCGCCGGTAAACTCGTAACGTCCGAGCACCACGTCTGAAGGGGGGCGCGAATCGTCGGCGACGAGCGATCGCGCCAGTGTCTCTCGCTGGAACGGATCGGCATCTGCAAGCAAATCCATCAACACCTTGCCGCGCGGCGCTTTGAGCTTCCCGCCCAAGCGCCGCGCCCGCAAATTTGCGAGACCTGCCAAAAGCGGCGAGCGAATACCGGGGAGCATCGGCGCAAGCGCGACCGCCGCCTTCACCTGCGAATCTGTCGCAGCATCGATGGCCAGCAAGCCGCCGATACCATGACCAAGGAGGATGACCTCACGCTCGAGTGCCTCCACGATGGACAGCAGCGCGGCGCGCAGCTGCACAAAGCCCCACGCTTGCGAATTTCGCGCAGACGCTCGAGGCTGCAGTGCGACTCGCAAATCCGGCGTATAAACCTCCCATCCGAGACTGGCGAAGTATCCGCGCGCGAGCGCCAGATGAATTGCGCCGGTGAAAAGCTCCGGCAGCAGGATTAGGGGCCACGCAAACTTGAGCGGCTCGGGCCGCTCATGTTCGATCGGGACCAGCCCAAACCGCGTCTCCAGGATCATGCCTTTAAGATCGTGATGATTACTGCTTTGCGCCAGAGGGTTAGCGCAGGGCGAGTACGCGCATCGGCCATGCGGGCCGAGCGCGTTGGCAAAAAAAGAGGGCCCCCGTTCTCGGGGGCCCTCTCGCGGTACGGGGTTAGCTCACCCCGGCTTATCGCAGCAGCATGCCCGGCATCATGGCCAGCCTCCGGAATTCCGGAGGAAAACTTATGCCGTTACTTCTTCTTCTTCTTGCCGGCTTTCTTCTTCATACTCGTCTTCAGTTTCGGTTTGGATTTTCTAGCGGAACTTCTCTTTTTCTTTACTGGCATAGATACCTCCTTCATTTGCTGCTGCCGGACAAGCGTCCCAAGAACCCCGCAAATTTTCTGGCCTAGCCGTCGAAGGCCTCGCCTTCGTGCTGGATTATAGAAACGTGTTATTCATAAATCAAGCAGTGGTCGCAGAATTTATAAAGAAATTTTAAAATCGTAAGAAGCCTTGTCGAGCCTTGGCTTTGCCGGATTAGAATGATGTTCAGTCATAAGCCGCCCTTGAAGTTCGAGCGAAGCCTTTTTACGATGAAGCTTTGTGAGCCGCCTCACGTTCAATCTCCGCCGTCAATGGCTGACCATCGTTCTGGGAGCCATCGCCCTGGCGCTCGCGTTCGATTTCGCTATCGGTCCGCTCGGCTTGCGCGACCTGATGGTGCTGCGTGCGCGTCGAACTCAGCTCGAAACCACGTATCGGCAGTTGCTCAACGCGAACGCTGCGTTGAAGCTCAAGCTCGAGCGACTCACGGCGGATAACCGCTACCTGGAGCGTCGTATTCGCGAACAGCTTGGATACGTGCGTCCTGATGAGCTGGTATACAGGTTCGCTACCGACCCCGCCTCCGCCGCTCGTTAGCGCACGCCGCATACCGGAAAAATTCGAGCATGACACCTCCGCGATTCCCTGGAAGCCGCCGCGGACGTCGCAACAAATGATCGGGCGGTTGTGACGCGCCGTGCGGCAGCTTCGGACACGGCGCTTGCTTGACTGCGACGCCGGCATACGATTTCCTTCATCGTCGCACGCCGAGAAAAATCCCGATGCCCTCTTCGCAACCATCCGACGCGGCCGCGGCTGCTGCGACCAGCGGCAGCACCTCGCGCTTCATCCTGTTTGCGACTGTATTCTTCGATCTGCTCGGCTTCGGCATCGTAATTCCGTTCCTGCCAATGTACGCGGCGCGCCTCCACGTCGGAGCCGGCGCGATCGGTCTCGTGCTGGCGGCTTATTCGATCGCGCAATTAGTCTGCGCTCCGATTCTTGGACGGCTCTCCGATCAGATCGGCCGGCGCCCGATTATTCTGCTCGGTCTTCTGGGTTCATCGCTCAGCTATTTGATCTACGGATTCGCGTCTTCGTTCACGGGATTGTTGTTTTCGCGTGTGGTGCACGGCGCGTGCGCGGCCACCATCTCTACCGCGCAGGCCTACGTTGCCGACACCACCGAGGAAACCAGGCGCGCTCACGCGATGGGCATGATCGGCGCGGCGTTTGGCCTGGGTTTCGTGCTCGGACCTGCGATCGGCGGTGTGCTTGGCGCGGTCAGCCTGCGCACGCCGGTGTTGTTCGCCGCCGCGTTGACGTTTGCGAATTTCATTTTTGCCGCATTGCGCTTACCGGAATCACGAGCGAACCACGCCGTGCGTGGCATCTCTTCGAGCTCCAAAGCGCGCGCCGGACGGCGTTCGATCATGGACCTGCCGCGCCTGCTCCAGCAACATCACGCTCTCGCCCGCCTGTTCATCATTGCTTTTCTGATAACCTTCGCGCTCGCAGCGCTCGAAGCGACTTTCGCGCTGACCGTGCCTGCGGTTTACGGCTACGCCGCCGCCGGCGTGGGCGGACTGCTCGCGTTCGCCGGTTTGATGCAGGCGATTGCGCAGGGGTACCTGGTGGGCAAACTCGCCCCGCGTGTGGGTGAAATGCCCCTTGTAATCGCAGGATCGGCGGCGCTCACGCTCGGCCTCGCCCCGCTTGGGACCTGGTCTTCGCGGGCGGCGCTCTATGCGATGCTGATTCTGATCGCGGCCGGCTATGGTTTTGGGACCACGGCGGTGGCGACGCTGATCTCCAGGCGTACCAAACCCGAACTGCAGGGCACGGCCCTCGGCCTCAATCAATCGATGCTGTCACTGGCGCGCGTGCTGGGCCCGCTCGCCGGCGGCATTGCGTATCAGGCACAAGGACCAGCAGCGCCGTACCTGGGCGGCGCCGCCGCCGCGCTCGTGGCAGTAGTGCTGGCGACACGGATCGGCCATATTCGAACGGCCTGACCAAAAGGGGGGAGCAGATGGCCAACTGGACTGGTCTTTTAAAGTGGGCGATCGTCTTTCATCTGTTCGGCGTAATCGTGTGGATAGGAAATCTGCTGGTGATCGCTTCGATGCTTTCGCTGGTAACTGAGGAAGTGGGCGCAGCCCGCGAACGCCTGGTCCTGCTCGCGCGCCGCCTGTTTCAGATCGGATGTAATCTCGGAGCGCTGGCCACCGTCTTCTTCGGTATCGTCCTGATCCTGCTCGATCCTACCGTGCTGACTGTCGGATGGCTTCACGTGAAGTTACTGCTGGTTCTGGTTCTACTCTACTTTCATTATCGCCTGTATCGCCGCATCCTGAACCTGGAAAGCGATCCGGCCAGTGCCTCGGCGGGCGAGTTCAAAATGATACACGGCCTGGTCAGCGCATTGCTGCTGGCCATCCTGGCGCTTGCATTGGTCAAACCTTTCTAGATTAGGAGCACCTACCGCGGAGCGCATTGCGGTGCGATAGCAAATGCCGACGCAAACCGCCGGCGCGCGCTGAGATGTCAACTATCCGCGATGCAGGTGCAGTACGCGCCCGGGCCGCTCCTGCGGCTGTTCAGGCACATAGCGCGGAGTGCGGCGATTGATACGCGGCACGATCGGGAAAGGATTTCTAAACTGTAGCGTCTGACCATCGAATGATTCGAAGCTCACGGCGGTCGCGATATTAACGGTCATTTCGAGCGCCACCCCTTCAAGCACCATCGCCTGTCCCCACGCCGGCGTACCGTCAATACCTTTAACGTAATGCCATTGAATCGGAGGTCCGACGCGAGTGAACGTTTTGTAAAGCGAACTGGTATCGCGCGGCTTGATCATCACGTAAACCATGATCGCCTGCGCCTTGCGGAGACCCGCGAGGATGTATCCCGCATGGCGCACCAGCCGCGCAGCCCCCGGCGCCAACGCCCACAATTCTCCGCACTCGTACACGTGCTCGGGCGGCAGGTGGGTGAGGTCGGGACGCGGATAGCTCTGCGGAAACATCGCCAGGTTATGAATGACGAAGCCGGCGAGCATTTCATCGGGCTCGGGCCCGGTTTCGTCGAAGAGAGCGCACACCTCCCCATAATTAAGATGAATTTCACCCAGAACCGATTGACTGGTTTCAACGAAGCCGAGCCCTTTGCTTGCTCTGGCGCGCACCAGTCGCTCAGCGAACTCGCGTCGCTGAGCATGCGATGTTAAGATCCGCAATTGCAATCGATTACCCGAGGCTTCTGCCCTGCACCCGATATCACTATCTTTTACACTTCTCTTTTAGCTTAATGTTGCAGGTTTGCAAAGACCCTGATGCAAAGTCGCCAGTTCTTTGGCGTCTAAAAGTCTAGTTTAGGGCCAATTAGCTCGATCTTTTCGAGGCACATTCCTTGCGTTTTCCGCGCTCGAAGCCCCTTGAGGACCCTCGATGCGCCGAACTACGCCTGCAAATCCGGAAGACCTGCGCCCCGAATTGCTGAATTTCGACCTTAAGCCTACGTTGCCGGATGATGCGTGGGCCGTGCTGCTCACTCGCGTCGGTATCGCAATCATCCTCATCACTCAGCCGCTATTCATCATCTCGGAGCTCAAGCTCGGCCGCGCGCACGAGGTCGAGCCGTGGCTCCTTACCGGTTTCCACTTGTTCAATGCGGCGGCGGCGCTGACCGGCTTGAGCATAAGCTGGACCCGCGGTTTTCGTGCGCACTGGCGCCAAGCGGCATTCACGCTTTGCGCGATGCTGATAGTGAGTTCGACCGTGATGAGTATCGCGGCGGGTGGGCGGCACGAAGCGCTCTTTCTGTCGCTGCTGCATATCATGCTCGGCTCGGCGATGCTCGTGCCGTGGGAATCGCCGTGGCAATTGGGGCTGGGTGCGCTCAGCGTGTTGGCGCTGTTGGCCAACACGGTAATGGCGCCGCAACTCGATCCAAACCTGCTCTATCACTGGCTGGGTGTGATCACTGCAGCCTGTCTTTCGCAGTGTGCAACCAGCTTCGGCGTGCGCTACCGCGAGCGCACGCAGCAGTACAAGGCTCTGCGTGAGCGCGACCTGCAGCTCGGCGAGAGCGAAGAAAAATTTCGGCGCGTTTTCGAGACCAGCGCCGACGGCATCGTCATCACCCGCAGCATTGACGGCCACATCATCGACGTTAATCGCGAGTTCGTCGATCGCACCGGCTACAGCCGCGACGAAGCGCTCGGTCATACACCGACCGAGCTGAATTTGTGGGAAGACCCGGAACAGGCCCGGCTCGTCGCCGAAGCGATTCAAAACACCGGTGCGGTGCGCAACGTCGAAGGACGCTTCCGCATGCGCAGCGGCGAGACCGTCAGCGCACTGATCTCCTCGGTGCGCGCGATCATCAACGGCGAAGAATGCGTAATCAGCGTGGTGCGCGACGTGACCGAATTGCGCAAGACGCATGAGGCGCTGGTCGCCGCACGCGAGGTCGCGCTGGCCGCCTCCGAAGCCAAGTCCCAGTTCCTCTCGTGCATGTCGCACGAGATTCGCACTCCGCTCAACGTTATCCTCGGCTCGGCCGACCTGCTGACCGACACCCAACTCGGCCCCGAACAGCGCCTCTATGTCGATCGTGTGATCAGCAACGGCGCCAACCTGCTCGAGTTGCTCAACAGCATCCTCGATCTCACTCGCGTGGAGAGCGGGCAGTTGAACCTGGAGCAGACGGCGTTTAACGTCACCGAACTGACCGAACGTGTAGCCGATACGCTGGCGATTCGTACGCGCGAGCATCAGGTCGAACTGGTGGTGCGCTGCGCGCCTGATTTGCCGACGGCCCTTATCGGCGACCCGCTGCGGCTCAACCAGGTTTTGACCAACCTGGTCGGTAATGCGCTTAAGTTCACCGAACGCGGCGAAGTGGTGATCGATGTTGCGCGCGACACGCAAAGCCGCGACCCCGGCGCACTGCGCTTCTCGATCAGTGACACCGGCATCGGGATTGCTGCTGAAAAACTCGGCTCGATTTTTTCGCCCTTCGCGCAGGCCGATTCATCGACCACGCGCAAATATGGCGGCAGTGGCCTTGGCCTGGCGATTGTCGATCGGCTGGTGCACCTGATGGGCGGGCGTGTATGGGTGGAAAGCCAGATTGGCAGGGGCAGCGTGTTTCACTTTACCGCGCGTTTCGGCATGGCCCCGGCCGTCGCTACGGACGCAACGGCTCCCGCGTCTATCGATCTTACGGGAGTGCGCGTGCTGCTGATGGACACCAACGTTACCTGCCGCGCGGCTGCACATGAGATCTTCGCCAGCCAACGGGCGGAAGTAATGGAAGCCGCATCGGCCAGCGAAGCGCTGCAGCAAGTCGAGCGAGCGGCGCGCGAGGGCAGGCCCTTCGGGCTCGCTTTCGTGGACTGTTCGCACCCGGACGCGGGCGGTTTGGAACTCGCGCGCCAAATCGGCGCCAAGGCGGGCGGAGATTCGGGACTGACCGTCGCAACTATCAGCGCCTACGATCTTTCCCAGACCTTCGTGGGATTGCGCGAGGCCGGGCTCGAGCATTACGTAGTCAAGCCGCTCAAGCGCGCCGATTTGCTCTCGGCGGCTGCCGATTTTGCACGTAATGCATCTGAGCCGGTTCGACCGGCGCCGGCGTCCCTAACTGCTGCGATAGCCGCGGTTCCGGCCGGGCAGCTCATCGATACCGCGTCTGTGGCCAATTCGGCGCAACCGATCCTGACGCTTGCCGGTAGCGACGCGGTTGCATCACCCTGTCGCATCCTGCTCGCCGACGATTCCCTCGACAATCGACTCCTGATTCGCGCCTATCTCGGCAAGACCGGTTACATTCTCGACGAAGCCGAGAACGGGCAGGTGGCCGTGGATCGCATGCTCAGCGCGCGCTACGACCTGGTGCTGATGGATATCCAGATGCCGGTGATGGACGGATTCACGGCGGTGCGCCGAATCCGCCAATCGGAAAACGAGCGCGGGCTGCGCCGCACGCCCATCATTGCGCTTACCGCGTCAGCTTTCGACGAGACAGTGCGCAAGGCCGCGGAAGCCGGATGCGATTCGCATCTCGGCAAGCCGCTCAAGCGCGCCACGTTACTGCGCGTCATCCGCGAAGTCGCGCTCAGCGATGCTTCGCCGAAGATCGATCCGGCGCCGAAAACCGAACCAGCTGCGGCCTGAACCGCTACAGGCTCAGCCGGCGTAAGCCTGGTCGGCGGCAGCCAGCGACTTGCCGCGCGCGATCTCAAATCCCCCCGAATCGAGGATAGTCTCGAGCGCGCTCAGCACGAGCATCACGTTCTCGCGCTTGCACGATTCTCCCATCAGGCCGATGCGCCAGACCTTGCCCTTAAGCGGTCCGAGTCCGGCGCCGATCTCAATGTTAAACTTCTCCAGCAGTTGCGTGCGCACGCGCGCCTCGTCGATTCCGGTGGGCACCGTCACCGTGGTCAGTTGCGGCAGGCGATAATCCTCCTGCGCGGCGAGTCCCAGTCCCATCGCGACGATGCCGGCCTGCAGCGCCGCGGCGTTCGCGCGATGGCGTGCGAAGCGAGATTCGAGCCCTTCCTCGATTACAATTCTCAGCGCCTCGTACAGCGCGTAGTTCATCGTGATCGGCGCCGTGTGATGATAAACGCGGTCAGGGCCCCAGTACTTTTCGATCAACGAAAGATCGAAGTACCAAGACGTGCACGGCGTTTTGCGCTTGCGCACGACTTCCATTGCGCGCGGTCCGAACGTCACCGGCGCAAGCCCTGGTGGGGCGCCGATGCCTTTTTGCGTGCAACTGTAGCAGGCGTCGATCTGCCAGGCGTCAATGTCCAGCGGCACACAGCCGAGCGAAGTCACGCCGTCGACCACGATCAACGCGCCGCGCGCGTGAGCCATGCGTGCGATCTCTTCGAGCGGCTGATGAATACCAGTCGAGGTCTCGGCGTGTACGATCGCGACCAGCTTGGGCGATTTGGCGGCCGCGAGCGCCTGCTCGATTTTGGCCAGTTCGACGATCCTGCCCCACTCGGCCTCGACCCGATGAATGCGCGCGCCCAGGCGCGTGGCGACATCGACCATGCGCGTGCCAAACACACCGGCCGCGCCGATCACCACCTCGTCACCGGCTTCGACCAGGTTGGCCATCACCGTCTGCATCCCGGCCGAGCCCGTGCCGGAGACCGGGAAAGTAATCTCGTTGGACGTGCTGAAAACGATCCGCAGCATCTTCTTGATGTCGTCCATCACCCGAATGAAGTCGGGATCTAGATGACCGACCACCGGCGAGAGCATCGCCTTCATCACGCGCGGATGGACGTTGGAGGGGCCCGGGCCGAGCAGCACGCGGGCTGAGGGTTGCAATTCTGAAAACGAAGAACTGGCCAAGGGTGGTCCCCCCTTTGTTGTGCGACGCCGATCTCCGAGGCGGCGAACTGAGCCCGACCTCGCGCCGGCGCGTTTGCGTTCCGATCATTATTGACCCTACCGGAGCGCATGGCAAAAGCACGTCTCATCGCACAGCGGATAGTCCGTGGTAGGCGAAGCGCCGCGCACGCGCGCACACATCGATCCGGCGCGATCATGCTACAGTGGCAAACGATGGAAAGTCCGGCTGGAGCATCGCGATCCGACGCCCGGCTCTCGGGTCTCGCCGCGGAACTGACGGAAATCGTCGGCGCCGGCGGCGTGGTCGCACGCCCGGGCGAGCTCGCGGTCTATGAATGCGACGGGTGGACGATCGCCAAGAGCGCGCCCGACCTGCTGGTCCTGCCGCGCACCACGCTCGAGGTGAGCGGCGTGCTGGCGGCGCTCGAGCGCCGCGGCGTGGCCTTCGTGCCGCGCGGCGCGGGAACCGGGCTGTCGGGCGGATGCCTTCCGCTGCACGCGCCGGTGATGGTCTGCACCTCGCGCATGAATCATATCGTCGCGTGCGACTTCGCCAGCCGCCGCGCAGTGGTCGAAAGCGGCGTGGTCAACATCAACGTCACCAACGCGGTGAAGTCGGCGGGATTTTTCTACGCGCCGGATCCCTCCTCGCAGGCGGCCTGCACGATTGGCGGAAACATCGCTGAAAATTCCAGCGGGCCGCATACGCTCAAGTACGGCGTCACGACCAACCACGTGCTGGGCCTGGAACTGGTGCTTGCAGGTGGCGAAATAGTCGAACTGGGCGGCGTCACTGAGGAGCGGCTGGGTTATGACCTGGTGGGCACGGTGGTCGGCGCGGAAGGCACCGCGGGCGTTGTGACCCGCGCCACGCTCAGGCTGGTGCGCGAACCGCAGGCGTATCGCACGATGCTCGCCGTGTTCGCCGACGTCGAGCGCGCGACCGCCGCAGTCAGCGCGACCATCGCCGCCGGAATCATTCCGGGGGCAATCGAAATGATGGACGCGCTCATCATCCGCGCGGTCGAGGCGGCATTCCATGTCGGCTTTCCCGCCGATGCCGGCGCGGTGCTGATCGTCGAGATCGACGGACTCGCCGCGGGCCTGGACGAACGCGCGGAACGCATCGCGCGCATTGCCACGGCGGCCGGCGCGGCCGAGGTCAAACTGGCGCGCGACGAGGCCGAGCGGGCGCTCCTGTGGAAGGCGCGCAAGCGCGCCTTCGGCGCGGTCGGGCGTCTCGCGCCCAACTACGCGACGCAGGACGGAGTGGTGCCGCGCACCCGCCTGCCCGACATTCTGCGCGTGATCACGATACTCAGCCGGAAATTTCAGCTCGCAATCGGCAACGTGTTCCATGCCGGCGATGGGAACATTCATCCGATCGTCCTTTACGATGAGCGCGACCCCGACCAGGTGCGGCGCGCGATCGAGGTCGGCCGCGAAATTCTCAAAGCGTGCGTCGAGATGGGCGGCAGCCTGACCGGCGAGCACGGCATCGGAGTCGAGAAGCAGGCGGAGATGCCGCTGCTGTTCGCCCCCGAAGACCTGATCGTCATGAGCGAGCTGCGCCGCGTGTTCGATCCGGCCGGACGCGCCAATCCCGGCAAGGTCATCCCGACGCCCGGCGGATGCGTCGAAGTCGCTGCGCCACGCCGCCAGGCCCCGCTATAGCCGGTGAACGACGCGCAATCTGACAAAGTCGAAAACGCGCTTCGCCGGCTGCTCGATGCCAACCGTGTGCGGCGGCCGCAGGATCACGAGGCCGGCGTTGCGGCGATCGTCGCCGAACCGCGCGATGCCGACGAGATCGCTGAAATTGTGCGCTATTGCGAAGCGGAAAAAATCGCGCTCGCGCCCCTGGGCGCGGCGCGCACGCTCGGCCAAATCCGCCGCGCGCCCACGTCGCTCGGCGTCTCGCTCGCACGCATGGCTCGCGTCGTGTCCTACGAGCCGGAGGACATGACCGTCATCGCCGAGGCCGGAATGACTCTCGGGGCGCTCAACTCTCGCCTGGCTGGGCAAGCACAGCGACTGCCGCTCGATCCGCGCGCGCCCGAAGCGACAATCTTGGGTGCGCTGATCGGCGCGGCGCACTCGGGTCCGCTCCGTCATTCCGAGGGCACGCCGCGCGATCTCCTGATCGGCATTCGCTTTGTCGGGCGTGCCGGACGCCTGGTGCATGGCGGCGGCCGCGTGGTCAAAAACGTGGCCGGCTATGATTTGATGAAGGTGATGACCGGTTCGTTCGGCACAATCGGCATAATCACCGAGACCGCCTTCAAGCTGCGGCCGATTCCCGAGGGTTACACGATCGCGCTCGCGCCGTTCGCGCGCGCCGCCGACGCCTTCGGCAGGGCGCGCGAAATCAATGACGCGCTGCCGCTGGTCCATCTCGAAGTGCTGAGCCCCGCCGTCGCGGCGAGCGTCGGCTATCCTGGGGCGTTTCGGCTAGTCGCCGGATTTGCCGGCAACGCCCGTGAACTCGAATATCAGCGTGAACAGCTTGGCGAAAAGCTGGCCGCGCTGAATGCTGTCGAATTTGCGGATGGTCCGCGTGCCTTGGAAGTGTATGAGCGTGTGCGCGATTTCGAATTCGCCTCCGCCTCGCTCGCCGCACGGATGGCGGCCGCGCCGGCCGAGCTTGGCGGCTCGCTGGAAGCGCTAGGCGTCGAATTTCTCGCCCACGCCGGATGCGGCGTCGCGGAGATTTTTACCAGTAACGAACTCGATTCCACGCGAGCGCATGAGACGGTGAGCCGATGGCGCAGCGCGGCGCGCGCCGCCCGTGGTCATCTGCGCCTGCTTGCGGCGGCGTGGACAATCCGCGCGCACGTGGAGTTTTTCGACCAGCCCTCCGCGGGAGAACTCAAGCTGATGCGCCGGCTGAAGTCGACGTTCGACCCGGCGGGAATTTTTAATCCCGGATGCTTCGTCGGGGGTCTGTGATGGCTGAATCGCAAGTCGAGCCGAAGCCGGACTCCGGCGCACGCGCGGCGCCCGCGCGCGACGTGGTCGAATACGATCTGCTTTTCGACTGCGTCCATTGCGGGCTTTGTCTGGAAGCCTGCCCGACCTACCTGCTCACGCGCGCCGAGATGGATTCGCCGCGCGGGCGCATCTACCTGATGAAGGGACTCGCCGAAGGGCGTATGACGCTCGACGACGACGTCGTGCGCCATCTCGATCTCTGTCTCGGATGCCGCGGATGCGAGAGCGCGTGTCCTTCGGGGGTGCACTACGGCCGACTCCTGGAGCGAGCGCGCGATTACGTCGAGCGCAATCATCGTCGACGCTTAGCGGACCGGCTGCGCCATGCCGCCGTGCGCTTCATCTTTCCGTATCCGGCGCGCCTTAAGGCGATGCTGGTGCCGCTACGCATAATGGAGCGGCTTGGGCTGCGGCCGATCGTGCGCGGGCTGCTGCCGCGGTCGCTGCGGGACTGGATTGACCTCGTGCCGGAGGCGAGCGCAAAGACGCCGGAACACGACGAGCCCGGGGGCGAGAATGGTGCCGGGCCGATCGCCGTGGTGCATCACGGATGCGTCGCGCAGGTACTGACGCCGCAGGAGAATCGCAACCTCGAGCGCACATTGCGCGCGACCGGCTACCGCGTCGCGCACCTCGAGCCGAGCGTATGCTGCGGCGCGCTCGATCTGCACGACGGCAATCTCGCGCGCGGGCTGGAATTCGCCCGCGCCAACGTGCGCGCGCTCAAACGATGCGGCGGCGAGGCGATCGTG
>Ga0126381_100003068_pt1 | contig 18173 bp, 14 predicted proteins | sample PanSoiMetPlot_28_FD_96465 | JGI IMG/M metagenome (GOLD analysis project Ga0126381, IMG submission 96465) | Tropical forest soil microbial communities from Panama - MetaG Plot_28 | ecosystem: Environmental > Terrestrial > Soil > Tropical forest > Bulk soil | place: Panama | collected 2016-02-17
ATGATAGGAACCTGGTCCGTCGCCATTGAATCACAGACTCTAGGTGCGAGGCGCCGGCGAATCCAGCGCCAAAATGGCGGCTAGTTAGGCTTTTTTCTGATTGACGAGAGAGAGAAACTCATCGCGCGTTTCCTTGTTGTGGCGGAAAGCACCGAGCATTTAGCTGGTAACCGCCTGGCCGCACTGTTTTTCCACGCCGCGCATCTGCATGCACAAGTGGCGCGCCTCGATAATGACGCCCACACCTTGCGGGGTAATCTTTTCCTGAATCGCGTTTGCGACCTGGCTCGTCAGACGCTCCTGAATCTGCAGCCGCCGGGCATACATGTTCACCAGGCGCGCGATCTTGCTGAGACCGAGAACACGCTTGTCCGGGAGATACGCAACGTGCGCTTTACCAAAAAACGGCAAAAGATGGTGCTCGCAAAGGCTGAAGAATTCGATGTCCTTGACGATGACCATTTCATCGTAGTTCACACTAAAAGTGGCTCCGTTCAAGACGTGATCGACATTCTGGTGATAGCCACTGGTGAGAAACTTAAAAGCCTTCTCAAAGCGTTCCGGCGTCTTCCGCAAGCCTTCGCGGTTCGGGTCCTCGCCGATAATCTTGATCAGCTCACGGACGTGACAGGCGATGGTCTTCGCGTCGAGCCCCTTGCATTCCTTCTTGTCGTTCAGCAGGATTTCTTCAGTTGGCTTGCTCACGAGTGATTTCCTTCCGTCTTTCCCGCGTATTCAAAACTATTATTGGCTGTTTCTTGGATGCGCACGCTTTCGAGTTTGGCATGAGGAAATTTCTCTAAGCGTCTAAAGATTTCGATGCACAAGTTTTCCGTGGTGGGGACGGTATCGCGGAATGCGGCAACATCTTCGTTGAGCGAGTGATGATCGAACTCTTCGAGCACGTGGCGTTCGACAAAGGCGTCCAAATCCGCGAGATTAGCGATCATGCCGGTCGCAGGATCGATCTTCCCTGAAAGGCGCACTTCCAAAACATAATTGTGGCCGTGCCCGTAAGGATTGTTGCATTTTCCGAAAACGCGGCAATTCTCTTCCTCGCTCAGTTGCGGCGTGTGCAGCCGATGCGAGCCTGCAAACCGGTACCGGCGGCCAAGTTCGATATTGAGCCCATCGTTCTTCATTGTGATTTCCGGATCTTCAATTCCCTGCTCCGCTCGGGCCGTTGCGATAACAATCGGCGAAGAGGTCCGGCGATTCGTAGAGCCGCACGCGGTGCAACCTTCCCTGCTTAATCTTTGGATCGAGCAGTCTCCAAATCACCTGAGCGATGTTTTCGCACGTAGGAATCTGTCCCGCCAGTTCCGGCACCTCGTAATTCAAGTGGCGATGATCCATGCGCTGCATCACTTCGCGTTCGAGAATCTCTTTCAATTCTTTCAGGTCCAGCACCATGCCAGTGACGGGATTCGGTTCCCCTGCCACAGTCACCTCGAGCGTGTAGTTGTGCCCGTGCCCATGGGGATTGTTGCATTTCCCAAAGATTCGACGGTTCTCCTCACCCGAAAGATTCGGGTTGTGATAGAGATGCGAGGCGGAAAACTCGATTTTGCGCGTCAGATGTACCATGACTTTGGCTAATAACTATTTTACCGATTCCGGGGCGCCGATGGAGTATTCCCTGCCTTTCCAGGCGATTCTGCCTCTCGCATGGCTCCGATAGGATGCCCAGAGCACACCCGCATACAGAAAAGCCGCAGGGATGTAATAAAAGATGAAAGAAAACGGGTAATGGTTACGAGCGAGGTCGAGACCGTAGATGGCCTGACGAGCAATCAACAACAGAATGCCAAGGAAAAGCAAAAAGGGGAACTTGAGGCCGAGAAGGATCAACAAAAAAGGAATCCAAGGCAATGTGGATTCCATTTCGCGGACCACCGTCCACGGTGTTCCGCCCATCAGGCGATAGAGATTCTTCTTCCAGCCTTCCCACATCGCACCAAACGAAGTGTACATCCGCGTTCGAACTAGCCCTTGACCGGAACCGAACCAAATCCGGCGGCCTGCCTGTTTGACGCGCAGAGCGATTGCGAGGTCTTCCAGCACTTCGCCGGCGACGCCCCGATGGCCGCCGATGGCATCGTAAACATCGCATCGAATCAACAGAAACTGGCCGTTGGCCGCGGCGATGGGCGATTTCGGATCGTTTACCTGTTCGTAGGAAAACTTCTTGGCTAGCCGCAAGTAAATGAAAGGGATAAGGGCTTTTTCATACCAGCTACGGCTGATTTGCTCGGGAGAAAAGGAAACCAGCTGGGCCTGCTGTTCCTGAGCGATTTGGATCGCGCGAGCCACGGAGTTGCCAGAGTGCTGCGCATCGGCATCGGTAAACAGAAGCCAAGGGCTTGTAGCCTGCTGTACTCCAACCCACAGGGCGTGGTTCTTGCCTACCCAGCCGTTTGGCAAACTGCCCGCTTCGATGAGTCGCAGATTGGGGATTCTCTTCGTGCAGTCGCGCACGACCGGGGCGGTTGCGTCCGAAGACTGGTCGTTGACCACGAGGATTTGCGCAATCTCCGGTTGCCGCGCCAGGGACTCGATGCACGCGCCGATGACGGCTTCCTCGTTGCGGGCGGGAACGATGGCCGTGACGAGATCCGGCGTGGGAGCCACAAGGGGCTGCTCCACAGCAGACGGGTTGGGATGGTCGCTCGGCATTCCTATTCCTGCTGGATGCGGAAGGCCCGTTTCTCACGCGGCAAAAATGCGTTACCATCATACGTCATGGGATTCCTGAGAAAAATGGCGGCTTGGGGCGTGATGGCGTTCCTCGCGCTGGTTTTCGTTATTTTCGCGCAGCCGATGTACCGGCAGGGCGAACCCACGGTCGCTGGCAAAAGAGCGGAAGATTTTGCCATAGACATCGGAGGCAAGCCGGGTCGTCTCAGCGATCTACGCGGCAAGGTTGTGGTTCTGAATTTCTGGGCGAGTTGGTGTGCCCCCTGTGTGGAAGAGGCGCCGGCGCTGAACCACCTGCAGAAGTACCTCGAATCGCGGAATGCCCTTATTCTTGGTGTAAGTTGGGATGAAGATCCTGACGCGTACGAAAAATTCCTGAAAGATCAGGGCGTTAATTTCCCGACGTTCCGTGACCCCTCGCGCAAGATCGGACTCGATTACGGTACGCCGGTGATTCCCGACACCTATATCATCGATCGCAATGGAAAAATCCTGCGCAAATTCTACAGCGCCCAGCAATGGGACTCGCCGGAGATGCTCGCCTACTTCGATTCCATCCTCGGCCAAAGCTGAGGGGCCAGCTTTTAGTGTTTAGTTTTTGGTTCTTAGTTCCCTTTTCTAACCGCAAATATGCGTTCCTCATCGTCATCGACCAGAGCACGTACTTTCCACCGCCTATTCTCGCGCTCTTTTCCTTGGGAAAGGGCTAACTAACACTAGTTCGCTTGTGACGCCAAAGGCGGATGATTCATTCGTAGCGAAGTGCCTCGACCGGATCGAGCTTGGCGGCTTGCATGGCGGGGAGCCAGCCGCTGATCACGCCCGTTAGAACCAGGACGATGGTGGAAAGCGTCAAGGTAAAAAGCGATAGCGTCAGGTGAATGTCTACCTTGCCGGATTCGTCTTCGTAAGCGGGCCCAAGGAACGGCAGCGTGCCGATCGCCGAAGTGAGCGCCCAGGAGAGCAGCATTCCGATGGCGCCTGCCGCGAGCGTCATCACCAACGCCTCCAATAAGAATTGGGAGCGAATGTGCGATTTCCTCGCACCCAGCGCGCGGCGCAAACCAATTTCGCGTACGCGCTCTTCGACCGAAACCAGCATGATATTCATGACCCCTACACCCCCGATCCCCAACGTCATGGCGCCGATAAAAAATAGCAGCGCCTCGATGCCGATGGTGATGCCTTCCATGATGGGCTTGAATTCCTCGCGTCCAAACATGGTGATGGCGCGCTTATCGTTCGGCGAGAAGCGCTGGCGATTCGCGATGGCAGCCCGGAACTGCTGCATCGCCTGAGCCTCGAAAACCGGCGCCACCGGCTCAAAAACCATCACACTGGAATATTTCGTGTCCCACAGGTCGCCGGCCGCCGTGTAAGGGATGAAAGTGGACTCGTCATCACAATTGAAATAGCAACTGTCGGAAAACTTCATGTCCATCGAGCCGATGACCGTGAACGGCACGCCGTTGATCCGTATGATCTCGCCTACAGCGGGCTCGCCGCTGAACAGTTTCTTGCGAAGGCGAGCGCCGAGAAAAGCAACGCGGCGGCGCTCGGCAATGTCTTCCGGAGTGATCCACCGGCCGTCGGTCGGCGTTTCGTTGCGCATCTCGCCGTATTCGGGATACACGCCGCGGACGGCACCAGACGAGAGACGTTCCCCGTAGGAAACACCCTGAAAGCGAACCGTTTCCCGCGTGACGCGCTTGATCAGCGGCGATTGCGCCTTCACCCATTCGGCATCTTCTTCCTCGAAGCGAACGGGCTTGCCCGCACGCTCTCCGCCGGCCTGTTCACTCGTCGTGCCGGGCCAAGCAATGACCGCGCCTTTCCCGAATACTTCAAACGTGTACATCAGCACGCCGCGAAAACCCGAGCCATAACTCAGCAGCAGCGTCACCGCCACAATGCCCCAAGAAATTCCTGACATGGTCAGGAAGCTGCGAATGGGATTGCGACCGAGCGCCGTCCACGCCTGTTTGAAGATTTCGGTGAACATCAACCACCAGCCTCAAAGCGCAGCGCCTCAATCGGATCAACCGAAGCAGCGCGGTTCGCTGGATACAGCGCCGAAAGAATGGAGATTATCCCGAGCAACGCGATGGACATCACGGCGATTTTCCAGTTCGTCAGCATGCCGCTGAAGAACGGAGGCATGGGGGCGAGGTTGACCAAACCGCAGAAGCCATACGAGATAATCAAGCCAACGCCGCCGCTGATGGCCACGACGAAAATCGTTTCGAGAAAAAACTGGCGCAAGATGGAACGGCGCGTTGCTCCTAGCGCCATGCGAACACCAATTTCGCGAGTCCGTTCCCGAACGCTGACGAGCATCACGTTCATTACGCTAAGGCCGCCCAAAAAGAGCGTCGCGATACCGACAGCTCCCATGAAAATCTCCATTCCCACGATGATCATTCGGTTGGCCTGGGCGTTTTTGACCGTGTCCCAAATGCTGGCGGCTTCTTCGTCCCGCGGATCGAAATTATGCAGGCGACCCAGCGTTCGGCGAACCTGGTGAACGCAGTCTATGTGCGTTTCCAACGACCAGGGAGCGACGAGAAGGCGGTCCACGCTGTGCTCCACCGCAGGCGGCTTGTTCGGAAAATCACGCCGCATGGAATTAAATGGTATGAAAATCTTCCGCGTGTCGAACCCGTCGTAGCTGGAGTTTTGATCCTTTGCCTTCATCACACCGATGACGACATAAGGAATGCCGTTCATCCAGACGATCTGTCCCATGGCATCGCGTTCAGCGAAGAGTTGCTTCTTGGTGTCGCTGCCGAGAAAGGCCACGTTGCGCGCCTCGGCGTTGTCTTCCTGGTTGTAAAAGCGCCCTTGCCCGGGCGTGACGCTGCGGATTTCCGAAAACGGCGGGAGCGCACCCACTACCTGAATCGAGCCGCTGTTGAACAGGCTGCGCACTTCCACATTGTTGCCGAGCTCGGGCATCACGTATTTGCACGCCGGAGCTTCCTTCGCGACCTGAACGTAGTCGTCTTCGAGCCAACGAACCTGGCGCCCCGAACGCATCCCGCCTGCTTGCATGCTGGTGCGGCCGGCAAAAACAATCATCACGTCCTTGCCGAAGGTTTCCTGATTTTTCTGGATGCCGTCGCCGAGCCCTTCGCCCGCCGCAACCATGATGGTGATCGAAATGATTCCCCAAGCGATGCCGAACATCGTCAGCATGGTGCGGCGTTTGTGCGCCCACAGCGTAGCCAGCGTATCCCGCAATAGGTCGGTGAAATTCATGGCGCTTCGCCCGGCCGGAAGTGCTATTGCAGAATCACTTGCTGCTTTTCGCTAAGGCCTTCGAGGATTTCCGTCTTCACGCCGTTTGAAATGCCCAGTTTCACGCTGAGTTTTTTCTTGCCGTTTTCGCCCTTGGCGTCAGGGAGCTCCACCGAGGCTTTGCGGTCTTTGTCGTAAATCATCGCCGCTTCGGGAATCATCAGTACGTTTTTCTTTTCTTCGAGCAGAATTTCAGCATTGGCGCTCATATTGGCTTTCAGCTCGCCGCCCGGATTGGAAATGGAAACGCGCACTTCGAACGTCGTCACATTGTCTTTCTCTTTGCCCAGCGGAGAAATCTTTGTGACCTTGCCCGTAAACTTCTTGTCCTTGAATGATTCCACAACAATGCGCGCCGGCTGGTCCAAATAAACCTTGCCAATGTCCGCCTCATCCACTTTGCCCTGCACATAGACTTCGCTGACGTCGCCTAACGTCAGGATCAAGGTCGCTTGAGAGCCCAGCACAAGAATCGAGCTGACCGCATCCCCGACGTTCACGTCTCGCGAAAGCACTAGCCCATCAATCGGGCTGACGATCGTGGAGTTGCGAAGATCCTCTTGCGCGTTCTCCAGCGAAGCTTTCGCTTGCGCGACTTGCGCTTCGCACTTGGCAATCTCCGCCTGCGAAACCGCGAGATTCCTCTGCGCGCTGACCTGCTTGTTGAGGGCAAGCTGATAATTTTTCTCCGCGTCCTCCACCAAACTCTTGGACATCACGCCGTCTTTGTACATCGTCTCGGCGCGCTCCATGTTCAGTTTCAAGAAAGGCACGTCTGGCCCTTCCGCATCCACTTTGTTGCGTTCGAGCGTAGCCTTCGCAGATTGCAAAGCAGCTTCGGCGGCCTGGAGATTGGCTTCAGACGCGCGCGCGGCGGCTTCCAGCTGCACCTTGTCAAGATCCGCCAGCACCTGCCCTTGCTTCACGCGGTCGCCATAATCCACATAAAGCTTCTTCACAATGCCGCTGGCTTTGGATTTCACTTCCACCTTGGAAAGGGGCTGGATTTTTCCTGTAGCCACCACGACGCGCGCCAAATCGCCGCGCTCCACGGACGCCAGCTTGGAAGGATCGATAGTGTGATTCGGGCTGAGCGCCGCTTTCACTCCGTAGCCGCCGCCTCCCAAAAGCAGCGTCGCCACCGCCGCCCAGATAATCCGCCGGCGGCGTTTCTTGCTCTGCTTGTCATTCAAGCCATTGGGTAAACCGTTGCCATTGCTCGACATACAAGACCCCCGCTGTTCCAAGCACGTTCTGCGTGCGGCTACAGGGCTTTCGTAAACAAGTACGAAAGACCCCGGGAAAAGTTCCCTCGTTTTATAGACGACAGAGCGGGCGTTCGGTCAGGCTGCGAATGGCCGATTTGGTAGGAGAAGCCGCAAGCTACTATATAACGCAAACTAGCCTACGGTTTTTTTTGCCGGCGGTGAATTACGAAAAAAACAACCCTCGGCTGCCTCAAAGCGAGGCCTTCCGCAAGCGAAGAGCGTTGGCAATCACGGAAACGGAACTGAAGCTCATGGCCGCGCTGGCCAGCATGGGACTGAGGAGCCAGCCAACCAGCGGATAGAACACCCCGGCAGCAATGGGCACTCCGATCACATTGTAAAGAAACGCCCAAGCAAGATTCTGCTTAATGTTGCGAATTGTCGCGCGGCTGAGCTTTCGTGCACGCCCGATTCCGCGCAAATCACCTTTGAGCAGCGTAATCCCCGCATTTTCAATGGCGACGTCGGTTCCCGTACCCATAGCAATGCCAACGTCCGCCGCAGCAAGCGCCGGAGCATCGTTGATCCCATCGCCCGCCATGGCCACGATGCGACCTTCACTCTTCATATCTTTGACGACTTTGCTTTTTTCCTCAGGTAAAACTTCTGCTTTGACTTCCGCAATCCCCAACTTGTCGGCAATCATCTTCGCAGCCTCTTTGCGGTCCCCAGTGAGAATGACAATTCGCACTCCTTCATTCTGTAGCGTTTTAATCGCTTCCGGCACCGAGGCCTTCATCAAATCCGCCAACACGATCGCGCCGGCGATCCTTTCATTCACCGCCACAAACACAAAAGTTGCCGCAAAAGTTCCGTCCACCCCCAACCCCGCAGACATTTTCTCGCCGCTTGCCGAGGTGACTCCCTTTTCTACAAGGAACTTCGCTGTTCCCACGAGCACCTTGTCTCCAAGCACTCGTCCTTCTACGCCGCCGCCGGGGGTGGCACGAAATTCGGAAACGTCGGCTAGCTCGAGGCCCTTTTCCTTTGCCGAATTTACAATTGCTCGAGCCAGCGGATGCTCGCTGGGACTCTCCACACTCGCAGCAAGACAATGCAATCCATCTTTCGTGAATCCGCCGCCCTCGAAGACGGTCACCTCCGCCACCACGGGTTTGCCTTCTGTGAGCGTTCCGGTTTTGTCAACGACTAGAGTGTCCACCTTGGCAAGAATTTCGAGAGCCTCCGCATTGCGTACGAGGACGCCCACATGGGCCCCGCGGCCCACGGCCACCATGATGGACATCGGCGTCGCCAGGCCGAGCGCGCAAGGACACGCAATAATCAGAACCGATACCGCGGCAACAAGCGCGTGGGCAAACCGCGGTTCTGGGCCAAAGAAAAGCCAACCGCAAAACGCCAGCGTCGCCACGAGCACCACCGCAGGCACAAAGTAGGAGGCCACGTGGTCCGCAAGGCGCTGCATCGGCGCGCGGCTGCGCTGTGCTTCGCTTACAAGCTTCACGATTTGCGCAAGGACGGTCTCGCTTCCCACGCGCTGCGCTTCCATCGCAAAACTGCCGCTCGTATTCAGCGTTCCGCCCGTAACGCTGTCGCCTGCAACCTTTTCGACGGGCATCGGCTCCCCGCTGACCATCGATTCATCCACCGCGCTCGCACCTTCGCGAATCAAGCCGTCAACCGGCACGCGCTCGCCCGGACGCACGCGCAGACGGTCGCCGCGCTTCACTTGCTCGAGCGCCACATCTTTTTCACCGCCGTCCGCCGCCAGCAAATGCGCTTGTTGCGGTGTGAGATTCAGCAGTGCGCGAATTGCTCCACTCGTTTGCTGTCTTGCGCGCAATTCCAAAACCTGCCCAAGCAAAACGAGTGCAGTAATGACCGCCGCCGCTTCGAAATAAACCGGGGCCGCGTCGTCCCTTCCACCCAAGGAAGCAGGAAAAACCCGCGGGAAAAATGTCGCAACAACGCTGTCGACATACGCCGCGCCGGTTCCCAAACCAATCAGCGTAAACATGTTCGGACTGCGGTTGACGAGCGACACCCAGAAACGCTCGAAAAACGGCCAGCCTCCCCACAGCACCACTGGCGTGGCCAGGACAAATTCGATCAAATTACGAACGCTATGTGCCACCCTCAAGCCGAGCGCGTCGCCAAACATCGAGAGAACCAGCAGCGGAAGCGACAACGCCGCGCTCACCCAAAACCGCCGCCGCATCGAGTCATACTCAGGATCAGCCTCGACCTCCGCGAATACATCCATCGGCTCGAGGGCCATCCCGCAAATGGGGCAGGTGCCGGGGCCTATCTGCACCACTTCTGGATGCATCGGGCAGGTGTAGCGCACACCCTGGGCCCTCGAGGCGGGAGCCGGCTCGGGCCCAGCAGGTGTTGGCGCATGCTGCATCCCACTGTGTTTGGGAGCTTGCGCCGGAGCATGACCATGCGTGTGTCCTTGAGCATGTTCCATTCCCGACGTTCCGGGAGCTGCAAGAAACTTCTGCGGGTCTTGCGCAAAACGTTCTGCGCATCGCTTCGAGCAGAAATAATAGGTCTTTCCGCCGTGCTCGACTTTTCCCGCGGCCTTCGCCGGGTCCACCGCCATTCCACACACCGGGTCTTTGGCTTTCGGCGGCCCGGACAAAATGGGCAGGCTCGTCCCAGCCGGGTTCGCGTTCGTGGGTAGTTCAGACATCTCGCTATATTAGATGATTTCCGGTTACATCCGAATTCATCGAGATTGAGCGCGTCGCTGGTATAATCCCCCCATGACACTCGTGGAAGTTACATACGAACTGCAATCGCCGCTGAGCGACGATCAGTTGCGTCATCTCGGCGAATTTGCAAACACCTATGGCTTGCGCCGCTTCCGCCTCGACGATTCGAGGAAGCAACTTTCATTCGAATACGACGCCTCGCGACTGCGCGAAACGCAAGTAGCCCACGCCCTCGGCCAGGCCCGCATCGCCGTCGCCCGCCGCCTCGACTAATCGTACTGGCGGACACACATCTGCAACCTTCTGGACTAGAAACCGAAAGCCGCATTGATCTCTTCCGAAAACCGAGCCGTCCTTTGTACGAATCCCCTCTTGCCCGGCGCTAATCCTGCAAACTACAATGCCCGCGCTCGCGGCCTGTTCCGCCGCGAGCGGTCGCCAGATTCACTCTCGTTCCCATGAGGATGCCATGACACCAGCGTTTCGCCGCTGCACATTCATTCTGATGGCCAATGTCGGCGCTGCATTTCTCGCGGCGGCAGGCACGGCGGGGCAGAGTTCTTCACCGCAATCGGCCCAGTCCACGCTTACGAACGAAACGCCCGCGCAACTTAGAGTGGCCGACAGTACTTGGGATTACACGCGCCGCGACGTCATGATTCCCATGCGCGACGGTGTCAAGCTGCACACCGTCATCCTCGTCCCAAAAGGCGCAAAGAACGCGCCCATCTTGCTCACCCGCACTCCGTACAGCGCGACGAACCTTACTTCCCACGCGGCGAGCGCTCATCTAGGCCCCATCCTTTGGGGCTACGACAACGCCAACGAAGTCATCGTCGAAGGCGGCTACATTCGGGTGGTGCAGGACGTTCGCGGCAAGTACGACTCCGATGGCGATTACGTCATGAACCGGCCTCTCCACGGCCCGTTGAACCCCACTCCTGTAGACCATTCGACCGACACGTACGACACCATCGACTGGCTCGTGAAAAATCTTCCCGAGAGCAACGGCAAGGTCGGGATTCTTGGCATTTCGTATGACGGTTTTCTGCCCCTAATGGCGCTTGTCAATCCTCACCCCGCGCTGAAAGTTTCCGTTCCCATGAATCCCATGGTGGACGGCTGGATGGGCGACGACTGGTTCCACAATGGCGCTTTTCGCCAGCAAAACATGCCTTACATCTATGAACAGGAAGCTACACGCGACAACAAAGCGAAATGGTGGGTCAGCCACTTCGACGACTACGACGAATACATGGCGGCGGGTTCCGCCGGCGAGTTTGGGCGCATTCATGGCCTGGAACAAGTCGGCTTCTGGCGCAAAATCCTCGAACATCCCAGCTACGACTTGTTCTGGCAAGAACAAGCGATGGACAAAATTCTTGCCAAAGAACCGCTGAGGGTTCCGACCATGCTGGTCCACAGCTTATGGGACCAGGAGGATATCTACGGCGCCATTGCCGTCTACAAGGCCATCAAGCCTAAGGATACGAACAACGACAAAGTGTTTCTCGTTATGGGCCCGTGGCATCACGGCCAGGAAATCGAAGACGCCAGCTCGCTCGGAGTAGTGAAGTTCTCGAGCGATACCGGCCTGTACTTCCGCAAAGAAATTCTCGCTCCATTCCTCGCGCAATACCTGAAGGACGGCGCACCGAAAGCCGATGTCGCCCCGGTGAACGCCTTTGAAACCGGCGCAAACAAGTGGGAGCGTTTGCCAGCCTGGCCGGCGGGATGCCCAAGCGGCTGCGCGATCCACGCAACGCCGCTGTACTTATCCGCGGGCTTGAAGCTAAATTTTGCAGCGCCGAAGACGAGCGACGCGGGCTTCGACGAGTACATTTCGGACCCCGCCAAGCCTGTGCCCTTCCGCGCGCGTCCCAACCAGCCTGTGGGCTACAGTGGCCGGTTCACCTGGTCGCAATGGCTCGTGGACGATCAGCGCGAAGCTTCCGGCCGCCCTGATGTCTTGGCCTTTGTTTCCGATGAGCTGCGCGGGCCTGTAAGAATCAGCGGGCAGCCCATCGCGAATCTGGTCGCGTCCACCAGCGGCACGGATTCCGATTGGGTCGTCAAACTAATTGACGTCTACCCCGACGAGGTCGCCGGTCAAGAGGAAATCGGCGGCTATCAACTAATGGTTTCCGCCGACATCTTTCGCGGCCGCTATCGTGAAGGCCTGGAAACTCCGAAACCCATCGCTCCCGACAAACCGTTACTATACAAATTCAATCTTCCCACCGCGAATCACGTTTTCCTGCCAGGACACCGCATCATGGTGCAAATCCAGTCGAGCTGGTTCCCTCTTTACGACCGCAACCCACAAACGTTCGTGCCAAGTATTTTCTGGGCCAAGCCTACCGACTATCGCAAAGCCACCCAGCGCATTTACCACGCTCCAAATCAGACCAGCTTCGTAGAACTACCGGTGGTTTCAGGCAGCAAGCCCTAAGAATGTGCCGCGGCATTATTCTGGCTAGGGCCGCGAGCACTCAATCTCGCATTGCTTTTTCAGTTCTTCCTGCCTGGGCAAGCTGAATGTCGCTCCATCAGGCGCGACAGCGCAATGACTTACAGGTGACGAGACGGAGGGTTTTGGGCAATCAAAGGTCTAAGCTGGCCGCCGAGAGCTTCGATTTATAGCGAGCGCCACGCTCGCGGGAGGCCAGCTTGGCTAGAACACGAAGGGCATTAATGCGGGCGGTGCGTTGGCGATATTCTTTGTAGGGCGCTCTGAGCACTTCGACGAGCGCGGATGCTCGACGCGGATGCGGGCGTAGGCACTTCCCATCACGCCGACAAGAGCGGCCAGCCCGGCCCAGTTTCCCAATCCCAGTCCAACGCCGCAAGCGTGAATGAGAGCGCCGCATACATGGGGTTGCGAATGGCCAACTTAAAACGAGGCAGAAAAACTAACTAAGTACATTATTATGTATCAGTTAGGATTCCCTAGTACCGCTCCAAATCGGATTCTAGATTGAAATCGGAACCCACTTCGGGATTGTAAAGCGATCCGCCAAACCACACCGCTAGCTGGGCGTCTACTCACGACCTCAGTTCCAGAACCCGGGTTACAGAACTCACAATCGCCCTGAGCTATCGGTTTTTTTCAAAAGCCTGGCGCAAAATGGGGCATGCGAATTTCTCGCGCTGGAACACTCTTGCGCTCCAAGCTTTCCGTCCGGCTTCTCGCCTCCGCACTTTGCTTCCTCGCAAGCGTGTTGCCGCTTCTCGCGGACACGCCGTCTCTGCTCCGCCCCGCCACAACCGGCGGCTGCTATTGCCATTGCGCAGAATCCAAAGTGCGCGGAGGCTGCGTGAAAATGTGCGAGTCCAAGAAATACGCGTCCCGCTGGTGGGCGACGCGTTGCGCGAAACCGCACATGCATACGCCTGCACGCGATTCCCACGCCGGCCCGCGCTTCGCGCATCCGGGTCGCACCGAGCACGCCCGCCTGTAGTCGGCACTCGACTTCTCCTCGCCTGTACCTTTGACCAAGTGACTAATTCGGTTTGCAGGCGCCCGCTTCTTGTTGTGTCCCTCCGAGCGCCCCTTCACAATCGTTAGGTCAATCCAACATTGCGCCCGCGAAAGGCACCCCATGAATCGCATCCTCCTCGCTGTGGCTCTGTGCGTATCGTGTGTACCGGCTCTGCCCGTTTGGGCCTCGCCCAACTCAGTTAAGGTGCGTGTCCGCGTGATCCTGGTTGACCAGGACCTCAATCAAAAGCCAGTCCCCTTTTTCGTGGTGTACCTCAAGGGCGCTGCGCAGGCCGTAGAGGTCAAGACTGCTCTGGATGGCAGCGTCGAAACACAGCTTCCCCCAGGCAAGTACACTCTTACATCAGCCAAGCCCGCGGAACTGGGTGGCAAGCGGTTCAGCTGGGATGTACGCATCACGCTTTCCGGTGCCGAGCAAAATGTCGACCTGACTAACGACAACGCCAAAATTCAAGAGCTTTCGCTTCCACCTGCCTCGTCGTCGAAAGGGCCGGCTGACCTTACAGAACTCTTCAAGCGCCTGAAAAACACCGTCGTTACGGTGAAGAGCGACTCCGGTCACGGCACCGGGTTTTTCGCTGACGCCAAGGGGCTGGTTCTGACCAACCAGCACGTGGTAAGTGACTCCGAATACCTCGCCGTGCAATTTGACCGCGAGCACAAGCTTGCTGCCAAACTGGTTGCTTCTGATCCTGAAAAAGATGTCGCGCTCCTTTGGGTGAACATGGCGGCCTTCCCGAATGCTGCCGTGGCGCCGCTCTCCCACGGAAAGGAGGGAGCGCCTGTACAAGAGGGCGAACGCGTATTCACTATTGGCAGCCCCCTGAGCCTGGACAAAATCATCACCACCGGAATTGTCAGCAAGGTCGAGGCGCACACCATCATCTCGGATATTCGCATCAGTCCAGGCAGTTCGGGCGGTCCGCTATTTAATGGAGCCGGCCAGGTGATTGGACTGACTACGTTCGCGACCGACGGAGGCGGGGGCGTGTCCGGGATCGTGCGTGTCGAGGAGGCGCTTCGATTGCTGGAGCAGAATCGCGCCAAAGCGGCGGGCCCCCCGCCATCCGGCACGCTTCTTCCCGTAGAGCCGTTGACGCCGTATCCGATCGAGGGACTCAAGAGCGCATTGCGGTCAGAAAAATTCGATCCACGGCCCTACTATCTGTCCGCGGGGGATTTCAACATCGCCCTTTCCACGCCGCCGTTTGATTATCGCGAACTGGAAGAACGCCGGCTGCGGGCGGAGCGCACGCAGAAGCAACGCAACAAGAAGCAACAAAACACCTCCGAGAACGAAAACCAACATGATTCGGATGCTCCAAAAGCGTGGGAAGAGGAAGCCGGTGCGCATCCCTCAGTTCTCACGATTTACGTCGCTCCGCAGCCTAAAGAGAGTTTCGGCTCCGCGCTAGGCCGGTCGTTCAATGTGAACGCAGCCGCGAAACTCAAGTTCAAGGCCGACTTCCAGAAGATGAAGCTGTTTTGCGGTGGCAAGGAGGTGGAGCCGATTCACCCGGGTAGAGTTCCAGTGACGGTTTCGATTCAGAATCGGGCGGTCAGAATGGAAGACTCTACCTATAAAGGCGTGTACGCGTATGGGCCCGAGGCTGTGAGTCCGGACTGCGGTGAAGTGAAACTCGAGATTTATTCCTCAAAAAACAACCCGCCGGTTACCAAAATCTTGGACGACAAGACTATCCAGCACATCTGGGCCGATTTCGACGCCTTTCGCACGGCGCAAAGGCAGGTCAGCGCCTCCAACGCAACCGAGAAGCACTAGTTGACGCTGCTGAGTTGCCTAGGGCCGTACGGCAAAATGCCGATGCATCTAGGTAACCGGCACGAACGAGTTGTTGGCCACTGGTAACCGGTCAACCCCGAAAAACCGGCGAACGGCAGGCGCGGACGCCTGAGAGCAAAGGTCAGTCTGTGTAGGTGGAGGCAGGCGCAAATTCTGCACTCCGCAATGTGCTCTGCGCCGGCTCGCCAAGTAATTCTGCGAAAATTTCAGGAATTTCGAAGATGGCGCGATTATTCTGGTCGGCGACGTTGTTGCGAAACTCTGCAAGCCTAGAAGGCTCGAGCATTTGCCTCACTCCACGAACCACATCCTTGAAGCTTTGCAGCACAATGCCGACGTTTTTCTCTTTTACCCATTCCGCGTTGTAGCGTTCTTGCGGAAGCGTCCACGCATTGCATTCGATCAGTACGGGCAACCGCCGGATCATGGCTTCCGCGATGCTTCCTGGCCCGGGCTTGCCGACCAGAAAATCCGCCGCACGCATCAGGCGATGCACCTCTTTTGTAAATCCCACAACGTGCACCGGCATTTTCCACTTCCGCGAGCGCAGTTTCGCCGCCAGCGCCTCGTTCCGCCCGCAAATCAGAATCAGTTGCACTGGCAGGTCTTCCGCCTCCAAACGCTCGGCGATGTCCAGCATCACTTTCGAGCCATGCCCGCCGAAGAGAACCATCGCGGTCGTACGATCATTCCGTAAACCCATTTGCTGCCGCAATTCGCCAGGATCCGAATTGTCCACAGCGTAAAAGTCCGGGCGCACGATCATCCCCGATGTCTGAAAGATATGGGCCGAATCATGGCCCATCGCGCGCGCCTGCTCGGCAGCCCTTTCCGTGCCCGCAACGATATATTGTTCCCGGATTGGTTCAATCCAAAAACGCGGCGGAAAATCCGCGAGGTCTGTAATGATGGTCACGAAAGGCCGCCCCGAATTCACACGCGCCCAGCTCTCGCTAATCTGCCGGTTGAAATGAGGAATCACCGAAACAAGCAGGTCCGCCGGTTTCGCGCGCCAAACCTTCTCGAGAGAATTCACCAGCTTCTTGTGATACAGCCGAATCGTCGTTTGCAGGACGCGCAGGAGATACCTGCTGCCCAAAGTCCAGCCATTTTGCAAAAGAGTGTTGTACTGCTGTTGGATGCGAATCCCCGTCAGCTTCCGGAGAACGTCGAGCTGGTCCGCAATGTCTTGAAACTGAACCAGTTCCACCTGCCAATCGCGTGGTTGCTCGGAAATTACCGTTTGTAAAGCGACGGCTGCGTTGCGATGTCCTCCCCCTGCGTCATGGTAGACGATCAAGATCCTCTTCATTGATGAGATTGTGCCACAAAGCTGTGGCTAAGGAGTGGAGCACTCCACATGCCATGTGGATAAGACTGTAACCTTTTTGTGCTCAATGAGTTCCATGGACACATTCACGCAGATTTTGCTCCCTCTTCACAGGTTGTTCATATTCAAATCCGACAATTGCTGCATGCGTTGCGACCTCCATGTGCATTCGAAAGCTTCCGGAATGTTCAACCTCGCCGGGCTCAAGCACTTGTGCCAGGAGTGCTACAGCGAGCCCCTTGAAATTTACGACCTCCTGAAGCGTCGGGGGATGACGGCTATTACCATCACCGACCATGACTCGGTTGCAGGGTCGGAAGGCCTGCGTTCCCATCAGGACTTTTTTCTCAGCGAGGAAGTGACCGTACGCATGCCCAGCGGCACCGAAGCGCACATTGGCGTCTACAACATCACCGAGCGCGACCATGTCGACATCCAGCGCCGCGCCAAAGATTTCATTTCCCTCCTGATGTACCTGACCGAGCGCAAACTCTTCTTCAGCGTCAATCACGTTTTTTCAGGACTCACCGGCCGCCGCGAGGCCGAAGATTTCGCGTGGTTCGAGTCCTATGTTCCCGCTTACGAGGCTCGCAACGGCCAGATGTGGCGGAAGAGCAATGAATCCGCGGCGCACCTGGCTAAGCGTCTCGGCAAAATCGCAGTCGCGGGCAGCGATGCCCATGCCCTTGCTGGCGTCGGACTCACTTACACCGAAGTTCCGGGAGCCAGAAACGCCGACGAATTTTTTTCTGGACTGCGCAACGGCATGGGCCGCGTGGCGGGAAACCACGGCAGCTTCGGCAGAATCACTGCCGACGTTTTCACCATCATTGGATCGCTTTTTTTGGACAAGCGATGGACGTCCGTATTTGCTCCCATCGTTCCGTTAGTGCCCGTTTTCTCCGCTGGCCACTGGCTAAACGAAATTCGCTTTTGCAAGAAATGGACTGCGGCCATCGAAAACGGCGGAGCCAGGAAACGGATGCTTTGGGACATCGATCCCGGTTTCGAGGCAAATTTGGCAAATTGAAGCGGCTCCAGGCGGTCCATGAAACAACGCTCTCAAAGGTCTGATGCAGTTCTCCAGGCGGCAATCTCTTGCATCCTTCGGATGCGAGAAATCCTGTTTGCCTATTTCTGCATCCTTCTTACTGAGAGTGCTTGTCTGTTTCCGGGTATGGTGTTGAGGTAGTCACAATCTTGTAGTTGGCGGGTCATCAGACCCGTGCAATTTTTCGGTTCGAGGTAACAAAATGGCAGTGGCACGCAGTCTCTGGACACGCATCGAGCGCCGCGATCACCGGGTGATGCAGCGGATGAACCGGTGGCGCGCGCCTCGCTGGGTCCGTATCTGGACCATCACCGTGACCCGCCTGGGTGACGGCTGGATTTGGTACGCGCTGGGCTTCTTGCTCCTCGGCTTCGGCGGTCCGCAACGGTTTGCGGCAGTCAGCGCTGCCGGGGCCGCCGCCATCTTTGGAATTTTTGTGTTCAAGGCGCTGAAGCACTTGAGCCAGCGGCAGCGCCCCTGCCAGATCGAGCCGCATTGCTGGTCGAAAATCCTTCCGCCCGACAAGTTCTCGTTTCCCTCGGGCCA
>Ga0126381_100003069_pt1 | contig 18172 bp, 15 predicted proteins | sample PanSoiMetPlot_28_FD_96465 | JGI IMG/M metagenome (GOLD analysis project Ga0126381, IMG submission 96465) | Tropical forest soil microbial communities from Panama - MetaG Plot_28 | ecosystem: Environmental > Terrestrial > Soil > Tropical forest > Bulk soil | place: Panama | collected 2016-02-17
CTGCCGGTTTCAAACCCGTACGAAGCGCCTGTAGGATCTGTGTTGGTCTATGGCGCCAAGCGCGCAGCCGGTCATGTGGAAATCCGGACCGAGAGTGGATTCGTCAGCGACTTTCGGTCGAAGACGCCATCGCGCCGTCCGCTGATCGGCGTTTTTGCCAAGAGTTAGCTCGCGTTTGCAAGATCGAGAACGGCGCAACAGCGCCGTATTCAAAAACGCAGGCGCAAGTTGAGCCCGGTATGAAGGGTCACGTTGTGGTTTGCGACTGCGCTTCGCCGCTCTTCGATGTGCGCTAACGAATTATTGCCTCGGAAAATCGCATTTCGATTTCAATTCAGTGCTTGCTCGTTAGAATCTCGTAATGGCTGCCAGCAACGTCGTCCGCATCGCGATGTGGTCTGGTCCTCGGAACATTTCCACGGCCATGATGCGAGCATGGGACAATCGGGGCGATACGGTTGTTATCGATGAGCCCTTTTACGCCTTTTACCTGAAGGCGACGGGCATAGAACATCCTGGCGCGGACGAAGTGATCGAAACCGGTGAAACCGATTGGCGTAAAGTGGTTGCGCACCTCACAGGACCGATCGCGAACGGCAAGAAGATTTTATTTCAGAAACAGATGACACACCATCTGTTACCCGAAATGGACCGCGGATGGCTCGCGGCTATGACTAATTGCTTTCTGATTCGCCACCCGCGCGAAGTGATTAATTCCTACATTAAAAAGCGAGAAGATCCAGCCCTCGAGGATCTTGGTTTTGGGCAGCAGGCAGAGATTTTTGATTTCGTCCGAACGCGTACGAAAGCTGTTCCGCCCGTCGTTGATGCAAAGGACGTGCTGCAAGATCCGGAACGAACGCTACGACTCCTCTGCGAGGCGGTCGGCGTTGAATTTCGTAAGTCCATGCTTTCCTGGCCGCCGGGCTTGCGTGACACCGACGGCATTTGGGCAAAGTATTGGTACGGAGAGGTGGCAAAAACGACCTCATTTCAACCGTATCGTCCGATATCGGGCGAAGTGCCGACGCGATTGTGTGAAATCTACGAGAACGGCTTTGAATGTTATCAGCGGCTTTATGAATACCGGCTCCGTTGAAGTGCGCACACAGAACACATCAGGCACAACGTTATTGAAAAGAAAGTTTTCTTTGTGTCCAAACTAAACGTTGTGTGAGGTAATTCAGGTGCTTCAAAAATTCGACCGGCGAAACCGCGATCTGATAGTCAACATCAACGGAGAGTTGTTGCATCGCGATAAGGCGGGGATCAGCCCGTTCGATTCGGCTGTACAGGGAGGTGACGCCGTGTGGGAAGGGTTGCGACTCTACAACGGGCGGATCTTCAAACTTCAGGAACATCTCGATCGGCTGGAACGTTCGGCTCGCGCGCTCTCGTTTGCCGAGATCCCACTGCGCGAAAAAATCATCGACGAAATCAAACGCACGCTCGCCGCGAACAAGATGCGCGATGGGGCGCATATTCGGCTCACGCTTACGCGCGGATTGAAGATCACCTCGGGCATGGACCCGCGATTGAACCAAAGCGGGCCGACATTGATCGTGCTCGCTGAATACAAGCCGCCAGTTTACGCGAAAACCGGATTGAGTTTGATCACAAGCAAGGTCCGCCGCCCTCCGCCGGATGTACTCGATGCGCGTATTCATCATGCGAACCTGCTGAATTCGATCCTGGCAAAGATCGAAGCGAACAATGCAGGTGCAGATGACGCGCTGATGCTCGACACGCGCGGATTCGTGGCTGAAACGAACGCGACGCACGTGTTCATTGTGCGCAACTCCGACGGAGGCGAGCTGGCAACGGGCCGTGTTGTGGCGTGCCCCGAGGGAATAACTCGGGCTACGGTGATTGAGATGTGCGCTGCCGAAAAAATCCGATGCATCGAGACTGACCTGTCACTTATCGATATTTACGGTGCGCACGAGATGTTTTGCACTGGAACAATGGGCGAACTAGCGGGCGTGATCAGGGTAGACAATCGACAGATTGGCGATGGAAACGTCGGGCCAATGACAAAACGCTTGAGCGATTTTTACCTTCAGAGGACAAGGGCCGAAGGCATCCAGGTCGTCGATGTGTAAGAATTTCAGTTATCTTTCCTACAGCTGTTGCGCCGGCTTAATAACGCCGGCCAGGATCGCAACAGGAATGGACGTGTAGCCGATAAAGAGAAGCCACGCGAAGATTCGGCCCCCTAAAGCGAGACGCGGCGTTAGTTTCTTGTCATTGAATCCGAGCGATTGGAAGAAGCTCGACGATCCGTGGCTGAGATGAAGCGCGAGCAAAAAAAGGCCAAGCACATAAAACCCGGAGACGTAGTAACTTTGGAACCCATACACTACCATCGAATAGACGTCGTAATGCCCAAGGGGGTCGGCCTTGAGCAGACCAAAACGGGGATCCGTGACGCGCACAGTGAAATGCGCAATGTGGTAAATGATAAACGCAAGCACGATTAATCCGCTCATCACCATGTGACGAGAAGCGAACGTTGCTTTGATATAATCTCGATCGACATAGGCCTCGGGTCGGGCGCGGCGGTTTTCGACGGCCAGTTGAATCGTTACGTAGATATGAACGGCGACCGCCGCGAGGAGGAACAAACGGATGCCCCAAAGCAGAGGGCCGAGGTCGCGCAAGTGTTGCGAGTAACCGTTGATCCAATCGGGTCCGATAAAAATCTGCAAATTGCCTATCAGATGTCCGACCACGAAAAGAATCAAAATGATGCCAGTGACCGCGACGATCATTTTTTTACCAACGGACGAGCGATAAAAAGCGGCTAACATATTCACGACAAAGTTAGCGTGGCGTCAGGCGGCACGCCCTTTGAGATTATGAATGGGTCTCGGAGCGTCAAGGCTGCAGCCGCGGAAGTGTTCCTCAAATTCTCTCGCCAAGCCGGGGGGAAGTGTTTCAAAGATGAATGCGCAGCATGAACTTTGCGATTCTGCGCTGGAAGTGGCGACTAACAATCCCTGAAAGATCTGTACTGCCCATGATCGCGCAGCAGTGGTCGCTCCTGTACGCTTTTCTGAAACCGTTCGGCGAGGAAAGTAGTGTTTTCACTATTACCGGGTTAGGCATATAATTGCCGGCCTGATGCCCAACAGCGAAGAGCCTCAGACGGTTGTCCAAAATCTCCTTGGATTTAAGGAGGAACGTTCAGCATTAGCGAGCGGGCGTGTTGCCACGACTCGCCAAGCTGGTTTTTGGTCGCGGTTTCTGAGCCATGAATGGTCGTCCGCTGCGCTCTATCTGCTTTTAGATGTGGTCAGTTGGGTCGCAATTTATCGAGTCGCAGGCTGGTTTCGATATGATGCATTTTATGCAACGCCGTTTCAGTTCTTCGTCATCAACCTTATTCAGCTCGGCGTGATTGTAGCCGCTCTTTATTTTGTCGGAGGGTACGATCGCACCGTCGAAAAGCTCACTCTCGGTTATGCGGCCGAGCACATTCTCGCGATCACCACAGCGGGCTTGGTCAGCGCAATGCTGATTTATTCGGCGGCGACATTCGATCAAACGATGAAGCCGAGCCGAGGCGTGCTGCTTTTGAGCTTCGCAATTTTTCTTCCTCTGTCGCTGGCTTACCGCCGCTGGATTCGGCAATACGTGGTTGCGAGCAGCGTCAGCCGCTCTTTTTTGGTCATCGGAGGCGGGGCCACTGCGGCGCGTTTCTACGAGGCTTACAAGAAGTCTTCAAACGGCCAGCAACTGGAATTCGTGGCCGTAAATGAAGAGCACGTCGGGCAGCCAATCGCCGGTGATGGATCTCCGATTGTTAAGGGAAATCTTGCGTCGAAGTTGAACAACCTTAGCAATCAGTACAGCGGTATCATCCTCGCCGAACGAGCGGATTCCCTCAATGCGCAATTGCTGGAGCAGCTTGTGCACGCCCAGTTTCAGGAAACGCGCGTTTACACTTTGGAATCCTTTTATGAAACGCAATGGCGTTACCTGCCACTCGGAGTTGTCGATCCCTTTTGGCCGCTGCAGACTGGTTTTCAACTCGCGCGTACCTCCCCTTACCACTACCTCAAGCGCCTTTTCGATGTCCTTGCCTCGGCAATGGCACTGATAATCTGTTTCCCGCTCTTCATTCTTGTCCCTGTATTTGTCTGGATGGAGGACGGCGCGCCGGTTTTATTTAGACAAGAAAGAGTTGGACGCGACGGAAGACGTTTCATTCTGTTCAAATTCCGGACAATGCGCTGTCGCGAAGATCATCCGGATGAAGATATCTACACGCGCAAAGGCGATCCTCGCGTGACCCGTGTCGGACGATGGCTGCGGAAACTTCGGTTCGATGAGTTGCCCCAGCTTTGGAACGCACTAAAAGGCGACATCAGCCTAATTGGTCCGCGACCGGAGTGGAGCAAGTGTGCTGAACGGTACGAGCAAAGCATCCCATTCTATCACTTTCGCCATCTGGTGAAGCCAGGAATTACCGGATGGGCACAGGTCAATTACCCTTACGGCGAGAGCGATGAGGACGCTGTCGAAAAGCTAAAATACGATCTTTACTACATCCGGCATTATTCGCTAAAGCTGGATGCCATGATCGTATTAAAAACGTTGTACACAATGCTCTTTGGCAAGGGACGGTAACCCGCGGGCGGCTGATGCTTGGCTGAAATCAGTTGATGAAACTCTTGTCTTCGAAATCTCCCAGGTGATCTCAATCATCTTCCGCAGGACATCTCGCTGGATTTTCTTTGGTGCTCTTGCCTATGCGCCGTGGGCATACGGCGCTACAACGTCGACAAGTATCAACATAACTAACTGGGTGTTACTCGCTGCGCTCGTATTTTGGGGGGCGGAGTTACTCACCAGCGGAAGGCGTCCCGATGTACCGCCGTTTCTTCTCATTCTGACTGGCCTTCTGATTTGCGTAGGGGGCTGGATGGCCCTGAACGCCAAGTCCATTTATGACTCAGAATTTTCTCTTTTTGTCCCGCTTCGGAATTTCGTGCCGCCTTTAACCGGCTCCGTCGATTATGCGAATAGTGCCGCCTGGATGCTGCGAGGTGCGTTGCTGCTCGGAACGATACTATTCGTCTCCGATCTGTCGCAGAGTAGCCGATGGTTGCTGCGGCTGTGGTATGTCGTTGGCCTGGTTGGGGGCTCAATAGCATTTTTAGGTTTGCTACAGAAGGCTACCGGTGCCCAGATGATCTTTTGGCAGCCGCCACCGCCGCCAGAATATGGGGTTACGACATTTTTCGCCACCTACTTTTATCATGGTAACGCCGGTGCGTTCCTGAACCTGGTGTGGCCATTGAGCGCCGGCCTCGCGATCCGGGCGTTTACGCGCCAAGCTCAGCCGGGCATGCGCGCGCTATGGACGATCGCTTTTATTATCACTATTGCGGGAGTGCTGGCGAATACTTCACGAATGGCCCAAGTTGTCGCGCTTGTAATGTTGGTTGTCATTGGCACGCATTTTGGTCCTGGATTATTTCGAAGATTACCCGGAGCACAGAAGAGCGTCGCCATCGCCGGTGCGCTGGCTCTTTTATTAGCGGTGATTGCATTGGCCCAAGCGAGTCATTTGGAACAACCGCTTAATCGCTGGCAATCGGTGAGTGAGCACCTTCCTGAGGATGCGCGCTGGCAAGCTACACGCGTAGCGCTAGGCGCACTGCCGGCTGCTGGATTTTTTGGGACTGGGCCAGGTACGTTTCGCGTTGTGTTTCCAAGTTACAACATCGCATCTGGACACCCAGTTCCAGGAAGTTGGAGATTTCTACACGAAGATTACCTGCAGACTGTGCTGGAATGGGGATGGCTGGGAAGTAGCATTTGGGCGTTGCTATTTTTCGGCGGAATAGCGGTAGGACTTCTTAGTTATAACAGGTATGCTACGCGAGACTGGCTGCCAAGAAGACGGGTAATGCAGCCTTTGGCTATCATAGCCCTGGCGGGAGTAGCCATGCATGCGCTGGTCGATTTTCCATTTCAGATAGAATCGATTCAGCTGTATGTCGCCGTGTATTTGGGCGTGTGCTGGGGAAGCCGCTTATGGTACGACAAGTCAGAGGTCAGACGTCGCACTCTGGAACCTGTGGTGAGGACTGAGCACTGCTGAACCTAGGCTCCGTTCCCTTCGTGATCGGTGCCGTGACCGCGACCGTAGCTTCGAGAATACGCTCCTTCCTCCTTACCATAACCATGTGAGGAGTAGTGGTAATAGTAACCAACCCCGCGGCTGCGCCGCAAACGATTCAGAACAAGACCAGCGGGGCGGATACCTGATTTTGCGAGCAAAGAAATTGCCCGACGGACTGCCTGACGTGGAGTTTTTGCCGCTCGAACCACAATGCACAGAGTCTGAACATATGGTGTCATCAGGAGCGTGTCGCTGACTGCCAAAATGGGAGCGCTGTCGATTACAACACGATCGAAGTGTGTGCCAGCCTCTGCGATCAAGCGCCCGAAGAACGGGCCAGCGAGAATTTCAGCCGGATTGGGTGAGCGTCGTCCACCCGCCAGAACGGAAAGTTGACCTCCGGTCGCGGTGAGAACGTTGCCAGTCACAGCAACGTTTTCGTCGACAATCTGGATTTCACCAGCGGGAATCTGGCGAGCTGCTGAAACCACATCGGCTTCATTCAACAGACAATCTATGACTCCAGGCTCGCTCTCCGCGTCAGAATTATTTTTGGCGCTCGGGAAACGAAAGATCTTGTGCATAGTTGGCCGGCGGAGATCGCCGTCAATGAGAAGCACGCGATAGCCCTGCTGAGCCAGAGCAAGTGAATAATTCGCGCTGGTGAAACTCTTTCCTTCGTTAGGTACCGCGCTGGTGAAAAGCGAAACCTTGCGCTCTGCCTCCGGGCCCAATAGCGTGAGCGCAGCTCGTAAATTGCGGAACGCTTCGGCAGCAGGACTTTCAGGCGTTTCGACCACCACCCGGTAGTTTGAAATGCCGAGAGCTTTTCTGCTTTTTCGTTTCAGATGGCTGACCGGTCCTTCATCGGTCGTCTCTGGAACAGCCGCGAAGACCGGCAATCCAAGTGCGTTTTCTGCCTGGTCCACCGTTTTAATTGAACGATCTAGTGCGTCCGCACCAAAAATGAATACCAATCCCAAAGCCAGACCTCCCAGCAGTCCCAGAAAGATTGTTTTAGTGGGCTGTGGACTAACGGGTGAACTCGGAAGCGGCGAATGCTCGATCACACTGACTGCATTCGCTTTTACGTCTTTGGATAAGCTTGTCTCTTTGATTTGTCGAAGGACGCTTTCGTACAGAGCGCGATCAGTCTCGGCTTGCCGCGCCAATTCTTGGTAACCGATGGCTGTGCGATTCAGTGCGACCGCGACGCCCTGCTGATCATGCAACGCTCTGTTTAGGCTGGTTTCTGTGGCTTTGCCCTGTTCGATCGCGTTGCGCAATATCGCCGGTTGTGCCAGCACAGCTTCTCGAAGCTTATCTTTCGCGTCCGCCAGTGAAGCCTTGGCAGCAATCATTTTGGGATGTTTATCCTTGTACCGAAGCGCGTAAGTAGTAATCGAAGCTTCGATCTGTCTAACAGTGCGCCGTGCCTCAGTCACCATTGGAGCGGAGGCGATGCTCGGAACTTCGAGCAGGGCGTCGATATTATTTCCGCTTTGTTGGATTTGTTGGATCTGCTCGAGCTCTCCTTCGAGTCGAATCTGGTCGGCCTTCGAAGCGGTAAGTTTACTGTTCAGGTCTTGCAGCTTGTCTTCGACCAAGCCGCCGCGCGATCCGCCGCCACCTGCGCCCGATCCCTGTTGTGAACCCGTAGCAGCCGTACCGCCGCCAAGCTGCAAAGCATCGGGATTGTTCGCCTTGTAATCAGCGACCGCTGCTTCACTCTTCTGAAGGTTCCTCTTTAGTCGCTCTTCTTCTTCAAGCAAATACCGCAACGCCTCTTCACTGAGCGAAGCGCGCCGCTCGATTGAATTACGGATGTACTCCCGTCCGACCGCTTCGGCGAGGCGCTGGGCCATCACTGGATCAGGGTGAACCACATACAAATCGATCAGTCGCGTTCCGCGGCGAATCACCGGTTTCACGGTGCCGACCATTGCACGGCCCAATGCTTCTTCCAGCGGCGTAAACGTTGTGCCGGCACTTGCGTCCTGAGTCTTCGCTCTGGGCTGCGCGGTTTCTGCAGATGGTTGCGGGCTGGACTTCTTATCGATCACGACGGTTTGGCCCAGAAGAGCGCGTCCACCATCCGCTGCCAGACCTTCGGACCGCACCACTCTGGAGAGCAGAGTTTGGTTTGTCAGATTCTGTTCAATGGTCCTCAACGCTTCCTGGCTGGCAAGGAACATTGAACGCATGCGCGTCGTGGAATCGTCGGTCGGAAGGAAAGTCGGCTCCTGAAATTCCACCTCTAGCACGGTATGGCCCTGGTAAAGCTTCGGGGTCCGCGCAAGATAACCAAGCGCAAGAAAAAAGCCGGCGAGGACGCAAATTGCAACTATCCAAATGCGTTCGACAAAGGCATGCCAGAACCGGCGGAGGTCGAATCGCTGCAGTCCCTCGGCGTAGTGTGCGGTCAGATCCGCCACAGCCGGTTTCTCTGAATTTGTCGAAACGGCGGTGGCGAGAAAAGGTTGCGAAGGATCGATCACGGCAGAATATCGGCTGCAATCATACACCAACAAGCGCGCCGGAAAAGGCGCACATCCCGAAAAGTTTTGGGATTAGAAAATACTTTCCCCGACGGTGATCGTATCCCCTGGTTCGACGAGAAAACCACCGCCGCCATTCTTGTTGAATTTCTTGGCGTTTACCTTGAAAATTTGGTCCCCTTTCGGACCCTGCCGTCGCACAGTTATTCGCTCCGGCGCTGCGATACGTGTATATCCACCGGCCATCGCGATTGCTTCGAGCAGATCAATACCGCCGGGATTGGACTCAGGCATTTCAAAACTGCCGGGATGGCCCACTTGCCCGAGGATTGAGAACCGTCGTTTGGCATAGCCCTGCAGCACGACATTTACTTTCGGGTTTACCAGGTAATCGCGACTGTACAATTCTGTAAGCCTTGAAGCCGCCTGCGTCAGCGTTAAACCCGCTAAATGCACGGAGCCGAGCAGTGGCACGCTCAAGTTACCTTCGGGATTCAATCGGCCGTTCGTCCGCAGATCGTCTTCTCCGAAAACCTCGACGCCCACAAAATCGTTTGGACCCAGAACATACCCAGCCGGCGCACTGACTCCGCCTCCGAGTGGAAACGCCGATCTGAGGGTCGCCGATGTACCCATGGAACCCGTCTGTGCTCCCATGCTGCCTGGCGTGATTTGGCCCGACACAAACGTTGGTACCGATGCCAATGCGAACACAATTGGCAACCACGCTCCCCCTATCCCGATTCGCAAATGACTCAAGTCTTCCTTAGAACCTTAGCGTCACCCGCCAGCCAACCTGATTGTCATCGAAGCTGAAGAAATCGGTGTTGCTGTTGTCCTCGCGGTGCAGGTAGTACACCCCGGCACTTAGCCACCTGGTAATCAAGACGTCAAGCGACGGCTCAATGAACCAGTAATCATCATTCCGCGACGCATCAACATTGTCCGTGGTGGCGAAGTAATTTGCGTTCTCATAGCCGGCGCCCAAACCGAAGTAAAGGCGGTGGAATAAACGCTGTTGGAACCGGCCGACGACGTACGTGTCCGTGAAATCTTGGTTCGGTTCGAACCCAGAATTGTATATCCGCCGGCCAGCGGCCAGCGTGAAAGTCGAGCCCTCAAACGGATAATACGAGAGTCCCACTTCAAACACTGGTGTGGTATACGTGCCCCGGTCACTATCGAATTGACGAAACTCTGCCCCTGCCGACGCGTACAACCCAAATTTGGCAGTCACTTCCCAATTGAGACGGCCGTTCACCTGTACGAACGATTGGTTCGCAGTCGGATCATCCACCCAATTATATCCACCCGTTGTCCCAACGCCGATAGACAGCTTCGGCAGCGCCCTATAATATAAGTAAAGACCGCCTGAAACGGTGTAATCACTAATGTGCCAGGGATAGAAGTAGGTGTAAGAATCCAATTCACCCCGCAGATAGAGTTTGCCGGTCAGATCATACTCTGCCGCCAAACGGGTATTAAAGATATTAAGACTCGTGGGCGCATTCGCATCGGTGTTCGCCCACAAGCCGGTCGTGTCGATGAAACTGTTGAGATTTGCAGACTCGAGGAGTGCCACATCTTGGTAAAGAGTTAGCCTCAACCGGCCAGTACTGTATCCCCCTTCAAGATGAATCAGCTGATTAAATGCATCTTCATCCGAGTGATTGACGAACAGAATACCACTGGGCATGTAATCCAAGCGCAGATAGCTTCTGTTGCGGCCCTGGACGTCGCCTAAGCCAAGGGTCAGTTGCGGCTCAATCGCAAAATAATAATCGGACGTCTTATGGTTGTGAGTCAGAAAGATGTTGTCATCCCACACGCCTCGCACCGTGAACAGCAATCCGTAATAAAACCGGCGCGCCTCGGATGATGTAGGCCCCTCGCCTAGTGCAATGTTCTTTGTGCTGAACCCACCGTAAGGGCCTCCAGAGTTGGGTGATCCAATCACACTTGTCTCTGCTGTGGTGTAATTTCCCGAAGAAGACCACGGGTCGGGTGACGATGGAAACGCCTGCTCGGCAGAAGGCAACGGTGCAGACGAAGAGGGTAACGAGTCGGCTGGCGTAGAAGGCAACGGTTCCGGTGCAGAAGGCAGCGGCGCTGCTTCCGTCGACGGAGCCGGTTCACTCGAGGGAAGCGTTGGCTCTGTCCAAGCCGGCAGAGCCACCTCTTCGACGGACTCCTGTGCTTGTGCAGCAAGAGCGAGTGCGAAGAAGATTGCTGCGATGAGTGCCGACGTCCTGCCGGCAATCGGGTGGGCGATTTCGGCGGTGGTTGCTACCGCGCGGGCTGAAAAACGTGCGAAGCGGTGGATGTACAGGGCATAACCGGGGCGCATGGCCGCGAGACTAGAGGGTCGCTAAAAGGCCGTCAATCAAAAAATCTTAATAAAAATCAGGAATTTTTTGGGCGGTTTAGCCGCCCGGAGGAATGCCCTCGCCTGCATGTGAAGACAGCAGAGGCTTAGCAAGTCAAATTTGCTTTGTAGTTGGTCGCATAAGACGTTTTACACCGATTCAACAGGAATTTTCCCTGAGATGTCAGAACGCGAGAAGAAGCTCACAATCAACGAAATTTATCACTCCCTCCAGGGCGAGAGCACGTGGGCCGGGTGGCCATGTGTTTTTGTCCGCCTTAGTTTCTGCAACCTGCGGTGCAACTACTGCGATACCGAGTACGCCTTTTACGAGGGCAACAATCGAAGCCTAGGCGAAATTCTGGATACAGTCGCGGCCTATCGGTGCTCGCTAGTCGAGATTACAGGCGGCGAACCATTGCTACAAAAGAACGTGCTGCCGCTGATGTCGATGCTTTGCGACTCGGGTTACACGGTGCTGCTCGAAACTAGCGGTGCACATGACATTTCGAAGGTCGATCCGCGCGTACACCGCATCATGGATCTAAAAACCCCTGGAAGCGGCGAAGTGCACAAGAATCTTTGGTCTAACATTGACCACCTCACTGCTCGGGATGAAGTGAAATTCGTCATGGGCTCGCGCGAAGACTACGAATGGTCACGCGACAAAGTTCAGCGTTATAACCTTCCATTCCGCTGCTGCGCGGTTCTCTTCTCACCAATCTTCGGCAGAATCGACCCGCGCCAAATTGTCGAGTGGATTTTGGCAGATAATCTGAACGTCCGTTTTCAACTTCAGATGCACAAATTCATCTGGAGGTCAACGCAGCGCGGCGTCTGATTATGCGCGCTCGGTTGACGAAAGATTTCACTTTTGAAGCAGCGCAGACTTTGCCCAAAGCGCCGGAGGGCCACAAATGTCGGCGAGTGCACGGACATAGTTTCAAGGTGGAAGTTTCTATCGAGGGCGATGTCGAGCCGACGGTCGGCTGGATTTACGACCACGCGAACATCAGCGCCGCAATGAAACCCCTTTTGAAAATGCTGGACCACACGTATCTCAACGAAATCGAAGGATTGGAGAATCCCACGATCGAGAACATGGCCAAATGGTTTTGGAAGAAATTAGAACCGCTATGTCCCGGCCTCTGCGAGATTGTAGTGCACGAAACACCGACTGCGCGTTGCGTGTATCGCGGTCGATAAGGAAGACCGCTAAAACGCCCTGGCTCCTCGCCCAACCTACAACTCAATCGCGTAGCGTTTGAGCTTGTTGTATAAGGTTGGTCGCTGAATCCCGAGCAGTTCGGCTGCTTTTTTCTTGTTCCCGCGGCATTCAGCGAGGGCTTGGAGAATTGCATTCCGCTCCAAGTCGTCAAGGGTTTGGACGCCCTTGCGAGGCAACCCAACGAGTTCGGTTTGTTGCAAGACAGGAGGCAACTGTATTTCTGTGGGCAGCTCCTTAACGCCGATCACGCCTTCCCGCGCCAGCACCACGGCGTATTCGATAGAGTTTTGTAGTTCGCGCACATTTCCCGGCCACGAATAATCCAGCAACTTCTGGAATGCATCCGGGGAAACATCGGGCTCTGTCTTGCCGAGCTGTTGAGAAAATTGCCTAACGAATTGAGCAATCAAGGGCGGAATATCCTCTTTTCGTTTCCGTAGCGGCGGGATTTCAATCTGAAAAGTGTTGAGCCGGTAATACAAATCGGAACGCAGTCGATTTTCGGCGAGGGCCTCGGGAATGGACCGGTTAGTCGCAGCGATCGAGCGGAAATTCGCTTTCATCGTCTGAGTGCTGCCAAGCGGACGATACTCGCGCTCTTGCAGCACGCGCAGGAAGCGTGTCTGCAAATCAGCCGGCATGTCGGATATTTCGTCGAGGAAGAGGGTGCCACCATCCGCGGCGGCGATCATTCCCGGGAAATCGTGCGTTGCTCCGGTAAACGCGCCTTTGACGTAACCGAAAAGTTCTCCCTCGATCATTGTTTGTGGAAACGCAGCGCAATTGAGCTTCACCATCGATTGTCCAGCACGCCGGCTGCGGGCATGAACAGTGTTTGCGATCACTTCCTTGCCCACACCACTTTCCCCTACGATGAGGACGTTCGCATCCGAGGGCGCCATCGCGTCGATTAGTTCCTCGATTTCCTGCATCGGTTTGCTCTTAAAAACTGGAGCTGGTCGCGCTTCCGCGATCTCCAATCGCTTCTCTAATTGCTCAGTTTTCTCCCGCAGTTTTTCAGCTTCCCGAACCAGGAACTGTTTCTCCAATGCTTTCTCCACCAGGCTCAGAAGTTCTTCCGGGGCATACGGCTTACTGATAAAATGGTACGCGCCCCGTTTGATCGATTCGATGGCGTTATGTAGCGAGTCGTGCGCCGTCAGAATGATCACCTGCGCTTCGGGCAATTCGGTTTTGATGCGATCGAGCATTTCCAACCCGTGGGCATCTGGGAGTTGTAGATCCAGCAACACGAGCGAGGGCGAACTTGATTTCAGCAGCTTCAAGCCCTGCGACGCTGTGCTCGCGGCTTCCACATGATAACCGTGACGTTTGAGCAACGCGTCCAGCGTCATCAACACTGGTCTCTCGTCATCGATGATCAGGACGCGGTGGTTCTCCGTTTTCATCACTCTTCGCTGCAGGTATTACGCATGTGCACTGGGCTGCAGTTGCTTAAACCGGGAGAATGCCATGAGGTTCAACGATGTTCGGAATGCCGGCTCGACACCGGTAACGCCACTGTCGAAACGAGTGTCGCAGCTCTGGGATCGTATTGAGCCTGCAACTCTCCGCCGTGCGCCTCTATGATAGCGCGGATGCGGTTCAGGCCAAGACCATAGTGTCTCTGTCTGATGTTGTGGAGGGGTTCGCGTCCCCAATTTTGCGTATCCGATGAGAAAATCGATTTCGGTTCGTGGAGGCTGAACAGGAAGCGCCCATCGCTGATTCTGGCTCTTGCCACAAGTGCGCCCTTGCCGCGATCGTGCTGGAAAGCGTTGGCAAAAAGCTCAACGAATACTTCCTGGAATAACTGTGGATCAACATTCAGCGTATCGTCCTGAAGTTGCACGTCCCACGTGATCTCGTGGTTTTCTTTTGAAAAATTGCGTTCGATCTGCTTGCGCATGTCGGTCAAGAATTCCGCGGCCGGATAGGCAATCACATTCGGTCTAACATCTCCGACTGCTCTCGAGAGCAGTTGCAACGTCGAATTCAGCCCGGTGACGACTTCACGCAAACGCTCAATCTCACTTGTTAGTTCCTGATCCTGGGTCAGTTCACTAATGTAAGCCGACTGCAACTCGATCGCGTTTAAATCATTCCGCAAATCGTGACTGAGTTGTCGGGCAAAACGAACCGTGTCGGTCCATGGCACGGTCACGGAGTCAGTCGAATCTTCCGAGGACTTACCTCCCATAACGGCAAATTACTTAGCTCCTACGAAGGAAAATCGTTCATCCGCAACTTCATCAGTGGGCGCGACCTTGATCCGTGGATCATTGCTCGCCAGATGCCGTAACAAGTGAAAAACGTCTTCCGGGTCAGCATCGACTGAGCGCGCGATCTCTTCGGCAGTTTTGCCTCCGGCGGAAAGCTCCGCGCGCACTTGCTTCTGTAGCTGCAACAGTTCGCCAGCCGCTTTCTTGCCCGCTTCAACGCCGGGCTGATCGTATGCATTAATACTCACCAGCGAGCCGTAAAAGCCGACCGCTCGTTCATAGAGGGCGATCAGTAATCCGGTGTAAAACGCGTTCACTTCGGGAATGCTCATGGTAATCGATTCCCGTCCCTTTTCGTACAACGCGCTGCGACTCCCCCGCAGAAATCCCTCAAGATAATCGCCGCTCGTAATGCCATCCTCGACTTCAAACCGCGTCCTTTGTCGATCGTTGCGCACTTCCACAAATGTCACAAAAAAATTCAGAACACCGTCGCGCAGTTGTTGCACGTATGAATGCTGGTCGGTTGAGCCTTTATTACCGTAAACGGCAATCCCCTGATGCACAATTTCGCCCGCCAGGTTCTTTTCTTTGCCTAACGACTCCATCACGAGTTGCTGGAGATATTTGGTGAACAGCGCCAGCCGATCTTTGTATGGGAGAACGACCATGTCCTTCTCGCCTTTTCCGTTGCCAATGTAATACCACATGAGTGCGAGAAGCATGGCGGCATTTCGTGCGACGTTGGGTACGCTGGTGCGCTCGTCCATGGCTGCGGCGCCGGCGAGGAAGGCATCTATATCAAATCCTTGCAGCGCCATCGGTAGTAGCCCGACCGCACTCATCACTGATGTGCGTCCCCCAATCCAATCAGGCATTGGAAAACGCGCCAGCCAACCGTTGGCTTCGGCATGTTTATCCAACTCGCTCCCGACGCCAGTCACAGCGACAGCGTGCCTCGCAAACTGAAGTCCATTCTCGGCAAACTTCGCTTCCGCCTCGAGCATCCCATTCCGGGTCTCCTTTGTCCCGCCGGATTTAGAGACAACTATGACGAGCGTTTGTGGGAGCCCGTCGCCTATCCTGTCAAACACGCGATCGAACCCTTCGGGGTCGGTGTTGTCGAAGAAAAAGATGTCCATTGGATCGTCTGGCGAGACGAGCGCTGCTGAAACGAATTGCGGCCCTAGTGCCGAGCCGCCGATCCCAATGTGCAGCAGGTGCTTGAAGCGCTTTCCGTTTTCCGCGGTGATTTTTCCGGTGTGAACATCTTTTGCGAATGCTTTGATGCGCCGGATCGTCTCTTCGATTTCCGACCGAATCTCCGGTGTCGGCGCCAGCGCGGGACTCCTCAGCCAGTAATGACCCACCGTGCGTTTCTCCGTTGGATTGGCGATTGCGCCCGCCTCCAACTCTCGCATCGCCGCAAAGGCACGTTCGACTTGTGGCCGCATTTTCTCGAACAGATCGTCCGAAAACTTCATTCGGCTGATGTCGAGAGAAAAACCGAGCTCACCATATTCCAGGAAATATCGTTGAAACCTCTGCCAGAGTGACGATAAAGCCATCAGGATAGCGAAATGAAATTCGATTGCGGCGTCAAGTCGCGACAATAACTTCGTATGCCATCATGACTTCCGCCACGAAACAAATGCCGCATGCATTTGCGGCCCTTCTAGCGCTGGGGCTCGCCGCAATCACCCTATTCGCTGCTCACAGGGTCCTGATTCATCTGGAGCACGCCACCATAGCCTCCACGGCTCCCGAAATTTTTGCGCTCAAAAATCAGGGACTTGTCTTCCAGCGCGCCGCCGCGCATTCGCCGAACGTATTGCCGATTTATGGCAGTTCGGAATTGTTAAGGCCCGCAGCACCGGAACGGGGCAGCGTTTTCTTTCGCACCGCGCCAACAGGTTTCCAACTTTCGCCCGTCGGCGGCGGTGGAGCCAACCCGTTGATCATGTTGCAAAAAGTCGGCGCACTCGGCTCAGCGTTGCACAGCAAAAGGCTGGCTTTCTCGCTTTCGCCCGGCTGGTTTTGCACCGCAAAGCCGGGTACCCAGGGGTACAAAGGGAATTTTTCGGCCATGGCGGCGACCGAGATGGTGTTTGGCACGGCGCTGGATCTTGGACTGAAGCGCGAGATCGCTAAACGCATGCTCCAGTTTCCGGAGACGCTTGAACAGAGACCGTTCCTTGAATTTGCATTGAAACGCCTCGCCTCCGGACAATTGCTGGATCGGGTAGTCTTTTGCGCACTCTGGCCGGCGGGAAGAATTCAGACCGCCTTGTACGAATTGGAAGATCATTGGGCAGCGCTGCATCACATCCGGCGTCAAACGAAACCGCCTCCGCGGCTGCAGGTAGAAACGGTTGATTGGCCACAATTCGTTGCCAAAGCGAGCAAAGCCAAGCCCGAGGACACCGCGATGATCCAGGAACTTTCGGCAATTGACAGAAAAATTACTGCCGGGTCTCGTGACGCCGGCTTTCTGTACGGCGTCAAGGTATCACCGGCGTGGATCGATCTGGATTTGCTCCTTCGCTGTCTGGCAAGTGTTCACGCGCGACCACTGATTCTCAGTATGCCTTTAGGCGGCTATTTTTATGATCATGCAGGTATCTCACGCTCGGCTCGGGATGAATTTTACAGGAAGCTACCTGTGCTCGTGGAGCAATACCATTTTCCGGTAGTCGAATTTCAGGAGCACGACGAAGATCCGGCTTTTCTTATCCGGCAGACGCCTCACCTTACAGCAAAAGGCTGGGCATATTACGACCGTGCTCTTGACGATTTCTTTCACGGGCGTTTGCCACGACGCTAAGAATTGATCACCTTTCCACTATTCGAAGCATCACGACAAGGTGCCTCCTCCTCCATGATAGCTGCGCAATTCGCGGACAAAGTCTTGCAACTCCTGGCCTCGGTCGGCGAGACCGATGAGGTACTCACCAACCTCGATCTGCCTCTCTACGATTATCAGGTGCTCGACTCGATGAGAACCGTTCAGCTCATTCTGATGATCGAAGAGCAATTCGGATTAAAAATTTCGCCAGCGGAATTTGAGCGCGAACGCTGGCGCACACCACGAGCTGTGATCGCCGATCTCGAGCAGCGGATGCGCATGTGAAATGGCTTGAGCGACATCCCACGGTGCATCGCGCGCTGCTGATTATCTATTATCTCGGCGTCATTCTGGCTTTGATTGCGATGTATGGCCGTGGCGATTTCCACACGCCGCCCTTTGTGTATCAGGGTTTCTAGTGAATCTGATTCAACGAATCGATCACTGGGCCGCAGCAGCACCGGAGGCAATTGCACATCTTAGCGGCGACAGAACTCTGACGTACGGCGAACTGCGTCGGGGCTCGGACGGAGTTGCATCGTACCTGACACAGCACTTCGGCGACGATCGCAGACCGATTGCCGTGCTCGGCCATCGCGAGCCTGAAATGCTGATCGCATTTCTTGGCGCAGTGAAATCTGGCCGCCCGTACGTGCCAATAGACACCGCGCTACCGCAGGCGCGAATAGATCAAATCGTGGCAAGTTCGCGTGCGGCGTTTGTTCTAACTCCAGTTGAGATTCAGCGATTCTCAACAGGTGAATCGCGTGTCCCCACTACGCCCGTCGAAAAGAACGACCCGTTTTACATTCTGTTCACAAGCGGCAGCACGGGCGAACCGAAGGGCGTGATCATCACGCTCGCCTGCCTCGAACATTTCA
>Ga0126381_100003070_pt1 | contig 18171 bp, 16 predicted proteins | sample PanSoiMetPlot_28_FD_96465 | JGI IMG/M metagenome (GOLD analysis project Ga0126381, IMG submission 96465) | Tropical forest soil microbial communities from Panama - MetaG Plot_28 | ecosystem: Environmental > Terrestrial > Soil > Tropical forest > Bulk soil | place: Panama | collected 2016-02-17
AATTTCGAGTTCAGTGGAATTATCACCCTACAAGCGGGGCGACCCTTCACCCTCTTCTATGGAAACAATACTCTCAACGACGTCGCGGGTGGTGCCACGGACCGGGTTGGAGGCGCCCCCATTACAAGTTCGTGTCCTTCTGTCGATCACTGTAAAACCATGGTTTCGAGGAACACCTATACTGGCGATCCGCTGTACGCGGGGGATCTCCGCTTGTCGCGCGAGTTCCATTTCGGTGACCGCATGCGGATGAATCTGGCTTTCGATGCGTTCAATGTTCTTAATCGGCCGAATGTAGATGAGGTGACGTCCGTCTACGGGTCACCGGTGTTTTGCGGCAATGCAATTCCCCAGCGATACAACGATTCCACCACCCGTGCCATTCAGCGGGGAGCAGTCTCTTGCCCGGTCGGGGATGGTCTCGTCATTCCCGGGGTTGGAAGTTTCGCCAGCACGCCGATCGGAACGAATCTGTTTATTCCGGCGAGTCCCAATACGAACTTTGGTCTCCCGCGCACTATGCTCAACCCGCGGCAACTGCAGTTCTCGGTAAAGTTCATGTTTTGACGAAAGGATGGGAAGTCTCACAAGCTGGAGGAGGATCTTCTATGCGAATGCGCTGTTGGACGTGCATCATCGCAGTGTTAGTCGCTGGCTTGGGGATTGCCCGCGCCCAGGAATCACAGACTACAGTTAAGCGCGAAGCCGCGCCCATGACTTCGCCCGCGTCGGGCAAAGAGATGTTCATGAGCTACTGCGCATCTTGTCATGGCAAGAATGCCAAAGGCGATGGTCCGGCCGCCAACGCTCTGAAACAACTCCCGGCAGATCTGACGACATTGGCCAAGCGAAATGGAGGGAAATACCCTTCCGACAAGGTCACCAGCATTCTTCGCGGACAAGCAAAACTCATGGCTCATGGAGATCAGGAGATGCCCGTGTGGGGTCCAGTTTTCTGGCGCATGAGTCAGGGGCGTGAAGAGCAGGTACAGATGCGCATTGCCAATCTGAATCACTATTTGGAATCGCTGCAGGAAAAGTAGGCTGCTTTTTTGGCTTGCGAGCGCGAACCGATAATAGGCTGCACTCTACGGCGCCACGTCTAATTCCCACTTCTCGCGAGGAGAGGATGAGTAACTCCAAGACGACTCCGGCAGTTCGCAAGCCTGCAGTGCACGACGGCTGGGTCCGAAAGCATGAGTTGGATGACTACCGGGATCGCCATTTGCCGATCCCCACGCAAGTCGTCTCCAACGAGGAGTTCATTCCGATCCCTCAGACCCGAAAGCAACGTGCTGTCGAAAATGTCCTGCTGGAAACCGGCTCGAGAGTCTCAACGAAGCTCGGAATCGATCGCCGTGAGTTCTTCCGGACGGCATGTGGAATGGCGGCCGGCTTCGCCGCCATGAACACCGTATTTGGCCATTTCTTCCGAGTGGAGGCCGCAGAGTTGTACGATGTTGCTGCCGCCGCTACGAACAAGACCGACTACTTCATTTTCGACGTGCAAACCCATCACGTGGCCGCAGGGCGGCATTTTATCGGCCCCGCGGATGTCTTCGATACTCGACGCAGTGGGGGGCAATTTAATCCTGCACTCAAGGGCAAGGAGCCGAAACAATCCGATTTCGAACTGGACAACTACATCAAGGAAGTTTTCCTCGATAGCGATACGGCCGTCGCTTGCCTGAGCGGCATCCCAGACACGACTGAGGCCAAGATGATTATCCCGCCAGACGAAATGGTGAGAACGCGCAACATCGTCAACGAATTGACGCGCTCACGAAAAATGATGAGTCACGGCCTCTTCTCTCCCGACTTGGGCACGCAGAATCTCGAGAACATGGACCGCCAGGCCGAGTCACTGAAGATCGATGCATGGAAGGGCTACACCGGGCAAGGGTTGGGTGCGAACAAAGAGGGGTGGTGGGTGGATGATGAGAAAATCGCCTATCCCGCTCTCGAATACACACGCGATAAATTGAAGATCAAGAATATTTGTCTGCACAAGGGTTTGGCGATCGGCGTATTCAACGAAGGGCATTGCCATCCGAAAGATCTGGTGAAGGCTTCTAAGGATTTTCCTGAGCTGAACTTCTTGATCTATCACTCCGGCCTCAAAACGGTGGAAGACGCCTTACCCGCTGCAGAGGATGGCTTCAAAAAGAATCCATATGTGCCGTGGGTTTCGGATCTGTGCGACTACCGCAAAAAGAACCCCCATATGACGAACGTGTACATGGAACTGGGCACCAGCTTCGGCACCATGGTGGTGACCAATCCAATGCTGGGCGCACATGTTCTTGGAATGATCATCCAGGCATATGGTGACGACCATGTGCTCTGGGGAACGGATTCGATTTGGTGGGGTTCACCGCAGTGGCAGATCGAAGCACTGCGCAGGCTCGAGATGCCGGAATTACTCATGAAACGCTTTGGATATGCGCCACTGACTACTGAAGTCAAGGCGAAGATCTTCGGGCTCAACGCGTCGCGATTGTACGGAATTGATCCTGCGGCAAAGCGCCACCCAATCCCCGGCGATTACGTGGAGCGGCTCAGGAAGGACTACAAGGCATCGGGACATCCCACGCCCAGCAACACCCAGTACGGGTGGGTTCCCGCGTGAAGATTCGCCAGAACTAGCTTTTATTCAGGAGAACGTATGGTTACCGCAACAACCCCGCAAGTCCGAAATGATGTGAGCGATTTTATCCGCAAACCCCGGAAGATGTTGATCGGAGGCAAATGGGTCGAGGCGGTCTCCGGCAAGACATTTGAAACTTACAATCCGGCGACGGGCGAAGTTCTGGCGCACGTAGCCGAGGGCGACCAGCAGGACATCGATCTCGCGGTGAAAGCCGCGCGCAAGGCATTCGAGTCAGGTCCGTGGCCAGCGATGTCGCCTTCCGATCGAGGCAAACTCCTGTGGAAGCTTGCGGAATTGATCGATCAAAATCGCGAGGAGCTGGCCGAGCTGGAAACGCTCGACAACGGCAAGCCCGTCTTCTTCTCACGGATTGTCGATGTCCCCACGGCCTCGGATGCGTTTCGATACTATGCCGGGTGGGCGACGAAGGTCGAAGGAAGCACTATCCCTGTTTCTATTCCGGGCGAATACCTGGCATACACGTTGCGCGAGCCGGTAGGTGTTGTAGGTCAGATCATTCCGTGGAATTTCCCGCTGATCATGGCGTCTATGAAGCTGGGGCCAGCACTGGCTGTTGGGTGCACCTCGGTTTTGAAGCCGGCTGAGCAAACTCCCCTCACGGCGCTGCGGTTGGGTGAGTTGATTATGGAGGCGGGATTTCCCGACGGCGTCGTCAACATCGTCCCCGGTTATGGCGAAACCGCAGGAGCCGCATTGGCCGCCCATCCCGACGTGGACAAGATTGCTTTTACCGGGTCGACGGAAGTGGGCAAGCTCATCCTGGATGCCGCAAAAGGCAATCTGAAGAAGGTCTCGCTGGAGTTGGGAGGTAAGTCTCCTAACGTGGTTTTGCATGATGCCAATTTGGAGAAGGCCATTCCCGGGAGTGCGATGGCGATCTTCTTCAACCAGGGCGAGATCTGCGCTGCGGGTTCTCGCCTGTTTGCGCACAAAAGCGTTTTCGACAAAGTGGTGGAAGGCGTTGCCGATTTCACGAAAGGCTTTCACATTGGCCCTGGCATCGATCCTGCCACCAACATGGGTCCTTTGGTCTCCAAGGAACAGCACGACCGCGTGGGTGCCTACCTCGAATCCGGTGCCGCAGATGGCGCCAAAGCCGTAGTCGGCGGAAAAAAGATTAGCGGACCAGGGTATTTTGTGGAGCCAACCGTACTTGTTGATGTCAAGCCAACCATGAAAGTCGTTCGGGAAGAAATCTTTGGTCCAGTGGTTACGGCAATCCCGTTTGACGATCTGGATCAAGTGGCATCATTTGCCAATGACAGCATTTACGGCCTTGCCTCGGCAGTGTGGACACGCGATATCAGCAAGGCGCACCGCCTCGCGGCGAAGTTGAAGGCAGGCACTGTCTGGATTAACTGCTACAACAAATTCGATTCGGCCCTGCCGTTCGGAGGATACAAGCAGTCAGGTTGGGGACGAGAGTGGGGCAAGCCTGCGCTCGAGTTGTATACGGAGAGCAAGTCCGTGTGCGCGGAACTTTGATCTAGACTCTTGCACAGCAGTTGAGCCGTTGCATGGATGGGAAAACAACACTGACTTCGATCAAGCCGTACCGTCGCGTTCCGGAGGGCAGCCAACCCCCGTCGCTCTACGAACCGTACCACTCAACCACGAAGCGCGCACCTCTAAAACCGTTAATCTTGTTGCCGCACACATTATCGGAGATCACGGGGCCAATCTACGGGCATGAAAAGATGGGCGAAAAAGATAACGATCTGACCGCGCAACACGAGGGCGAGCCACTCGGTGAGCGCATCATTGTCAGCGGACGCGTCCTTGACAGTAACGGGCGGCCTGTTCCGAATGCACTCATCGAGATTTGGCAGGCGAACTCCGCTGGCCGATACAGGCATGCCAAGGATCAGCACCCGGCTCCGCTTGATCCGAATTTCACCGGGGCTGGCCGCACCCTGACCGATCAAAATGGTGCGTATCGGTTTATCACCATAAAGCCGGGTGCGTATCCCTGGTTCAATCATTACAACGCGTGGCGGCCCGCGCACATTCACTTTTCCGTATTCGGAAACGCGTTCATCTCGCGCCTGGTTACGCAAATGTATTTTCCGGGCGATTCATTATTCCCGTACGATCCGATTTTTCAATCAATCCCGGATGAGAACGCGAGAGAGCGGCTGATCTCGAAATTCGATTTGGAAACGACACAACCGCAATGGGCGAAGGGATTCGTATTCGACATCGTGGTGCGCGGTCCCGAGGCGACACCCTTTGAAACCTGATATGGACCTGGTTCCCACATCGTCACAAACGGTCGGCCCGTTTTTTCACATCGAGCTGACCACCGATGAGCACTGTGTACGATGCATCGCCGGCCCCAATGCAAAGGGAGAGCGTGCATGGATCACTTTTCGTGTGCTTGACGCCGATGGTGCGCCAGTCGACGATGCGATGCTGGAAATCTGGCAAGCCGACGCTCAAGGCAAATACAACCACCCCGATGACCCGCATTTCGGAACGTCTGACGAAGATTGGATCGGGTTCGGTCGTCTGGCGACAGGAGAAGATGGAAGTTGTGTTCTGGAGACGATAAAGCCGGGATGCATTCGTCACAACTCGATTCAGGCCCCGCATCTGACGGTCGCGGTGTTCGCGCGCGGAATGCTCAAACAGCTGTACACGCGCGTGTACTTCGCGGGGGACGTCACCAACGAAGAGGATCCGATCCTTTCGCTTGTGCCTGCGGACCGTCGTGACACATTGATGGCAAAGCCGGATTCCGTCCGTCCTCGATACTGGCGCTTCGATGTGCGGCTTCAAGGTGAGCAGGAGACAGTGTTCTTTGATGTCTGACTAGCAAGCCCGTCCACCCGATGCGAACTGAAGAGACCAGATCCCGCCTGGGTCGCATAATCGGACGATTCGGCACTCTCACTTTTCTTGCACTGGTTTTGGCGGCGTGCACCCGGCGTAGGGTTACCGAAGCCGCCAAACCTGCCGATGTCAACGAATCTCGGATCCTCCATGCGGACCGTGAACCGGGAAACTGGATGACGTACGGGCGCACTTATGACGAGCAGCGGTTCAGCCCGTTGAACGAGATCAACGACCGCAGTGTCTCCCAGCTTGGTCTTGCCTGGTACTTTGATCTCGATACTCGGCGCGGGCAGGAAGCAACCCCCATCGTCGTCGATGGTGTGATGTACTTCACAACCGCCTGGAGCAAAGTCTTCGCACTCAACGCCCTCAGCGGACAGCTGCTGTGGTCGTTTGATCCGAAGGTTCCAGGGGCATGGGCAGTGAACGCTTGTTGTGATGTCGTCAATCGCGGCGTGGCAGTCTGGAATGGCAAAGTCTTCTTCGGGACGCTCGACGGCCGCCTGATCGCGCTGGAAGCTGCGACCGGCCGGCAGCTTTGGGAAACGCTGACTGTGGATCGCAACTTTCGGTACACCATCACCGGCGCTCCACGCGTCGTGAAGGGTAAGGTCATCATCGGCAACGGAGGCGCTGAATTCGGCGTTCGCGGCTATGTCTCTGCCTATGACGCTGAAACCGGAAATCTGGCTTGGCGTTTTTATACTGTGCCGGGCGATCCTTCAAAACCATTCGAGAGTCCAGTGCTCGAAAAAGCTGCCAAGACCTGGAGCGGCAAGTGGTGGAAATTAGGTGCGGGCGGTACCGTCTGGAACGCGATTGCCTACGATCCCGAACTTGACCAACTCTATATCGGTACCGGAAATGGAACTCCATGGAGTGAGAAATTGCGGAGTCCGAAGGGCGGTGACAACTTACTCACATGCTCCATTGTCGCCCTAAGAATGGAGACAGGAGAGTATGTCTGGCACTATCAGGAGGACCCGGCTGACGCATGGGATTACGACGCCGACGAAGACATCATCCTGGCAAATCTCGCAGTGGATGGGCAACCTCGCAAGGTTCTGATGCAAGCGCCGAAGAATGGCTTCTTTTATGTTCTGGACCGCGCCAACGGCGCGCTGATATCGGCGAAGCCTTTCACCTTTGTTAACTGGGCTAGCGAGATTGATCTGAAGAACGGACGACCAGTAGAGACCCCGGCAGCGCGATATGAGGGCGCTAACCCTGCTCCTATCGTTCCAGGTCCGATTGGTGCACACAGCTGGCATCCGATGTCGTATAGCCCGGTCACTCACCTCGCCTATATTCCTGTGAACGATGCTGGCTTCAAATACAAATCGCCAGCCAGCTTCGAAGCTAAGACGCTCGCTCCCAATTACGGAATTGATGTCGTCGCAGCGGGCATGCCGCAGGATCCGACAATAAAGAAGGCGATTCTCGGGACGATCAAAGGAAAGCTCTTGGCTTGGGATCCTGTGGGGCAGAAAGTTACCTGGAGTGTTGCACGGCCGGGACCGTGGAACGGCGGCACACTCGCGACGGCTGGGAACCTGGTTTTCGAAGGAACGGCGGGCGGGAACTTCGAAGCGTATCGGGCCGACAATGGCGAGAAACTTTGGACGTTTCCGGCGCAAACCGGTGTCATGGCGGGCCCGATCTCGTACTCAGTGGCCGGCGAACAGTATGTTGCCGTGCTCGCTGGTTGGGGCGGTGTGTTTCCGCTGGCCGCGGGTGAGGTTTCGTTTGCCTCAGGGCGCGTACTCAACATCAGCCGTGTGCTGGTATTCAAGCTTGGAGGGCGGGCAAGTCTGCCGGCTCAGCAGCCGGTGGAGCAGCCGCAACTGACGCCGCTGCCGAATCCTGCATCCGACGCGACCATTCACAAAGGTGAGAAGTTGTTCCAATCGTACTGTGCCGAATGTCATGGTGATGTCGCCGTCAGCGGTGGCGTGCTTCCCGACTTGCGCGCGAGCGCTACGCTCACCAATGAAAGATGGTTTTACGTTGTCCTCCGTGGCATCTTGCAGCCGCAAGGAATGGTTTCTTTCTCGAAAGAGCTATCTCGCGACGACGCAGAGGCGATCCGATCGTACGTTATCTTTCGTCGCAACCAAGCGGCCCGCCAACGACCGGAGATGCAGAATTGAACGTTGTACATGCACTCGCGCAGGCTCTCCAACGCCTGCCGTTTGTCAATCGCTGCACTTGAGGAGGGAGGTTCCAGTGTATCGAAGCGATGTGGTCGGAAGTTTGTTGCGACCTGCTTATTTGAAGGCTGCGCGCGAGCGTCACGAAGCCAACCAGCTCAGCGATTCGGAGTTCAAGTCGCTTGAAGACCGAGCCGTCGACGAAGCCGTCGAATTGCAGAAGCGTGCGGGACTGGAGATCCTTACGGATGGCGAGATGAGACGCTATGCCTTCTTCGGACACTTGGTCGACGCTGTGGAGGGCTTCGATAAGCTCGGGGGCTGGGCGATTCCTTTTCGCAACGAAAAAGGCGAGGAAATGGTGATGCCGCGGCCAGTGGTGGTCGCCAAGCTTCGCCGAAAGCGTCCTTTGTGTGCTGAAGAATTCACCTATTTGCGTGCTCGAGCCGCACACCCTGCGAAAACAACCATGATAAGTGCTCAACAAGCTGCTGCTTATTACGACAATAAGAAGTCAGCCGGTGCTTATCCAAGCATCGACGCCTACCTCGCAGACCTGGTCGACATTCTGCGGGATGAGGTCGATGAACTCGTTCGGTTGGGGTGTACTTATATCCAGATCGACTCTCCGCAATATGCTGCGTTGCTCGATCCCGAACTGCGTGAGGGATATCGCAAGCGTGGCAATGACCCCGACCGTCTGCTCGATCTTTCAACGGAGATGGACAATAGCATCATCGGGAAACATCCCGGAGTGATCTTCGGCCTTCATCTGTGTCGCGGGAACAATCAGAGCAGGTTCTATGCTTCGGGCGATTACGGTCCCATCACGAGAGTGTTTCAGAGAACGAATTTTCATCGTTTTCTACTGGAATATGACGACGAACGCTCGGGCGGATTCGAGCCTCTGCGCCAGGTCCCGGAAGACAGGACGGTCGTTCTGGGCCTGGTAAGTTCAAAGAAGAGAACACTGGAGAGCAAGGAGGAACTGAAGCAGCGTATCATGCAGGCATCGGAGCTCATGCCGCTTGAACGTCTTGCGCTCAGCCCGCAATGCGGCTTTGCTTCAACGATCGAAGGCAATCTTGTGACGATGGCTGATCAAGAGGCCAAGCTGCGCCTCGTTGCGGAAACCGCAAGCGAAGTGTGGGGTAAATCTAGCATCACGCGAATGCGTGCTTGACGTTCTACACTAAACGCGCAAACGGTGGGCCTGAATTTCCAATCGGCGATCGAAGTGCTCGACCAAAAAGCGTGCGCCAATTGCTAGCTCGTAGTTTGGCTGGGCACCGACAAAAGGATTTGCAAAAGTTCGTCCGGATTGTCCAGCATCACGTCGTGTCCGCACGCCAGAGTGAACGTCTTCCAGTTCTTCGCTTTGGCCTTTTCATAAAACTGGGGAAAGGGCGAATGGTCCCAACCCGTCGCAAGTATGTAAGTAGCGCTGCGAATTCGCTCGATGCCTCCGGTCAGATGTAGGGGTTGCTGAAAAGTAGCCAGCGATTGTGGCGTACGTTGCTGGTTTACCCAGGCACGGTCCCTGGCGTTGACGTTGAATACTTCCGCCGGAATTGGAGGAACCCTCCATCCGTCGCCAGTCTCGAGCGCTCCTTTAACTTGGGAGTCTCTTTGTTCGGCGGGAAGCGTATCGTGAAGCGATTGGCCGCTCTCCGGGACAAACGCGTCAACGTAGACCAGGGCGCTAATCCGGTCCGCAATTTGGTCCGCTGCGCCGGTCACAACACAACCTCCATAAGAGTGGCCGCACAACACCACATTCGAAATGTCTTCCCAGCGGATAAGATTGACGACATCCGCAATGTGAGTATCAAGATTTACTTGCCTGGATAAAAGATGCGAACGCTCGCCAACACCGGAGAGAGTTGGCGTAAACACGTGATGTCCGCGTGCTTGAAGTGCCGCACGGATACTCTTCCAGCACCAGCTTCCGCCCCACGCCCCGTGAACCAGGACATAGACTGACATAGAAGTGCCTTAGTCCTGCAGTACAACTTCAGTCCTACCATGTTCTCGTACGAGATGCTGCAAAAGCGTTTTCCCGGCTAGAGTGTCACGTCTAGTACCGCGGACCGTCTGGAAGATGCCGGAGTCTCACGCCGCTTTTTGCCCTTTGGGATGCCATACCGTTTGCGGTGCTTTGTTCCCCACGCCGACATCAGCTTCAAGATCGGCTTCAGACTCCCGCCATGCCGGGTGAGAGAGTATTCCACCTTGGGTGGCACCACGGCATAGACCTTTCGACGAATCACCTCATCGCGCTCCAGATCTCTGAGGTGCTGGGTTAGCATCTTCTTGGTCATGCCGGGGATCAGCCTGCGCAGTTCGCCGAACCGCTTCCTGCCATTTTCCAGATAAAAAAGAATCAATGGTTTCCACTTGCCACCGATGACATCGGTCGTCAATTTGACCGGGCAATAATACTCCTGCACGGCGCGCCTCCTTCCTTACGGTTACAAAAAGGTGCCTACTAGCAATAAAGATACTTTAGCCTACAATCGCCGTCACCGCCAGGATCGTAGGTGGCCGTCGCTTCCACCTGCTGCATCAGGCAAGGGTGACAGATAACACACATGACCAAGAGACCGGTAGTCATCTACGGGGCGAACGGCTTTTCCGGGAGATTGATCGCGGAATTCCTGCGAGAGTACAACACGCCCTTCATTGCCGCCGGCAGAAGTGCTGCGCGCATCAGGGACGTAATGGATCATGTGCCCGGAATCGAGACCGCAGATCTTGAGATTGTGGAAACCGCGGGCTCTCCCGAGGATCTCATCCGTCTTTTCGAAGGCGCTAAGGTTGTCTGCAATACCGCTGGCCCATTCATCTACAACGGGCCGCGAGTAATTGAAGCGGCTTTGAAGGCCGGATGCCACTACTTAGATATCGGCGGTGAGCAAGCTTGGATTCGCGAGGTTGCCGAGAATTGGGGCGACAAGTTTGCCGCTCGAGGACTTCTGGCCGCGCCCGCGACGGCTTTCATGTGTGCCGTGAGTGATGCGGCGGCGAGGCTCTGCGTGGAAACAGGTGCTATCGACACACTTGAAACTGTAACTATGTTCAAAGGCATTCCGACGTTTGGTTCTACCCAAACCATCTTCGCGGTCATCCAAACGGAGGCGTATTATCTGGAACAGAATCGTTACAAGGCTTGGCCGCGGGCAAGCCGGTATGACGTGGCTGTTCCCGGGTATCTGCAGGCGCAGTTGGCGCTTGCCTGGGGTGGTTTTCCGCAGCCCGTGTGGTTCAAGAATCATCCGCAAGTGGCAAACGTCCGCTCCATGGGCGGCCTGCTTGATCGTCAGGTCATGGAGAGTGTCGCAGCAACCGAGAAGCTGTTCGAAGAACAGATCAAGCCTCTGCCGAAAGCCGAGCGAGAAAAGAAACTTGGCGAGATGGCAGCGGCCGTCCAGGCGGGAACGCCACCCCGGGAAAATCTCCGCGACCAGCGAACAATTGATGTCGTGGTCGGCCGGGGCTCAAGGGACTATGCTCAGTGCGTTGTTTTCGGCACGGGTTGCTATCGGCAGACCGGTCTCATCCAGGCATTGCGGCACATCACCTCATCCACAATGGGCCGCGCAAAACCGGCTTTGCATCCCCGGCGGAAGCTTTCGGGCATCGCGAGATATTGCGTGTGCTTGAGGAGCATGGCCTTTCGAAGGCTCGGCTGGTTTCCTGAGCGGCATAGGTAATTGAGCATGCGTGCGATCGACTATTTCGACAAGGGCGCAGAGGCAAATCTCGACCGAACCGCGATCATCGATGGCGATTCCCAATGGTCGTATCGCCATCTGCAAGGTGCTACCCACGAAATCGCGCGTGCGCTATGGGCCAATGGTTTGCGAACACAGGAACCCGCCGGTATCTTTTCCCACAATGATGGTCGAGTACTGCCATGCATGCTGGGAATCATGCGGGCCGGCGCGGTCTGGGTTCCTATCAATTACCGCAATGCCATCGACGCCAACATCGAGTACATGAATTATGTCGAAATGGCATGGCTCTTTTATCACAGCCAGTTTCGCGAGGGCGTCCAAGAGATTCAGGCTCGGGTGCCTTCGTTGCGGAGTTTGATTTGCCTGGATCGTGACGACGGCGAACATCCATCCTTGCGAAGCTTCATGCAGCAGGGAAGCGGTGCCGCAGAGCTAGACTGGGCAGACGCCTATGGAAATATCGAGTGGCTGGCCGGGCTGGTTCCCACCGGCGGCACGACCGGTCCCGCCAAAGGCGTTCGCGTCACCAATCTGGCATGGGGCTCGATGACCGAGTTGGCCGCGCGTTACTGGCGCGGCGACTGCGAGTATCCAATCTGCCTGACCACGGCCCCGTTATCGCATGCCGCGGGCGTGCTGGCCTTCGCGTTGTGTGCCCAAGGTGCGACCCATGTCGTAATACCGAAGTTCGATGCGCTAGAAGTTCTTCGCAATATCGAGCGATATCGTGTCACGCATATCTACGTTCCTCCAACAGCCCTCTACAATCTACTTGCGCATCCTCAAGTGCGTGACTTTGATCATTCGAGCCTGCGAGTCCTTCTTTTGGCTGGATCGCCGGTCGCCCCGGATAAGCTAAAAGAGGCGGTCGAGGTTTTCGGTCCTTGCGTTTGCCAGTCTTACGGACAGACGGAGGCGCCAATGCTGGTAACATTTCTGGACTCCGCAACATTGGCTGCGTCTGCGGCCGGGCTGCACCCTGAACGGCTGGCGAGTTGCGGCAAACCCACATCGGCGGTGCGGCTCGCCATCATGGATGACATCGGCAGAATTCTTCCCGCAGGCGAGCGCGGAGAGATCGTCGTGCGTGGATCGCTTGTCTGCGGAGGGTATTACAAGATGCCCGAGGCCACAGCGGAAATCCGCACGCATGGCTGGCACCATACCGGGGATGTCGGCTACCTCGATGAAGACGGCTACGTTTATATCGTTGATCGCAAGAAGGACATGATTATTTCCGGTGGCTTCAACGTCTATTGTGCCGAAGTGGAAGCTGCGATCATGGCGCGGCCGGAAGTTTACGAGTGCGCCGTAGTTGGAATTCCTCACGACAACTGGGGCGAAGCCGTGAAAGCATTCGTGGTGCTTCGACCCGGTTCCACCTTGAGCAACGCGACGCTGATCTCGCACTGTAAGCAAAAACTGGGAGGAGTGAAAGCCCCGAAGTTTGTCGAGTTCTGCGATGAGATTCCAAAAACTGCCGCCGGCAAAATTGATCGAAAGAAAATACGTGCGCCGTATTGGGAGCATGCAGATCGGCAAGTCCACTGATGAGAGTCCACAACGAGTTGTTTACGAAGTTGTGAAGGGTCTAAGCCGAAGAGGAGTTCCTTTGACGACGGTGATCGTACCAAAAAGCGGCGGAGTCACGAGTACCAAAGTGATTGTCGTGCGCTGGCTCAAACGAGAAGGTGACAGAGTGAAAGTCGGCGAACCGTTAGTGGAACTGGAGACGGAAAAAGTCAGTTTTGAGCTAGAGTCGCCGGCGGCGGGCACACTTCTTAAGTTCTTGGCGCAGGAAACAGCCGAGGTACCTGTCGGCGATGCCTTATGTGAAATCGCGGATTCCAAATCAAACATTGAAAGACATAAGAAATAAGGGAGCTCGTGATGGCTCGAGAAAATGTAAAGAAATCAGCGCCCTCGGGACCGAAAATCGACAAGGTCCTGCTGCAACGGATGTATACCCAGATGGTTCGGATCCGGGAATTCGAAGAAGCTGTCAAACGCACTTTCATCGAACATCCTGGCGTCATTCGAGGGCATGCTCATCTGGGTGACGGAGCAGAGGCCAGTATAGTGGGAGCGTTGTCCTCGCGACGCGAGTCTGACTTCGTGATGCCCAGTTATCGCTGCCATGGTTATCCCATCGTTCTCGGCACTTCTCTGCGGAAGATGATGGCGGAAGTCTACGGACGCAAAGACGGCTTATGCCAGGGCTTCGGAGGTTCGATGCATTTGGCCGATCCATCTCGATATTTTCCGGGTACGTCGGGAATTATTGGGCAGAGCATCGCGCATGCAACAGGGGCAGCTCTGACAGCACAGGTAAAGAAGAAGGGCCAGATCGTGTACTGCTTCTTTGGAGACGGTGCGTCAAAACAGGGTGCATTCTTCGAGTCGCTCAATATGGCCGCCATATGGACGCTGCCGATTGTCTACGTCCTGGAGAACAACCAATATCAGGCGTATACCCACTTCAGCCTGGAAGACGCCAACGCCATGGCCGGCGATCCGCTCTCAAAGAAAGCAGAGGCTTTCAGCATACCGGGAACAACCGTGGACGGCACCGATCCGGTGGCCGTTTTCAAAGCGGTTGCCAAAGCCGCGGACCGCGCTCGCGCCGGCAAGGGGCCCAGTCTGGTGGAAACGAAGTTCTACCGTCTGAGTGCTCACGGAAACGTGATCACCGTTCCTCCCCTGCCGACGCAGTTCCCAGAGCACGAAGCGATCGCCGTCTACGGAAACAGGAAAGAGTTCGAGCAGTGGAAATCGAAGGATCCCGTAGCGCGCTTCCGCGCACGCCTTCTGAAAGATCGAGTACTGACAGAAGGATCGGCGAGACGGATAGAGTCCGGCGCACGCGCCGAAGTAAAAGATGCAGTGCAATTCGCGCTGGCCAGCCCGGCCCCGGCACCGGAAGAAGCGCTGAAGTATGTTTACGCATAGGAGGAAGCATGGCGCGTGAAATGATGTATGGGGATGCCATTGCCGCCGCAATTTTGGAGGAGATGCAGCGTGACCCGAACGTCATCCTCTATGGCCAAAATATGGCGATGACCGAACGCGATCCCATGCTCAAGCGATTCGGCAGAGAGCGTGTTCGTATTGCACCCATTTCCGAGACCGCCGAGATTGGCATCGGTATTGGTGCCGCCCTAACGGGGTTGCGCCCAATCGTCGAGTTATGGATGAGCGAATTCATGCTGGTCGCTTTCGACCAGGTTATCAATGAAGCGCCTCGTTTCCGTTATATGTCGGGCGGGCAAGTGTGCGTACCCGTCGTACTGAAGGCTGGGTACGGGTTCTGCGCTGGATGGGCAGGCCAACACTCCAATTGCATTTATCACACGATGATGGGCATTCCGGGGTTGAAGGTAGTTGTGCCATCGACCCCTGCTGATGCGAAGGGGTTGATGGCCGCTGCTATTCGTGACGACAACCCGGTCGTCTATCTGCATCCTTATATGCTTACTCTCGATAAGGGCGACGTGCCCGATGGCGAATACCTTGTGCCGCTTGGCGTTGCCGACATAAAGCGTCCCGGTACAGACGTGACACTGATCGCCGTGGGCTGGATGGTAAAAAAAGCGCTCGCAGCGGCCGAGAAGTTGGCCCGCGAAGGCATCAACGTCGAGGTCGTTGATCCGCGAACGCTCGCGCCGCTCGATGTCAAGACGATCGTCGAGTCCGTCAAGCGAACTGGCCGGGTCGTACTGGTGGATCAGGCACCTCGCCACTCCTCCGCCGCTGCAATAATCGCCGGCGAAATTGCGGAACATGCATTCAAATCTCTGCGAGTGCCAGTCAGGATGGTGACCGCCCTCGATACTCCGATTCCATACAGCGAACCACTCGAAAACCACGTCGTCCCAAACGAAGAAAAGATTGTTGAAGCCGTGCGGTTGGTGATGGCCCACGAGGCTGTGGCCGCCTGAGGGCACACGTTGCAGAAGAATGTCGAATTGCTGGCGTCGTATTGGACGATTTCCTGTGGAATGCCGCACACAGATCGGGAGTACAGCCCTTTTGATTTTCGTGACCGCGTAGAATCAGCTGCCAGAGCTGGTTTCAAAGGGTTCGGACTCTGGCATGCCGACCTGGAGCACGTCCTCCAAACGCGCTCTCTCCGGGAGATGAAGCAGATTTTCGATGACAACGGAATCAAGCACATCGAACTTGAATTTCTTACGGACTGGTTTCTGAACGGGGAGCGGAAAAAACAGTCGGACATTCGGAAGAAGCTGTTGCTACATGCCGCTGAGGCGCTGGGAGCGCACCATGTGAAAGTCGGTGATTTCTTTCACGAAAAAGCGGAGATGCCACACTTGATCGAGTCTTTCGCGCGGCTGTGCGCCGAGGGCGCCGAGCGCGCAACCAAGATTGGATTCGAGTTGATGCCTTTTGCCATGATTGATACTCTCGAGGACTCGTTGAAGCTTGTCGAAGGCGCAGGCGCACCCAACGGCGGTATCTGTCTCGACACCTGGCACATCGTGAAGCTCAAGATCCCTTTTGATCGACTGCGCCAGATTCCGTCCCAATACATCACGAGCGTCGAACTCAACGACGGTACTTTTGAGTGTCCGTGGACTCTCCATGAAGACACAGTCAATCATCGCCGCTTCTGCGGCGAAGGTGAATTCGATGTCAAAGGCTTTATCGAGTCGGTTCGCTGTGCGAGGTACGAAGGGCCATGGGGAATTGAAGTGCTTTCCGAAGAGTTGCGGAAATGGCCGCTCGAACGGCTGACCCGAGAAGCGTTCCGCACAACCATAGCTCAGCTCTAAACGACGCGGCAAGTTGTTCGCGCAAGCTAACACCATTTCCAGTAAAAATCAGTGTGAGAAAGAGAGCGGAAACAACAAAGCTTTAATAATTCGGTCACAGTCCTCAGTTATGCTCCCCCCGCTGCCTTTTCGAGTTTCGCGGTTGATCGGGAAGGTCAACGCCTCATGGGGAACCGGCAGCCCATTTGAGGCAAAGCTCGTGCAGCACCTTAGGCTGCGTGGCTGACTGGCAACAGGATACTCGCAGCCTTTTTTGTCGGCCGCCAGCATATTTCGAGAGATATTCACCTCGCACAAAACGGCATTTTGCGGGTGATTGCTGACATCGGGCTCAGTCTTCTCGCATTACAGCGCAGTGACAAGATTACCTGCTGTAACTAAAGGGCAAAGCCATTAGTTCGACGGGATCTCTTTCGAGCGACCCAGTCCTTGGTCTCCGACCACGTTTGGCCGCTCGCCCGACGATCGACCTGTCATTTGCAACAAAGCTACTGCCATGCGCTCGAATCACACTCCCGATCGCGGCCCCTTCCACTCTTTTGTTCCCCGTGGCACTGCTTCGCCCGCAGATGACCAAGTGCCAAGGTCAAAGTTCCGCACTTTGTTGCCGGCGTCGTGGAATCTCTACGATCGGCAGACTCGCGACGAAACACCATCGAGGATGTCGTCCTGCGGATGTGGAGGGACGGTTCGAAACGTTCAATTAATGCGCTGGCTTGCTTGCACATTCATCACGATGCACAGCGGCGAGTATGGGTCGCTCAAGCGACATCGTTTTGCCCAATTCAGCGAGTGCCAGGGTAGCTCAGTCAGTCCCCCCGCATTGCTCGAATCATCGCGTCAGGATATCCTCGTCCACCCCATGGAGGATCTATGCTTGGGTCTCTTGCTCGCACCTTTGCTTCGTCAGGGATCTCTCTGTTACTCCCACTGTTCGTCCAGGCCCAGGCGTTGCCTTTTTCTGTCGGCACTGCCACTGCCGCTCCGGGCCAAAAATCAACGGGCTACCTGGAAGTTCCTGCTGGTGTCGACGCTGCTACCAATATTCCCGTCATCGTCATCAACGGCGAAAAGCGTGGTCCTGTTCTGGCTCTTGTGTCTGGCGCCCACGGTACTGAATACACCTCGATCATCGCGATTGAAAAACTAATCAACCTGCTTGATCCCTCTAAAATCGCCGGCACGGTTATTCTTGTACCCCTCGTCAACATTCAATCCTTCGAACAAAAGGTTCCCCACGTCAACCCCGTCGATAACAAGAGCATGAACCGCTTCTACCCTGGAAAAGACGATGGGACACAAACTGAACGTTCGTCTTTCCTTATCACCAAACAAGTCGTCGATCGATGTGATTATCTGATCGACTACCACGGTGGCGATCTCGACGAGAGCCTCCGGCCCTACGCGTATTGGGCACCTACGGGGAAGGAGACCCAAGACCGAACCTCCAAAGAGATGGTCCTCGCGTTTGGACTCGACCACATCATCATATGGCGCGACCGTCCCACCGATCTGAGTGCCACTCGCTACCTCGACAACACCTCTACTGCTCGCGGCAAACCTTCCATCGTCGTCGAAGCTGGGTATGCCGGCATCGTCGACGCGGATGATGTCAGCCTCCTCGTCGACGGGACGCTCAGCACCATGCGCGCTCTCAAAATGCTTCCAGGAAATCCTCGGCCGATCGAGAATCCCGTGTGGCTCGATAGAGTCGTGGATGTTTTGTCCGACGGCCCTGGCATTTGGTACCCGCTTGTGAAGCGTGGCACTTATGTTCAACAGGGCATGAAAATCGGCTTCGTCACCGACTATTTCGGCAAGGTCGTACTCGAAGCCCGCGCTCCCGTCTCTGGTGTGATCTTGCACATCAACGCGGTCCCATCCCTCAAAAAAGGCGACAACATCGCCGACATCGGTGCCATTGCCGCCCACGCTCCCTAAATCTAATCTGATCTCAACCGGACGATCGCGCTTTGATTGCGAGAATG
>Ga0126381_100003072_pt1 | contig 18170 bp, 16 predicted proteins | sample PanSoiMetPlot_28_FD_96465 | JGI IMG/M metagenome (GOLD analysis project Ga0126381, IMG submission 96465) | Tropical forest soil microbial communities from Panama - MetaG Plot_28 | ecosystem: Environmental > Terrestrial > Soil > Tropical forest > Bulk soil | place: Panama | collected 2016-02-17
CACCCGTGCCACGGCCGCGAGTGCCTTCGGCACGCCGACCGACCCTTCATGCGGGTGAGCCGGCAAGAACCGAATGCTCGCGTGCGGCGCGCGCTCTGGCGTTAACCCGCGAGGAAAGAATGAATCTGCGCTACCACCGCCGCGCCCTCCCCCACCGCCGATGCGACGCGCTTCGTCGAGCCGCCGCGCACATCGCCGATTGCGAAAACCCGGGACATGCTCGTCTGCAATCCGTAACGCCCTGAGGTCGGCAGGCGCCCCTCACCCTGCGCGCCCGTCAGTACGTACCCTTTCTCATCCAGTTCGACACATCCGTCGAGCCACGTGGTATTCGGTTCAGCACCGATGAACAGAAACAGCTGTCGGGCCGGCACCTCCCGTGTCGTGCCGGATGTCCGGTTGCGAATGGCCACCGCCGCGAGGCTCCCCGCGTGCTCGCCATGCAGGGTGGCCAACTCCGAGTCGGCAACGATATCAACATTGCCCAGCGCCCTGATTCGGTCAATCAGATATCGAGACATCGAAGCCTCGAGTCCGCGACCCCTGACGATCATCGTCAGGCGCTTGACGTGTGGGGACAGAAACACCGCCGCCTGGCCAGCAGAGTTGCCCGCACCTACCAAAGCGATTTCCTCACCGACACAGAGTCTTGCCTCTGCCGGTGATGCCCAATAGTGGACACTATCGCCCTCGAACGACCGCAGATCGGACACGGCGGGCCGTTTGTAGCAGGCGCCCGAAGCGACCACGACAGTCTTGGCCCGAATTGCTCCCTGTTCCGACAGCGATAACTCCACATATTCGCCACTGGCTCCATTACCGGCGCATCGCAGCTGCGTCGCCCGAAGGGGAATCGCCACCTGCGCTCCAAATTTCTGAGCCTGATTAAAAGCGCGGGCCGTGAGCGCGAGACCGGAAATCCCCGTCGGAAAGCCCAGGTAATTCTCGATGCGGGCGGAGGCACCCGCCTGACCTCCCAGAACCTCGCCATCGAGTACGAGAACCGAAAGTCCTTCCGATGCGGCATACACTGCGGTCGCGAGGCCAGCGGGCCCGGCTCCGACCACGGCAACGTCGTAAAGCTCCTCCGACCGCAGTGTCGGGGTAATCCCCAGGTAGGCACCGGCTTCCTCGTTCGATGGCCTCTTCAGCACGCGACCGCAAGCGCACACGAGGATCGGCAAATCCGCCGCGGGTAAGTTGAGAGCTTCGATCATTTGACGCCCGCGTTCGCTGCTGCAGTCCAGAACGAGGTGCGGATAAGCGTTCCTTCTAAGGAAGGTCTGCAGACGCAGAAGATCCGATGAGCCAGCCCGGCCGAGCAATATGGGACCGACGCCCCGCTCGTGAAGGCCGACCCGTCTCAGGATGAAGGCTCGCATGATGAGCTCACCGAGTTCAGCCGACCCGACGATGAGCGCACGCAGACGAACAGCATCGAGGGGTATGGCGGCACACCCGTCGGGACCTGCCACAGCCCCTGCGAGGGCTGGTCCACCCGTGAGCTGATGCAGCTCCCCGGTGAACTGTCCGCTCTCGAGCGCCTTGAGCTCAATCGGCTGATTAAGACCGTCGCGCCCCGAGATCTGCGCCGATCCGCTCACAAGAAACCACGTGGGGACAGCGCGCTCGCCCACGTTGAATATAGTCTCTCCGGGTGCGAATTTTCGCTCGTGCGTTTCCGCGAAACGCCGTACGACATCAAGCTGCGCTTCGCGAAGCTGGGGAGCGCGCTGAGCGTTCCGGTCACTGACCGGCACCATGTCTTCGATCTGCTCTGGTGTCCTCACGCGCCCACCTCCCTTTCCGTAATCGACCACCTCCGCGCGTCTCTGCGCGATACGGCACGGAGCGTCTTAGGCCGCTTATCCATCGATGCTCAGGCCAATTTGTCTGGTGTCCGATTCAGGCTTTTCATCAGAAGACACCGTGGTCTCCATTTCCAACAGGGGTAGGTCCTGCTGCGCCAATCCCTGAATGTCGCCGGCAACACCCACCAGCTCTGCGACACCACTCTGCAGCTGCTTTTCCCGGCGCGCCCAGCGCTGCAGAGTCTGGCTCTTTTCCGCTTCCAGCTCTTGCCGCATGCGATGAAATGCGCCGTAAACGGCCTTGAGCTTATTGGAGAACTGGGAGGACGTCAGATAGTCGTAGACCGCTTCCATTTTCTCGCCCTTACCGGCAGAGGCAATGCGCTGCTTGTGGACCTCCAGCAGTCCTGAACGAAGCGCCGTGGCAAGCTGCACCGCGGTCGACCAGGACGTCACCCAGATGTCCTCGTGGAGATCGAAGAGTGTCCCGTCCTCCCAATGCTTCGGGTAACAAGGACCGACACTCACCAATACCCCGACATCCGCTCCGGCGGCTCGCATATCCTCTTTGAGCTTTGTCACCCACTGCGGACTCCAGTCCTTCGCGCGCTTCGCTTCCCACAGCAGCACTCCGGCCAACTGGCCACCGCGCGTCATGACCCGCTGAATGACATCCCCGCCGCGTGCACCCTTTCGTACCTCTTCGATCGAATCCAATGCAAATGCCGCCTCGAGGTCTTCCTGCAGCGTAAGCTCCAGCACCTCTCCCTGCAGCTGCTGCGAGCCCTGGGCGCCCTTGCGCTGGGCTTCGGCGAGCCGTTCCTGCATGTCGGTCAGTCTCTTCCTCAGTTCCGCGCTTTCGAGCTCACCGCGCTCGCGCTCCTGAGCCCGCACCAGGGACTCGAGCTCGGCGCGGCCCGCATCGAGCTTGCGAGCCACCTCAATGTCCAACTCATTGGCGCGGTCCTGGAGGACATGTTTGTCCTTGAGAAGCTGCAGCTCCCGGGAGCGAACGTCCGCGAGCTGGCGCTCCTTCTCCGCCATTCGGCTCTCGAACAGAACGCGTTCGTTTGCGACGAGGCTCTCGGCGCGCTTCTGGGCAACTTCAGCAACTTGCGCCTCCAGACCTCGCTCTCTTTCAGAGAGATCGGACTCGCGGCGCGTGAACTCGTCGATCTTCGCCTGGCGCGCAGCCAACTCGACCCGCAGCGCCTCCAGCTGCGGCGCAGCGGACTGCTGCGCCAGCCTGGTGACTTCCTTGAGTGATTGTGCGTGCTTCTCGCCCTGCTCCTTCAAGAGCCGTCCAAGCTCTGCGTTCTCCTCGCGCAGGGCATTCGCCTGCTGACTTGCGAACTGCTGCGCACGCTTATCAGCCTCGGCACGCTCTACCCTGCGCAAAACCTCGAGCTCCCCCTCAGTGCTGCGCGCGAACTGTTCGAGTGCCGCTCGCGCAAAACCCTGCTCCAAGCCAAATGTGTTCTGACACTTCGGGCAGGTGATGTTCGTATCCGCGGGTAGCAGGAGCTTGTGTGCGGATTCAAGGGGACTTAGTCGTGGCTCGCGGCTTGCCATAGTTCTCGATCCAAGGGGTCAGTACCGTAGGCAAGGATTTTACGCCTCGGATGGCTGCGCGGGTCCTCATCCAGTATCAGGCCGCCTGCCCGGCTGTACGGAGCGGTCGCCGTGCTGAGTTGCGTCGGCGAACCCGCGCCGCTAGGCTGCTGTCCGCGACGCAGCCTTCCGGCTGATTTCTTATCGGTGTTCGCGATGAAGATACCCTGCTCGCACCTGGATGAGATTCGGGACGTGGTCCCGAGCGCCTTGGGGTGCGAGGAGTGCCTGAAGATTGGCAGCAGGTGGGTGCACTTGCGCTTGTGTCGCGTCTGCGGACATGTCGGGTGCTGCGACGACTCACCCCATCGGCACGCGCGCAAGCATTTTCACGCGACGAAACATCCCATCATCGAAGGTTATGACCCGCCGGAAGGATGGGGTTACTGCTACATCGATGATGTGACGTTCAGTCTTGGCGACCGCACCACACCGCAACGCGGACCGATTCCGCGATACGTCTGAGCCGGCGACCAGCAGCGCCATCAGGATGTGAGGTCCATCACTCGCGGCCGCTCGGCCCTAACGCCTCACTCGGGCCCGTCTCTCGAGGCGGAGCCAATACATCCGTTCGAGCAGGCAGACATCGTGAGCTTAGTAGGTGGCCGGCACCCATCGCTGCTTCGACTTCTTGGGTCGCTTGTAGCCAGTGTCTGGCTGGCGTGGCGGCAGCTCGAGCTCGATAGGCCGCAGGTTCTTGTACGGGATCTGGTGCAGCAGGTGCCTGATGCAGTTCAGCCGCGCCCGCTTCTTGTCGTCAGCGTCGACGATGTACCAGGGTGTCTTCTTGCGGTCGGTGTACTCGAGCATCACATCCTTGGCCTTCGAGTACTCGACCCAGTGCTTGCGCGCCTCGAGGTCCATCGGGCTCAGCTTCCAGCGCTTGAAGGGGTTGTGCATGCGCTCCACGAAGCGCCGTTCCTGCTCCTCGTCGTTGACCGAGAACCAGTACTTGAGCAGGTGGATCCCCGCACGGACTAACATCTCCTCGAACAGCGGGCAGGCGCGCAGGAATTCCCAGTATTCCTCGTCGGTGCAGAAGCCCATGACCCGTTCGACGCACGCGCGGTTGTACCAGCTGCGATCGAACAGAACGATCTCGCCGGCCGCCGGCAGATGTCGGACGTAACGCTGGAAGTACCACTGCGAGCGCTCGCGCTCGGTCGGCGTGCCGAGCGCGACAACGCGGCAGACGCGCGGATTGAGACTCTGGGTGATGCGCTTGATGACGCCGCCCTTGCCGGCCGCGTCGCGGCCCTCGAACACCACGCACACCCTCAGGCCCTGCAGCCGCACCCACTCCTGCAACTTGAGCAGCTCGAACTGCAGTCGCACGAGCTCGTCGACGTACTTGTAGTCCTTCGGCGGGCGCTTCGGCGGCTTGCCATCGCCGAGGATGCGCCAGCACCGCTCGGCAGCAGCCAGCTCGATCGCATTGCGGTGGATCTCGCCGCTCGGGTCCTCGACGTGGTTATCGGCGTTACGTTTGGCTTTTTTCATGACCCCATCGCTTCATGGGAACGATTCGATGCACACTACGATGAGCGGTTGAGACATTGCAAAGGAGCGTCCTCGGAGCCCGCGATCGATGCCCGCGAAGAGGTCATGCTCTACCGGCGCCTGCCTCAGGCCAGGCACAAAGCAAAACGACGGTCGTCTAACTCTCTGAATATCCTTGCGAAATTGCTTTGACTTCGAGCTCTCTCTCCCTGGATGGATCCAACCTGACGACGTTGATCTTTGGCTACCATTGAGGCCATCGTGCTTGTGAGCTTCAAGAACGGTATGGAGTACGGCAATGATCGGTGTATTTGTAACTTTCAGCTACGGAGACAATTTCGATGAGCAGGCCGTGCGAAAGATCGCGGAGACCGCACGCGTGAGGTTTGAAGGAATGCCTGGGTTACGCTCCAAGGCCTTCACGGTCAACTCCGCAAAGCGCGAGGCCAGGAACTTCTACGTCTGGGACTCGGAAGAGGCTGCCAGAGCCTTTTTCAGCGGCGCGCTTTTGGAGCGCGTGGCAGGTCTCTACGGCGTTCGCCCTGGCGTCGAGTTCGTGCAAATTGCTGAGCTGGTGGAGAACACTCATGCCTGACGGCCGGATGCTCTAACGTCGGTTCGAAGCCGACCGCCCCGCTGCATCACCCCGCAGCCGACTGCGGCTCCGCAGCCGACTGCGGCCGCACACGCACCGTCGCGCGCATCGTGCGGCGGCCGTTGATCACCAAGTATCTGAATTAGCCTGCTGATCCCTTCTGGCACGCCGATTGCTTGCGTAGCCCGATGCCGGTTTGCGCGCGGTTGCGCATCCGGGCACGCGCAACCAACCCAGAAGGAGCCATGACCATGACCTCGACCTCGAAGACGGCGATTCTCGCTGCAGCTGTGAGCAGCCTGCTGATGGTGACGGCGACGGCGTTCGCCGACGATGACAATTCGGAGAAGTGTTACGGAGTGGCCAAGGCCGGCAAGAACGACTGCGCCGGCGCGGCGCACGCCTGCGCCGGGCAGAGCACCAAGAGCGCAAATCCGAAGGAGTGGGTCAAGCTGCCCAAGGGCACTTGCGAGCGGCTGGTGGGCGGTTCGCTGACTCCGGGCAAGTAGCGCGCCGTCCATGAGCGCGACGGCCGCAGCGCTGACACCGGACCTCTCCCCGCGATCCGGGGAGAGGTCCGCACCGCGAGAGTCGCTGCGTGCGGGCATCGGCCTCCGCGCCAGGCATCACGAGGAGATCCTCGTGCGGCTTCCGGCGATCGGCTGGCTCGAGGTGCACAGCGAGAACTACTTCGCGCGCGGCGGCGCTCAGCGTCGACAGCTCGAGAATCTCCGCGCCCACTACGATGTCAGCTTGCACGGAGTCGGCCTGTCGCTCGGCTCCACCGATCCGTTGAATGCCGAGCACCTGCGCGAAGTCAGTCGCCTGCTGCGGGACTTCGAGCCCATGCTGGTATCGGAGCATCTCTCCTGGAGCTCTGTCGATGGCCGCTACCTCAATGATCTGCTGCCGCTGCCCTACACAGAGGAGGCGCTTCAGCATGTAGCCGCGCGCGTGAGCGCAGTTCAGGAAGCCCTCGGCGTGCAGATCCTGATTGAAAACATCTCGAGCTATCTGCGCTACCAGTGCACCGAGGTGCCCGAGTGGGAGTTCCTGGCAGCGCTCGCCAAACAGTGCGGCTGCGCGATCCTCCTCGACGTCAACAACATCTACGTCAACGCCACGAACCACGGTTTCGACCCGCATGAATATCTGCACGGCATCCCACGGCCGCTGGTGCGCGAGATTCACCTCGCCGGGCATACGCTCACCCGCATCGACGGTCGGGAGATGCGTATCGATACCCACAGTACACACGTCGCCGACGAAGTGTGGGCGCTTTACGCCAGCGCCCTCCGACGCTTTGGACCGGTGCCGACGCTCATCGAGTGGGACGCGGACATCCCCGAGCTCGACACCCTGTGCTCCGAGGCGGCGAAGGCTGACCTGATTGCGGAGTCCTGCCGTGCCGCCGCTGCGTGAGCTGCAGCAACACATCGTGGCGCATCTGTTCGAGGAGCAGACCACGGACATCACACCGTGGATCTCTCCCGACGGCATCACCCCGGTGTCACGGCTTCGGATCTATCGCAACAATCTGCACGAAGGGTTCATCAAGACGCTCGCGCTCGAGTTTCCGGTGGTGCACCGCCTGGTCGGCGAGGATTACTTCCGGCAGCTCACCCGCTCGTTCCTCAAGTCTCACCCCTCGCGCTCAGGCGACCTGCATCACATCGGCGCGCCGTTTCCCTCGTTCCTGCGAGCGCAGTTTGCCGACTCTGAGTACCGCTACTTGCCAGACATAGCAAGGCTCGAGTGGGCCTGCCAGGAGTGTCTCGTTGCAGAAGAGTCCGAGCCGCTCGATCCCGCAGCGCTGCGCGCGGTGCCGCTCGAGCACTACGGGACCTTGCGGCTGTCGCTGCGCTCCGCGTGCCGGCTGCTTGACTCGCCCTTCCCCATCCTGAGGATCTGGGAAGCCAATCAACCTGAGTCGGCAGCCAGTGAGCTGATCAGCCTCGACAGCGCACCTGACTTCTTGCTGGTGTGCCGCACGACGGGGCGCCTGCGGTTGCACCGCCTCGAGCCCGGCCACTATCGCTTGCTCGCCTCGTTCGCCGCCGGCCTCGGTCTCGAGGAGGCGCTCGCGGCGAGCCTTGCGTGCGATCCACGGTTCGATCTCGGCACAGCTCTGCGGCGTTGCATCGAGCACCGCGTGCTCGCTCGAATCACGTTCCATCCCCCGAGGAGCATCCCGTGAACAACTTGCTCAAACTCGCGGCCGCCCAAGCGGCCCTCGCCCGGCTGCTCGACTCGCTGCGCACGCCCGTGCTGCTCGCCACACGGCTCTATGTCGGGTGGCAGTTCTGGAAGTCAGGATGGCTGAAAGTGACCTCCTGGAGCAGCACGCTCGACCTCTTCCGCACCGAATACCACGTGCCGCTCCTGTCGCCACCCGTGGCCGCCGTGACTGGGGCAGGCGGGGAGCTCTTCTTTCCGGCCTTGCTGTTCCTCGGGCTTTTCAGCCGCGTCGGCGCCCTCGGTGCATTCTTCGTCAACGCCATGGCGGTCATTTCCTATCGCCAGGTGCTGCTCGCGGAAGGGTCCGAGGCTGCGCTCGGTCAACACGTGCTGTGGGGCTTCATGCTGCTGACACTCGCCGTCTGCGGTCCTGGCCGGATCGCCCTCGACAGCCTGCTCGAGCGGCGCGTGGCCGTGCGTTGCCGCCCGGTCGACTGCGCAGCGACGAGCGCAGCGGTGGCGGCGCGCTGACTCGTCGTGATCAGGAACGCGACCCGCGCCGCGGCCGGGACGGCGGATCAAGCAGAGCGCTGACAAACGGCGAGGCGCTCACGAGGAATACGCCACGCTTGCGACACTCGCGCAGGAACTGCGCTCCCTCCGCATCGACAAAGCGAAGTCCTGACAGGTCGAGCCCGACGGTGGCGCCGTCTTGTCGTGCGTCCGCCAGCGCGCGGTGCAATTCCTCGATCCATTCCTTCAAGAGATTGCCTTCGAGCAGCAGCGTGTCGTGATCAGCGTCACTCTGCCGAGTGATCTTTAGCATCGCGTGGATCCTTCCAGGAGGAGAGCGGGCCGCGCATCGTGATGGAGCAGAAGCAACTCACGTGCCAAGACCGACGCGCGGTTCTTCCGGCGAAGCAGCCGAATGAATTCAGTCGCTTAACACCATCCAGTGGGATGGCCGACACAGACCGCCACCAACGGTGGTGGTCGGCCGCCATCGATCGCGATCAACCCGCGGGCTCGGACGGACGCGAAATGCCGAGCTTTTTCATCCGGTGGCGCAGAGTTGCGGGCTTCATCCCGAGCTTCAGCGCCGCGCCCTGCCTGCCCTCCACGACCCAGTCTGTTTGCCGCAAAGTGGTCAGGATGTGCTCGCGCTGTACGCTATCGAGATCGATCGCGCCGTCCGGGCTCGCACGACTGACCGGGTCCGTTACCGCTGCGGCGCGCTTCGGCGGCGGGCGTACCGTTGCTTGCGTCGTGACGGGCAGTACGTCTTCGCCGATTGAAAGTAGCGGTGCGCTGCTGAGGATCAGTGCGCGCTCGACGACGTTCTCCAGCTCGCGGATGTTGCCCGGCCAGTCGTACTGCAACAGCCGATCGATCGTTTTTCCTTCGATCGCGTTGACTTGTCGCCCGACTTTGGCAGCGTACTTCTGCACGAAAAACTGCATCAGCAGCGGAATGTCCACCGTCCGCTCCCGCAGCGGCGGCAGTTTCACCGGGAACACATTGAGCCGGTAGAACAGGTCCGCGCGGAAGGCTCCGCTTGCTACTGCGCTCGGCAGGTCGCGGTTTGTGGCTGCGATGACGCGAACATCGCACTTGATCGTCTGGTTGCCGCCGATGCGCTCGAATTCCTGCTCCTGCAACACCCGCAGCAGCTTGACCTGCACGTCACCCGAAACCTCGCCGATCTCGTCCAGGAAGATCGTGCCGCCGTTGGCGAGCTCAAAACGACCGATGCGCCGCTGAATCGCTCCACTGAACGCGCCGCGCTCGTGGCCGAATAGCTCACTTTCGATCAAACCGGCAGGCAGCGCCGCACAGTTGATCTTTATGAAGGGTCTGTCGGCACGGTTGCTCGCCGAGTGAATGGCACGAGCGATGAGCTCCTTGCCGGTGCCCGTCTCACCCAGGATGAGTACCGTTGCATGGGTGGGCGCTACGCGCTGCACGTCGCGCAGCACGCCGATGAGGCCTGGGCTCGACCCGACGATTTCCTCGAAGTTGTGAACCGATTTGATTTCTTCGCGAAGATACAGGTTTTGGGCTTGCAGACGCTCCTGCTCGCGTTCGAGCAGGATCCGATCCGTGATGTCGACGAACATGGTGCGGGTGTAGGTTCCTTTGGGATCCGGTTTGGACCACCATTGGACGAAGATCGGTCGACCGTCGTCCTTTCTGCGCAGTTCGAGTACCACACCGCTCGTGTCGGTACCACGCCCGACGGATTCCAACGCAGCCTTGAGACGGCGCTGTGCATCCGGGGTGTCCGGAATCAGGGTGCGCCCATACATGCAAGGCACTTCTTCCGGCTTGACGCCGAGGATTCGCAGTGCGGCGCGATTGGCGCGGATGAAGTGCGTGTCGACGCCCTCGTGCACGTAAGCGATCGGCGCCTCTTCGAACAGGTCGCGGAGCCGATCCTCGCTTTCGCGTAACTGCTTATCCGTGCGCAACCGCTCCAGTTCGGCTGCGGCGCGCCCAGCGAAAATCTTGAATAGATACAACGTCCGCGGGTCAGGCGCCCGCGGTGCCTCATCGAACGCGCACAGGTGGCCGAGCACTTGACCGTTGCGGGCCTTGAGAGGAACGCCAAAATAGGCCTCGATGCCCTTTTCGCGCGGCGCGTACCTGGCCTGAACGCCGCTCGGGATGAAACAGTCCTGACCTCCAATCACTTCTTCACACGGGGTCCCCCGCAGCTCGTACTCCAGGTTTGCCGCAATCTCGCCATCCGACCAGAAGGCCAGCGTCCGCAGCAGTGTTCCCGCCTGGAAGTCGGACACGAAGCTGTGTCGCATCCCGACCGCTTCGGCCAGATGCCGCACGAGATTCCGCAGAAAGTCATCGCCGGTCGAGGACGCGGTGCCCTCGACGATCGAGCGCAGCAACTCGATTTCATCCGGCGCCGTAGCGCTTCGCGGCATTCGAACCCCCATTTCCGCTCGCGGGGCGTTTCCTCGCCAAGGGGCCGGTAAGCAGTTGAGGTCTATTAAGATACCTCCGACCGGCCCGTGCCTGCCAACTGACACTCAACCGGGCTGCATTTGCTCTGCAACATTGCGGTCCCGCTGAAAGAGGAGCCCTAGGGCCTGGCAGCGCCGATCGAGGCACACCTCTGCGCCGCAACCGGCTCTGACCGTGCCGCAATTCGTTGAGGCCACAGCGCCGTCACCGGCGCTGTGGCCTGCTCGTGCCGTTCCATAGATCCATACGCTCACTGCTAAATGTCCCTCGTTATCCGCCACTTACCGCCTTGTGCACATGGGCTGCGGGGGCTGGCATGCCAATTGCTCCAGTGAGCGTGTCCGACCACATGCGTGCGTCGCACTCAACAGCAACCTCAAGGAGTACTGACATGAGCAAACACGTTTCGATGCTGCAGCTTGCGATCTCCGGCGTACTGGCGCTCTCTGGCGCCGCACTCACCTCGACCGCTCTCGCGGCGGATGAGGATGGCAAGGAGCAGTGTGCCGGCATCGTCAAGGCCGCCAAGAACGACTGCGCGACCAGCGCCAATGACTGCCATGGGCACGTCAATACGGACGGCAATGCCGAGGCGTGGATCTACCTGCCCAAGGGCACATGTGAGCGGATCGTCGGCGGGCGGGTCGTGCACGTGAAAGAGCCTCCTCCGAAGACCGGCCTGCGTGAGTCACAAGAGGGCGGCGCTCCGGTCGAGGCGATCGGCGAGTTGGAATCAGCCACATGAAAATCCGGAGCGACCTCCTGGGCTTCGCTCCCGACGCCTGGGAGCTCTCGGTGGTGACCCACAGGCCCCGCCGCTGGCTGCCAGCGTCGGTCATCGCTGCCGAGCCCCCGATACCGCGCGTCTGGGCGACGCGTGCCGCGCGCGGCTTCTCGTGGCACCCGGCCGGCCCTGCGGTGCGCCGCGAGCGCGCGCGATGAGCGCTTTGAACGGCACATGGGCCGTGGTGCTCGCGGCCGGTGACGGCACGAGGCTCGCCGCTCTCACCCGGGATGCCGCCGGCAAAGTGGTGCCGAAACAGTTTTGCTCCCTGAACGGCGGCCAGCCTCTGCTGCACCATGCCCTGCAGCGCGCGCACCACGTCGCGCCGCCCGACCGGGTGTGCGCCATTGTCTCCAGGGAACACGCGTGCTACTGGCGGCGGCCCTTGCACAGCCTCCCCAGCGGCAACATCATCGTCCAGCCGCGCAACCGTGGGACCGCCCACGGGGTGCTGCTTTCGGTGCTGACGATTCTCGAGCGCGATCCGCTGGCGCGGATCGTATTCCTGCCCGCGGATCACTTCGTACTGGATGAGAGCGCGCTCGCGCGCGCGCTGCGCGATCTCGCGCTGCACCTGCGCCACAACCCCGACGCACTCACGCTCATCGGCATCGAGCCCGACGATGCGGATCCGGAGCTCGGATACATCGTGCCGGACCGCGCGCTGTCCGACGGCTCTCGCACTGTGGCGCGGTTCATCGAGAAGCCGCCGCGCCTCCTCGCGCAGCGCCTGATCGACACGAAGGCGCTCTGGAACAGTTTCATCTTCGCCGCGACGGGCGCGACGCTCCTCACGCTGCTACGCGCTCGCCTGCCGGCGAGCGTCGATGACATGTCCACGGCGCTGGCGCGCGCTGCGCACGCGAGCGACCAGGCGGCGCTCACCGAGCTGTACGAGCGGCTGCCGACCGTGGACTTCTCCCGCGAGGTGGTGCAGCACGGCACCACGAGCCTCCGTGTGATTCGGGCGCCGGCATGTGGCTGGAACGATCTCGGCACACCCCGACGCGTCACGGAGACGCTGCGGCGACTCGCGGCGCACGCCGCACACCGGGGCGCCCCGCCGTACGCCGGGACCGCAGAAGATCACAGCCGGGATGCGCCGGCTCTGGTCAATTTTGCCGAGCAGCACGCGCGCCTGGCGCTCGCGGGCTAGCGTGATCACCTGAGGGGAGAGACCTATGAAGGCAACGGTTCTTCTGACTCTGACATTGCTCGCCGCCCGAACGGCCGGGGCGAGCGACTTCACCGCTCAACCGACGCTGACGCTCGAGGGCGCCAAGCGCGTCGTGGCTGCGGCGATGACCTACGCCCGCAGTCACGATGCGCCAGGCGCGGCTGTTGCCGTAGTGGATGCCGGCGGCCACACGATCTGCCTCGAGCGACTCGATGGGACCTTCCCAGCGAGCGCCGACGTTTCGATCGGCAAGGCGCGCACGGCCGCCCACTTCGGGCGAGCCACGAGCGGCATGGAGGATGCGATCAACAAGAGCCGTCCCGCGCTCGCCTCAGTCGCCGCGGTCACCGCATTCACGCCATTGCAGGGTGGCATTCCGATCATGGTCGGCAAGGACGTCATCGGTGCCATCGGCGTGAGCGGCGCGGCGAGCGCCCAGCAGGACGAGCAGATCGCGATTGCGGGCGCCGGTGCGCTCAAGGAGAGCACCCCCGCCCCCGCGAGTGAGGGAAGATGACCATGGGCGCGCTCCTGACATCGCTCCGCTGCGCGGTGCTGCTCGGCGCTGCCTGCGCCACGGCGCACGCCACCAATTCTACCCGCCAGCCTGACGCCACGGTCGACCTCACCACTGAGACCGGCGCGTCGCTCATGCACGCCACCTGGCGCTACAGCGATGCACGCGTCGTCGAAACCTCATTCCGCGCACCCGATGCGCGCGGCCAGGTCACGACTAACGACTTCGTGCCGCATGCGGGAGTCGCCGGGTTCGACGACAGTAAGTGGCCGGTGATTTCTCCGCTGTCCCTCAGCGAGCCGCGCGGCAGTGGGAAGCTCTCGTTCAACTGGTACCGCGTGAGACTCACTATTCCCGAGCGTGTTGCGGACTTCGACCCGCGGGGCGCGACGCTGTGGTTCGAGACGCGCGTCGATGACTACGCGGAAGTGTGGGTCGACGGCGAGCTCGACCGCAGCTACGGGCAGATGGGCGGCTCGGTTGTCGCCGGCTGGAATGCCCCCAACCGCGTGCTCATCGGCCGCAACCTGCGCCCGGGCAAGCAGATCGAGCTCGCGATCTTCGGCATGAACGGCCCGGTGTCTGATTCGCCCACGAACTACATCTTTGTGCGCGAGGCGAAGCTGGAGTTCTTCGCCGGAAGTGAAGCCCCGGTCGCCGTCGAGCCTCACGAAGTCAACGTGCGCGTCGAGCGCGACGATCCCGCCATCGATACCATCGTCCCGGCGAACGCGAAGCTCTTCAAGTTGGCTGAGGGCTTCGAGTTCACGGAGGGCCCCATCTGGGTGCGCGAGCGCCATGCGCTGCTCTTCAGCGACCCGAACCACAATGCGATCTACGAATACACTCAGAGCGGCCGGCTCTCGGTGTTCCGCGACAAGAGCGGCTACGACGCGCCCGACATCGCCGAGTACCTGCAACCAGGCTCAAACGGGCTGACGCTCGACCGGCAGGGCCGTCTCACCATTGACGAGCAGGGTCGCCACCGCGTGACCCGTCTCGAGCGCGACGGCACCCTGACTGTGCTGGCCGATAATTTCGCGGGCAAGCGTCTCAACAGCCCGAACGATCTTGTGTACCGCTCCGACGGTACGCTGTACTTCACCGATCCGCCCTTCGGCCTGCCAAAATTTTTCGACGACCCACGCAAGGAATTGCCCTTCAGCGGGGTCTTCTCCTGGAAAGGCGGTCAGTTGCGCCTCGTGGCCCGAGAGCTGAAAGGGCCGAACGGCATCGTCTTCTCGCCCGATGAGAAGTACCTGTACGTCAGCAACTGGGACCCGAACGCGAAGACGGTAACGCGCTATCCGGTGCGCCGCGACGGCTCGCTCGGCCAGGGCGTCATCCTCATCGACCTGACGAGTCAGATTCCGGGGGAAGAAGCGTTGGACGGCATGAAGGCGGACGTGAGCGGCAATCTGTATCTTTCCGCCCCGGGCGGAGTGTGGATCTTCAATGCCGCCGGACAGCACCTCGGCACCATCACGGCGCCACGCCCCGTTCACAACTTCAACTGGGGCGGCGAAGACGGCCGAACGCTCTACCTGTGTGCCCGCAGCGCGCTCTATCGGATCGACCTGCTGCAACCGGGCCTCCGGCCGTGACCCTCGCTCGCACTGATTTCGCACCAGCCCCCGCCGCGCTCGAACGCGAGTGGCTCGTCACCAACGGCCTCGGCGGCTTCGCCTGCGGGACCGTCGCGCAGGCCAACACGCGCCGCTATCACGCGTTGCTCGTCGCAAGCCTCCGACCGCCGGTGCAACGTGTAGTCATGGTGAGCAAGGTCGAGGTGCTGCTGCGCTATCGCGGGCGCACCTTCGAGCTCGGGTGCAACGAGTTCGTCGATGGCACCGTGGCGCCCCGCGGCTGCGAGCTCCTTTCCGCCTTCGCAGACGAGGACGGTGTGCCGGTGTGGACATACGGCTGCGCGGACGCACGCCTCGAGGAGCGGGTATGGATGGCCGACGGCCGCAACACGACCTACCTCGGCTTTACGCTGCGCACGGCGACTGAGGCCGTGGACCTCGAGCTGCGGCCGCTGTGCACCTATCGCGATTATCACGCGCACTCGCGGGGCGGCTGGGCGCTCGAAATCACCCCCGAAGCACGCGGCTGCCGCGTGACGGCCTTCCCGGGCGCTCGCCCTTACCGCTTGCTGCTCGATCGCGGCGAGTTCCACGCCGAACCCGATTGGTACTGGAACTTCTTCCATCGCCTTGAGGCCGAGCGGGGACTCGATGCCACTGAGGATCTCTTCCGGCCTGGGACCTTCCGAATCAGTCTCGAGCCCGGGGCAACGGTAACGCTGATGGCGACGACCGAAGCTGCCTGCGAGTCGCCCGCGGCCGCGCTCGAGGACGAGCGCAAGCGTCGCCGCTCACTCGTGCGGTCGGTGCCGGTCGCAGCCCCCGAGTGGGTGCGGCGTCTCGCGCTCGCTGCGGACCAGTTCATCGTGCGCCGCGCCACACGCAGCGGGGAGCTGAGCGGCACCACCGTCATTGCCGGTTATCCCTGGTTCAGTGATTGGGGCCGCGACACGATGATCGCGCTCCCGGGACTCACGCTCGCGACGGGACGCACGCAGGAGGCCGCAGCCATCCTGCGCACCTTTGCGGGCCATGTGAGCGAGGGCATGTTGCCCAATCGCTTCCCGGATGGCGGTGAGGCTGCGGAATACAACACCGTGGACGCGACGCTCTGGATGTTCCACGCCATTTCCAGCTACCTCGAAGCGACCGGGGATCATGCATTGTTGCGTGATCTGTACCCGACGCTGCGCGAGATCATCGAGTGGCACCAGCGCGGTACGCGCTTCGGCATCCGTGTGGATGCACGCGATGGACTCCTATGTGCCGGAGAAGCCGGGGTGCAACTCACCTGGATGGACGCCAAGGTCGGCGACTGGGTCGTGACCCCGCGAACCGGTAAAGCAGTGGAGATCAACGCGCTGTGGCACTTCGCTCTGAGCCGCATGGCGTCGTGGGCGCGCCGCCTGAACGATCGCGGCGGGGCAAGCGGCTACGCCGCCGCCGCCCGTCAGGCAACGGCGAGCTTCGCCGCACGTTTCTGGTACCCGGCGGGCGGCTACCTCTATGACGTCATCGATGGTCCGCACGGAGTGCTGGATGGCGGTCGGCAGGTGGATCCGAGTGTGAGACCCAACCAGATCTTTGCGGTGTCGCTCGACGCCGAGCTGCTCGAGGCTTCCCGCGCACGCGCGGTAGTGGATGTGTGTGCGCATGAGCTGCTCACGCCGCTGGGCCTGCGAAGCCTTTCGCCCCGCGACTCCCGCTACGCGCCCCGCTACTGCGGTGATCCGCAGGCCCGCGATGGCGCCTATCACCAGGGAACCGTGTGGAGCTGGCTCTTGGGGCCCTTCGCATTGGCTCACCACCGAGTGTACGGCAACGTGCAGCACTCACTGGCACTGCTTGAAGGCCTTGCCAGCCATCTCGATGAGGGCTGTGGCGGCACCATCAGCGAAATCATGGACGGTAGCCCGCCGCACGCACCGCGGGGTTGCTTCGCTCAGGCCTGGAGCGTTGCCGAAACGCTGCGGGCGTATCACAGCCTGACCGCGCAACGTGCCGGCACCGCGGCAACCCGAGTAGTTGGAGGTTGAAACGACCATGACGCGAAGTGGCGCCGAGCACGCACGTCTCCAGACACGTTTCCCTGGACATGACGGGTGGAAGGCATGGGGCCCTTACCTCTCCGAGCGGCAATGGGGAACGGTGCGCGAGGATTACAGCCCCCACGGTAACGCGTGGGATTACTTCCCGCACGATCACGCCCGCAGCCGTGCCTACCGCTGGGGCGAGGACGGCATCGCCGGGTTTTCCGACCGCGAGCAGCAGTTGTGTCTCGCCGTGGCACTGTGGAACGGACGGGACCCGATCCTCAAGGAGCGCTTGTTCGGGCTCACCAATGCGGAAGGCAATCACGGTGAGGACGTCAAGGAGCTCTACTACTACCTCGACGCTACGCCGACTCATTCGTACCTGAAGATGCTCTATAAGTATCCGCAGGCCGAGTATCCGTACGCGCGCCTGATCGCGGAGAACCGCCAGCGCGGCATCGGGCAGCGCGAATTTGAGCTCATCGACAGCGGGCTCTTCGACGCCGACCGGTATTTCGATGTGTTCGTCGAATACGCGCAGGCTGAGCCCGGCGACGTTCTACTGCGGATTACCATCGAGAACCGTGGCCCCGAGGCCGCGCCGATTCACGTATTGCCGCAACTCTGGTTCCGCAACACCTGGAGCTGGAAGGCCGGCGGGCGACGTCCCGTGCTACAGCAGGTGGCGGCGGGGCTCGTGCGGGCAGAACACCCGCGCCTTGGCGTTTTTTATCTGCACGCTGACGGTGCTCCGGCCGAACTGCTGTTCTGCGAGAACGAATCGAACGGCCAGCGGCTGTGGAATGAGCCGCGGCGGAACGGTTGCTTCAAGGATGGAATCCACGAGCGCGTCGTCCGCGGCGACCTGGCGGCCGTCAATCCCGCGCGGCTCGGCACCAAGGTGGCCGCCTGGTATTCGCAGGAAGTTCCTGCTGGCGGCCGGACTCAGATCCGTCTTCGCCTCAGACGGCGCGCGCGCAGCGAGGCGTTCCGCGACTTTGACGCGCTCTTCAACCTGCGGCTTCAGGAAGCCGACGAATTCTATGCGCAACTGCAGCACGGCATGCACTGCAACGATGCGCGCCTCGTGCAGCGCCAGGCATTCGCCGGCATGATCTGGAGCAAGCAGTTCTTCTCATTCGATGTCGCCGAGTGGCTCCGGGGTGATCCCGCTCAGCCGCCGCCGCCCGCCAGCAGGCGTCATGGCCGCAACAGCGACTGGGAACACCTCAACAATGCCGACATCATCTCGATGCCGGATAAGTGGGAATACCCGTGGTACGCCGCCTGGGATCTGGCGTTCCATTGCATTCCGCTCGCGCATCTGGACGCCGAATTCGCCAAGGAGCAACTCGTGCTGCTGACGCGCGAGTGGTACATGCACCCGAACGGCCAGATC